>ERZ808270.1086-NODE-1086-length-12808-cov-5.340626_pt1 | contig 12808 bp, 11 predicted proteins | sample MGYA00521082_ERZ808270 | MGnify/ENA primary metagenome ERZ808270 (study PRJEB31516, sample SAMN03275594) | gut metagenome | biome: mammalia-associated habitat; material: feces | host: Papio cynocephalus | place: Kenya | collected 2012-07-27 ...
CGACAATGATATTTGTTTAATTTAAATCGAACCCACTTTTTCAAGTGGACTCATTATTTAATTCATAAATTCGTGATAAAACCCAACGGTGAGTCTCACACCTAACACAATTAACAAAATGCGAGACTGATGGTTTGGAAACATTCCCCAACATCCAACGTTTTATGTAACCCAAGCAATGTTTAATAGAGAAATGGCTATAACCTCCCATTTCCATCAAAATTTCATAATAGGGCTGCATAGACACGCAATGGGCATTAACTGTTTCAATATAAGTTTTCTCGTCATCGAATATTTCCTTATTAGAATTCAAACGATTATAGACGCTTGAATCATGTTTTTCCTCCACTACCCTTGACTTCGCATCAAAATGAACGACAGACATATTCATCAACACATGAGAATCATCCAACAGCAATGTTGCTACCAGTCCATCCCTCCATAAAGGTTTGTCGCATTCTTCATCAAAACAAAAATTACCAAGACTATAAGCAATAGGTTTGCCTTTATATATCTCCCAAGGCTGAGGAATATGGGGATGACTTGCTATCACTGCATCTGCTCCCATTTCAACAAAGTGCCGATACAAGGTTTTTAATTCAGGAAGTGGTAGTGTAAAATATTCCAACCCTGCATGTGGCAACACTATGAGATAGTCACAGCTCTGTTTGGAAGATGTAATCAATTCATCAATACAAGAATGCCCCAACCATGCTGCCCCTTTTTTATTTTTGCAGAAGGCAATATCATCAAGTATTCCAAACTCATATTGAGTCATCGCCAAGAAACCTATTTTCCGACCTTTCACCTCTATGATTCTCACTCGATAAGCCTCATCCCAAGAACCAGCCCCCACTACAATTTCAGTTGACAAACTTTCCATTGTTGTTTCAAGTGCTTTCTCCCCATAATCCATTGAATGATTATTTGCTAAAGAAAAGACTTTAAAGTTATGACCTTTCAAGAATGTTGGCACATTGGAATCCTGCGATATATTAGGACCACTTTTTCTTATCGGACTTACCGAAGCGACATGGATAGGTCCCTCAAAGTTTACAACATTGAAATCAGCCTTCCCTAATTGCCGTTGCAATTTTTCACCGAAATGCAACCCAGCCAAAGATGGTGAAAAAAAATCACCAACAATATTGATTGTTATCATGAAGCCATATAAGTTTTATACCAATTAATATAATTATATACCGCCCAGAATCTTCGGGCATCCATATTCTTTCCACTCATGAAGTCATCACGAAGAGAAATGAATTTTTCCACATCCAGTTCTGGCAACAACTCTCTCACGTTCCGTTCTGTAATGACATCAAGCAATTTACCTTTCAAGGAGCCTCGGAACCAATCATTGGTTGGTGGCATGAAGCCTTGTTTCTCACGATCAAGCAACTTTCTTGGAACCATGTCATACAAGATACTTTTCAAGATGCTCTTCAACTTCAAGTCTGGGGTGTACATATACTCAAAAGGAATCAAGCGAGAGTATTCTGCTATGCGATAATCCATGATAGGATTACGCAACTCCAGGCTGCATCTCATGGTCGCACGGTCAACCTTTTGATTGACAGCATTCATGAAAAACTTCATGTCATAGTCCGAGTAAGCCAAGACTCCGCGCTCCTTGTGGAAGATGTCACGGTCGGGAAGTTGCTTAGCCAATGCCAGGCGGTCGATTTTTTCTGCACCTCCAAAGTCATAGACAAAAATCCCCTCACTTCTGAATGCGTCCGCATAGTCTCGTTGGGTAGAAAAGAGCATATCAAGATGTCCTTTTTTATATAAGAAGTATGGAGAGGCTAACTTTCTTAACCAATACGGTTTTTGGTATTGGTGCAAGCGAGCCATGATATACTCATATTTCTCATAACCAAAGAAAAGTTCATCACCACCATCTCCACCAAGAACAACCGTGACATCCTCTCTTGCCTTTTGTGCTACCAATGAACTTGGTATCATAGATGGGTCACAAAAAGGTTCGTCAAAGTAGTTGATATAGTCATCGAATATCTGCTGTTGGTCTTCGCCCATACACATACTTACCTTGATAGGAATACCCAAAGACTTAGCAACAGCCTCTGCGTATTTGCTCTCATCATATCGAGCATTGTCAAACCCTATCGTATAAGCACAAATATTGCTATTTATCTTGGAAACGATAGCAGAAGTCAACGACGAGTCAATGCCACCAGAAAGGAATATGCCTACTGGAACATCCGCACGCAATCTCATTTTGACGGAATCAAAAAGGAGTTCCTTGACTGTTTCCTTGGCTTCCACAAAACTCTTCGGAGCAGTGAAGCCACAAGTATTGTCGAAAATATTCCAATAGTTATCAACCACAAGCTTATTGCTATCCAAATGATAGACGAACTGCTGACCTGCACGAAGTTTTCTAACATCTTTTAAAATGCAATAAGGATCTGGGATATACCCCTGAAGTACATAGAACTTACGTGCCAGTTCATCCACATCAAACCGATGTCCATATTGTATCACCTTAATCTGCGAAGCAAACTCAAAGCCACGATTCGTATGCCAATAATAGAAAGGTTTCTTCCCTAAGCGATCTCTCGCACCCACTAAGATATTGTTCTTTCTATCATAAATGACATAAGCAAACATGCCATTCAAGTAGTTGACACATACAGCCCCAAACTTTTCGTACATGGCACAAATCACCTCTGTGTCAGAAGTTGTTCGTAATATTGCATCCGAAAGATATTGACTTTTCAGTTCCATGTAATTATAGATCTCACCATTGAAGACTATACTGATATTCTCATTATATATAAATGGCTGATTGGAGCGAGCGTCCAAATCTAAGATGGACAGGCGGACATGTCCCAAAGTTAACTTCTTGTCGGAGCCGGCATCAAACTCCTTGATACCAGTATAGTCAGGTCCACGGAAATTCATCAATTCCAACTTATGTTCTACTACCTCACGGCTATAGCGAAAGGTTGTTCCAAAAATTCCACACATTTTATAGTAGTCTTAGTTTAAACCAATTTTTTAATATCGTCAAATTAGGACGAATCTGTTTCATATATCCCCTTTTCCGAAATTCACAATAATACTTGAACATTTTGCAAAAAGGCAATCGAGGCAAATGATATTGTTCTATTCCGAAAGCAAAATCATCGTAGGGGTAATGCTGATGAAAATGCTGCCCATACCAATCCAAAAACATCAAGTTAGCCCAAACTCCCTTTTCCGCATTTTTGGAATAATTCTTGGCACATGACAAATTTTCATTTGAAATACGAAATGTAAAAAGAATGTCTTTTGTTGTAGCAATACCATTTCTGCTCATATGGATAGCAGTAGCACTATCGCTAAATGCAGCCGTAGGAAAATCTGGGAAATAGCCTTTTTCTTTCAAAACTTCTGTTTTGAAGACATAGTTGGCAAGACAAAGTACCATTTTTTTCACTCCAAAGTATTGCATGAATTCATCTTGACTTTGATATTCAGGAATATCTCCATCCTTCAAAACCACCTTGCCGTTTTCCAAGCGAACAGCCTTTGCCCTCAACAAATCGACTTTGGGATACTTCTGTACGAGCTTGTCCATCTCCTCCAAGAATATCGGTTCATAGACATCATCGTCGCTTGCCATGATGAGGTATTCGGTATCACACATATCTACCAAAAGATTCCAATGAGACACAAGGCTTTTGCCTCCCATGTTTTCGTCATTTCGGCGATAGGCAAAACGAGAATCCCCACCACATACCTTATCATATATAGGCTTCAAGTCCTCTGGCGAGCAATCATCAGATACTATGACCTTAAAGTCTAAAAAAGTTTGATTCTTGATACTTCCCAAGGCTTCCTCTAAAAAAGAAGCCTTATAGGAAGGCACAAGAAAAGTGAATTTTGTTTGGTTCATATTTTATCAGATCGAATAACAGAAAAACTATCCAATGGTATAGTTTCATTTTTCTTGAACATTGTGTAAAGAGGCGTATCACCTATAAATGATGCCCAGCAGTTAAATGTGGATGGAGGACCTATGATATAATCACATTGAGATAATGCATAAAGGTCTCCTACAGCACTATCTACAGGTTTGTCTACAATCGTGAATTGCGCAGAAAAGCGAGATGAAATCTTTTCATTTGACGAAATATAGAAAGAACAATGCGGTAACAGCTTGTCTATTTGTCGCATGTAATGTAAAAACAACTCATCGTCATAATAGTAAATACCACCATATGCGGTTTTATAATCTTCCTTGCGAATATGCACACCTACTATCGCCCCCCATATCTGAGTTTAATAAACAACTCGTCTATAGGTTTCTTTACATAATCATTTGGGACGAACAGTTCTTGTATTTGTGATTTTACTTTAGGATAATAGACATGTGACTCTCTAAGTTCTTCCCAACCTGCATAAAAGCCTAATAGGTGTGAAAGTTTAGTCTTATAAAATACACGAATGATTTTATTATGCAAGAAAACTTTCCGATAAATACGCCACCAGAAATTTCCCTTGTTCCACAAAGGTAGGTAAACATACTTGCTCTTGCGAAAATTGTCAAAATGCTTGAGAATATTCTCAGGGAACAAAATGATTACTTTTCTATGGTTCTGTATTGCCCAACCTAATGAATCCAAATACGCAAAGAATCTATTGCCGGTTCGGCCATACTCATCATAGATAATTCTAAAAGGAATTGCCATATCATTAAATTTTTAGTTATTTGTCAAAAATCGTTTGAAAAAAGCTAATGGAGATAGAATCCATTTCCCAACCTTGTACGTTTTAGATAACAGGATACCATTCAGTTCTTTATTCAAACGATTATATTCATGAGTAACATGAAAAGGAGTACCAAAGTATTCTTCATACTTATCTATATGCTTACGATAGATGTACATTGTCTTCTCATCATTGTTAGCTTTAGCATAAAGATTGACACTATTGGGATTATCACTTATCCTATAGAGAAACAGATGTCTCGGTTCCTGGTAAATCTTATCGTTATGATAAAGCAAGCGAATGAAAAATTCCCAATCCTCATAACCTCTTAACTTCTCGTCAAAACCTTCTATACGATTGAAGTCTTCACGGCGTACTATACAAGCACAGTCTATACTATTTCCTACTAACAAATCTTTGTAAGATGTATATTGTAAAGTAAAATCTCCTGCTTTATCACCAAAATATGTAGCACGACTATTAAACAACACACAATCCTTGTGAGAGTTCATATACTTAACTCCCAATTTCAAAAGCTCAGGATGTATCTTATTATCACCATCCAAAAAGAAGATTAAAGGAGCAGATGTAAGAGTTACACCTTTATTGCGAGCTGCAGATGGACCTACATTTTCTTGATGTACATATTGTATTCTACTATCTTTAGTTGAATACTTCTTAGCTATATCTATTGAATTGTCTGACGAACCATCATCAACAATAATACACTCCCATTCCTTCATAGTTTGATTAATTACTGAATCTAATGCTTCTGACAAGAATTTACCTTGATTATAACAAGGTACTACAACTGAAATTTTTGGAGTCATAACTTTTAAGGGTGATATGCAAGTTTATAATCGGGATTTCTTACAATTTTATTGAGAATCGCTTCTACAGAAACCTTACATCCATACAAGTAAGGAAACTTACATTTTAGTAAACGAAGGCCTTCCTTAAGCCATTTAAATCTATATGTTTTATGAGAAAATGGTAATATTGGATGCAGATTAGCTTCTAAATCAGAACATAGTAGTCGCTCCCAATCTTTTACAACTGCATTTTCAGAAAAATTTGCTTTAATGAAAGCTAAAGTTTCGTCATATTCTTTGGAAGCATCTTCTAACAACAGTTCAACGATATTATTCTCCAATTGAAGTCTGTTATTCGCTATTTTCCCATTAAAAAACGTATCATAATAACCAGGAGCTTTCATGGCTGTCACCGAGCATCCCATAGCTTGCATTTCTACAGCACATATACAAAATGTTTCCGATTTTCCTGTAGGATTGGGAACTCCAACTTTTGCTTGTAACAATATATCGTTTTTTTCTTCTCCCAAAGCCCCCATAAAATGGACAGAATCCAATATTTTACCATTGCATGTAAGATAAGGCATGAATAGATTCTCATAAGACTCTTCTGCTATTCCATATTTTCCCAAGCTAACATTATCTCCATATACCTTTCCATTGCCTACCACATAAAGTTGAGCATCAGGGACACGTTTTAATATTCGTGGCCACAACTCAGCCAATACATGGAACGTTTTGAGAGGGACTAAACTTCCCATATAAACCACTATATGTCCACGTTTTTTATTTGGATAGAGTTTTGCTTGACTAATTCTATTTTTATCTAAATGGATACAGTTAAATATATAATCAGACCTCAAGAAGCTAATATCATCTCGCATCAAATCATTGGTTTCTTTTCCAACATAAACTATTCGCCCCAAATTAGGATTTTTGCACATGGAATGCAATTCACGAGTATAGGCAAAACAATGACACCACGGAATCAATTTCAATATCGGAGACAAATTTCTGAAAGGATTTTTATACCAATTAACACGCTTATGATCAAAAACAAATCGTTCAAAACCTTCGTCAGAAGCATGATGCGCAGAAACTTCTATATCTCCGATACTCATTACTTCCATCTTAGGATGAAACTTTCCTTTTTTTGAAACATAAAGACGGACATGAATACCATTATCTCGTATGGTCAGCAAATATGAAATGAGTAAAATCATATACTCAGAACCTCCTATTCCAGGATTCCCCCTCTCTATATTACAAAGATCTCGGTTGTTGTCAAAATCTTCATTGTTCAAATAGAATGCTACTTTCATTTTTTATATGGATTTCAAAAAATCTAAAGATTTGGCACGAAGTATATCCAATTGTTGATCCACTTCATCAAAGTTAATTTCACGTTCCAACATACCTACAGCTTTTTCCATACTCACATCTTCTAAATCAACTAACCGATCCAGCAATCCCACAGATTTCAATAAACTTTCAAACCGAGCAGTTCCTCGTTTGCTATTATTTATGCAAAGGAAAGGCTTATGGAAAATGATAGAAAACACGGTTCCATGGAAAGAGTCCGTTATCACCAGTTTAGCATTGGCTATATTAAAAAGCCACTGATAAACTGTTGGCATACGAAGTTTTTTATGTTTCAGTTGTTCTTTAAAACGCACTGGTTGAGCATAGTTGTCGATCCAATCTAAACCATATTTTTTTTCAACAATCTCTATAAGAAATTGCTTAGCTTCAGAAACATCTAAAATATAAGTACATAAATAAGGAGAAGCCGAATATACTTTGCCTTTTAGTAAGTTTCGATATTTATCAGCAGTTAGCAAAAAAGTTGGGTCTAAATGCTGAAATGCCTTTAAACCAAACTCGTCCCAACATAATTGGACTCCTGAAGATTCCCTAACAGAAATTGCCCCGTATTCAGCTAACAATTCCCCGATTTTCTTTTTTTCTATATCGGTGCCTTCAAAGGTATCCTTTCCAAAACTTGCAGCATAAGAATACTTTAGAGTACCTTTACTCACCCAATCCAAAAAAAAGTAATGCTGCATATATTTCACTGTATCAGCATTCCAAATTTGATCACTTCCAGATATTATCACATCAAAACCTTGTCCGAGTTTTACAAGTTCGTCTTCCGAAAGAACAGGGGGAGACATATTCAACTCGTTTTTAACAAAATCATCAAAAGGGAAATTTACCAATGCCTTCTTGACACGTTGAAAAATAGTATAACGAAAATTCCACACTAAATTACCATAGACGCCAAATCCTCGATTTATTGCAACTACTTCATGACCAAAACTCCTCAGTACTTCTTGCAAAGCATATCCTTGCAGCAAAGCTCCATAATTTCTACTATAATAAGACACTAAACCTATTTTCATATTTCCGTTATGATTTTCTATAAAAAAACAAATACTTTAGAATTGCCTTGAATGATGTTGACAAACATAACATTGCTGCATCGTTAAAATTGATGAAATGTAATAAATGGAAGAACAACTTTTGATGGGGATGCAATGGCGTACTTTGCTTTAATCCCTCATTATATCGCATTACCTTTTTCAATTCAATATGCTTTGAAACGAAAGGGAGTTGTTGCAATACCTGTTGTCCTTTCAAAGAATAGGTCAATACGACATTCATACCTTTATTATCAAATAAACTTGGACAAATCTTACTACTTCCCCAACAATCACCTAATTCTATGTCAGCATGACTCCTACCTCCTTTAAATTTGCATACAGCGCATGAAGGTCTTGTAGATAAATTCTCCAACATTGCATCCATGTAGATATTTTTAGATGTAAGAACCTGTTCTTCACCATCATCATAAGCAACCTTGAAAGAATAATTTTCCCAGCCTTTCGACTTATCACGAAAATTAAAATTTCTGATTTTATCTTTCTTGCTATTTGATGCTAAATATTTTTTCCAAGCCAAAGGACTAGGAACACTATGACACAAGCAACTTATTGTTATAAGTTGCTCATACTCCTTATGTAAATAACGATGAAGACCTGCTACCTGACAAGGTAATCCTGTAAATAGAACTAAGCGACTTTGCCTCAGGTATTCTGCAACTTTCTTATACGCATTGCCTGGATATGCTTGAACATATTTGGAACCTGAAAACTTTTGCAATTCAGATCTTATGTCTGTACAATCCATACCAACATTCCATTCTGAATCAAACCTTGCACCAAATACAACTCCTCCCTCCTTTATGACATGCTCTGCCACCAAAGTGTTTATGCCGCCTGAAGAACAGGACAATCTATCTACATTGTCAGTAAAAGCAGCAAGGCTATCTATATTTCCTTTTTTTTCAAAAGGTTGTTGAACCGGACAAACATGAGTACATATTCCACAATCCACACAAGCTTTTTCATCAGAAAAAACAGGATACAGGAAGCCTTGCTTATCCTCTTTCATTTTCAGACAATGCTTCGGACATGCCATAGAACACGCTCCACAACCACAACACTTTTGATGTCCATATCCTCCAACAGTTCCTATCAGACGATTCTTGCTCATTTTTTCTTCAAAAATTTAGAAATATATGTTCTCAACAGTATTCTCTCACTTTTATCCATTCCTATAAACAGCAAAATAACCGTAGAGGAAACAACACTTACTGTACATAGAATTAGAAAGGATACAAAGCCATTTTCTACATGAATATATTTAGATATATAATAGGGTACAGCAAACATAAGTAACGCCACTAAAATATTGCTGAAATACACCTTAGAAACAAATTGCTTTACAGAAAATTTATTCCCTGTATATTTACGAACTAAAAAGATTCTCACTAAAGGAACTATCACCCAAGGACATACATTTATCAACAACACTATATCTGGGCTAAATCCCAATGTAAAGAATATATAACTCACAGGCAACACCAACAAAAGTATAGGAGCAATAACCAAATTCAAGACTTTCATCCTTCCTGTAGCGTGCATAGCAACAACCGTTGTATTACCCATCGTACGGAAAAATGCCTCTATCATGGCAATGCGCATAAATACTACAGTATATTGCGGACATTGTCCTAACCAAACATTAAGAATCCACTCAATTTTTATAAAAAGCGGTATTCCTAAAAAGAGTAATAAATAACAACCTAATCGAGAGCCATTCATCACCAAACTGCCCATTCGCTCCATGTCACCAGAAGCATAACTTTTAATGATCTGTGGATTTAAGGCTACCATAAAATTGTTTACGAACTTCATTACCCATCCATTGGCTTGCAAGGCTATTCCTCGTGCTCCATTAACCACCGTGCCACAAAATGCATTTAATATTAATTCCATACCAGAGCCTTGGCTCATACCCACCAAGCTACCTAAGGTATTCCAGCCAGAAAAGCCTATCATATTATGGAATATTTCTTTGTCATATCCACAACGAAATGCACATTCTTGAAAATGTTTGCGACAATAATAATTATATATAAATGTTGGTGTAAAACAAACAATAAAGATTAATGTACTATAGGTTATTACTTTATCCCAAGGTGTAATTTGTATCAAAAACGCCACAAGTAATCTACCCACAGCATCAAAAATACTCATATAAGCATAGATACCAATTTTTTCATGAGCAACAAGTGCTGATTGAAATGGTATCTGAATAATACCTATCAACACTGCTAACAATGACAATTGGTAACACCAAAGAGCAGCATCAAATCTTCCAGGCTCAATTACTAACTTATTATATACATACCAAAGGCCAAAAGTTTCACCAATTATAAATATAAGAATCGCTATTAGAACATGAATAGTGAACGCACATCTAAACGTCTTCTTTAACTTTTCTATATTTCCTTCTCCTATTGCAAATGATAGGAAACGTTGGGTACCGCTTACGAATGTTTCATTTATAAACGAAAACATCCCCAATACAGAACCTGCAACATTCATTAAACCTAAGTCTGATATACCCAAAGCATTGAGAACAACTCTACTTGTGTAAAAACCAATAAACATCATTACTATCATACGAACATACATGACTAATGTGTTCTTGGCTATACGTTTATTTGATGAAATTTCCTCTGCCATAAGATCTATCCTAATCTCTTCTAAATATATCTCTCGTATAAACCTTGTCCTTCACATCATCCAAACATGTGTCATAGCGATTGGCGATAATCGCATGGCTCTGTGCCTTGAATATATCCATGTCATTTACCACTTTGCTGCCGAAGAAGGTACTGCCATCTTCCAAAGTAGGCTCGTAGATAATAACTTCTGCTCCTTTTGCCTTGATACGCTTCATAATACCTTGAATGGCACTTTGCCGAAAATTGTCACTATTGGATTTCATCGTCAGGCGATAAACACCAATCACGCAGTTATGTTCCTTACTCGCATCAAAGATATTATCATCTGCATAGTTATAATAACCTGCCTTCTTCAATACCATATCTGCTATATAGTCTTTGCGTGTACGGTTGCTCTCTACGATTGCCTCTATCAAGTTCTCGGGCACATCAGCATAGTTTGCCAGGAGCTGCTTGGTGTCCTTTGGCAAACAATAGCCACCATAGCCGAAGCTCGGGTTGTTGTAGTGCGTGCCAATACGTGGATCTAAACCAACACCATCAATGATTGCCTTAGTATCAAGTCCTTTTACCTCCGCATAGGTATCCAACTCATTGAAGTAGCTTACTCGAAGGGCAAGGTAGGTATTAGCGAAGAGCTTCACTGCTTCTGCTTCCTTCATACCCATAAAGAGAGTGTCTATATTCTCCCTAATGGCTCCCTCCTGCAAAAGTGCAGCAAATGTCTTTGCAGCCTCTCTTAGATACTCGACATCAGTGACTGCCTTAATAGCCTCATTTTCCTCGGCACACCCTGGATGGTTGATTATTTTTGGATAGCCTACAATGATACGGCTTGGATAGAGGTTATCATAGAGAGCCTTGCTCTCACGAAGGAACTCTGGAGAGAAGAGGAGGTTGAATTTCTTTACACCTCTCTTGGCATACTTAAAATATAGGCTACGAGTATAACCCACAGGGATAGTACTCTTGATAACCATCACGGCATCTGGGTTCACCTCCAACACCAAGTCGATGACTTCCTCGACATGAGTTGTGTCGAAGTAGTTCTTCACTGGGTCGTAATTGGTTGGAGCCGCTATTACAACAAAGTCTGCATCCTTATAGGCTGCCTTGCCATCAAGTGTTGCGGTAAGGTTCAACGGCTTTTCCTCCAAATATTTTTCGATGTACTCATCTTGAATAGGTGATATTCGCTTGTTCAGTTTCTCCACCTTTTCAGGGATTACATCCACTGCTGTCACTTGATGGTGCTGAGATAGCAAAGTTGCTATGCTCAGACCGACGTAGCCTGTACCAGCTACTGCGATTTTAATATCTTTGAAATCTTTCATTGCTCAATATTTAATATTTGTTGTCTATTTTTCTTGACATTCTTAACTTCCCTGAGCCATTCTGTATGACACAACTTATATATAATGCGACACCTATAGAAAGAGCATTCGGAAGTAAAGAAGCAAGCTGTCCTTCGCTATTCGCTTGTTATTATCTGATGTTTAAGTTGACTTTTTAATAATGCTATTTTAATTCTATATTTGACAAGCCCAATCTAGCTGCATGCGAGGAAAAACGCTGTAGGATATGTGCAAACAACTTCGGCTTTGCTCTATAACAGATCTCATAGTATTCTGGATTCTTTAGCTTTTCTATACTTTCTGTTACAAGATACGTGTAATCGAAAACCATATATCTAACTTTGTCCTCCAATAAAATTGGACCTATAGTATATTCTTTTTCTGAATTTCTGTTAGGTAAGCAGTCAGTAACTTCTATTCGAGTCTTTATATCTGTATCAGACAGCTTACCTAAAGGGATGTCAAAAATATACCCACCAACAAGCCTTGCCATTTTTCTGTTGTTTTGGGAATAATCACAAGGTGGTGTCAATTCTATCGCTACATCCCAACATTCTGGTACAAATGGTTCTATCTCCTCTTTTATCTGTGGATTATTTGGACGTTTTTTTCGCTGCTCTTCATTTTTCTTTTTAATTTTATCAGAACGCGATTTTTCTGCAGTAGCTAAATCTACGCACGACTTTCTATTGGTAACAAGAGGAGAAGTGTTCTTTTTAACTCTGTAAATATTACCAGGGACTATATCTTTTGTAGAAAGACTTATGTCATCCAGGGCAGACGCATCAAATTCTTTACCTATTAATATATTGATTAAAATATTATAT
>ERZ808270.1087-NODE-1087-length-12804-cov-3.105577_pt1 | contig 12804 bp, 8 predicted proteins | sample MGYA00521082_ERZ808270 | MGnify/ENA primary metagenome ERZ808270 (study PRJEB31516, sample SAMN03275594) | gut metagenome | biome: mammalia-associated habitat; material: feces | host: Papio cynocephalus | place: Kenya | collected 2012-07-27 ...
ATACGATTAACACCTTCACCAAATTCTTTTACAAATTTATAGTTCTTTAAAAACTCTGCAATCTTAGGGTTTCTGGAAAAATGTGTGAAACGTATATTGTCCGCTCTTACAAGCCCCGGAAGTTTTCCAGGACTTTCAACTACTATATGGTCATCAAACATCTTTATCTGAATATCCGTGCCAGTAATACTATAAGCACGATGAGTAACAGCATTTACAATCAGTTCCTGTCTGACAAACTTAGGATATTCCTCATCAGTAACAAATGTTCCGTCTGGTCCAAGATATGTTTTTTCTTTTACCTGCGTATCCAAATATGCAATTGCCTCATTTATCATGTTAAGCAGTGTGCCTTCAAAGATGACGTCCTTTATAACATTCATTTCTGTTCCAAATTTTTCTTCGGTTCCCTCATAACGTATAAAACGAATCCTTGCACGAGGAAAGAAATTTTGCGGATTCTTTCCAAATAACAGAATTGCAGCGGTACTGATTTGAATCTCACCATCTTTTTCTTTTATAAAACCTCTGTTTTCTTTAAGATATTCCAAAGGACTTTTCCCGTAATCAATCTTATTTGTATATTCTTTTACAAAGTCCATATCTATATCATCTATTGCAGCATCGGGTACCGCTTTATCTTCAAAGTAACGTTCTCCCTTGTCATAATTAAGCTGAAGACGTTCTTCAAATGTCTGCAATTTAGATTTATCACCAACTCTTAAGAATACATCATCTGCCTGATTTGCATGCACTTGTGGACTTGCATCAATATGCATTACAAGTACATGATTCTCTCTTCCCTTTTCATCGACACATGGAACTTTTTCTATTCCAACTTTAATAGTCGGATTACAAAAATCAAATGGCACTCGTAGAAGCTCATTTAACTTCTTGGTTTCAAAATCAATGCCTTCAATTCTTCTCGTCTTATCAGTTATACCTATTGCAATATCTCCACCATCCGCATTAGCAAATGCAACAATCGGTATTGCTAAATCCTTTGGAGAAATATTTATACTTTTCCGATCAAATATCTGATTTTCTTCCATTGATAAAATTTCTTCAATCGTCACTGCATTCACCTTCCTATAATTTTCTTATCTAATTTTCTTTGTTGAAATTATTTCCAGTTTTTATCATGTATCCATATATATTTTTTCTCTTTTGTACCACAAGTATGTGAATAACTTACATCCAAAAAAAGATAGGACAATAACTGCAGCCCATATATACCTACAAGTGCATACGCAAACTACCAAATAAAACAATATTGAACTTATAACTATAATACAAGGTGCCTGATTATTAAATGATATAAAAAAACTTTCCATCTTTGAACTCATAAATTCTTTTCTTTTTACTATAAGTGTCCATAATATTAATGCAATAAAATATATACCAAAGGAAATTATATCATTCATTTTTGTTTCCACTTCCACACATCTCAATATCATAGTTGCTATTGTAATAAAATAAGCCAATAAACAATACCAGTTCTCTTGTAAAATCCAAATTCTATTATTCTCTAAATATTCTTTTGCAAGTTTATTGCTCTTCTTTTTAATTAGCTTTAAGTTTTTCACTTTAGTATGTTTTTTAATTTCTTTCTGTATCTCTTCAGATATATCTCTATTAAAATCACTTGATTCATACGCTAAAACTTTTGTTTTTATCTTTATATCAATTTCTTCCGCTACATCAGCATTTATTTGTGGAAATTCTTGCATTAATCTTTTTTGCGTAGTTGGCTTTCTGTCTTGCATTATGTATTACTTTCCTCCTCATATAATCAAGTATTTTTTATTGAAAATTCAAGGTTTTTCAACCTTTTATATCTCAGCAAATAAGCCAAAGCTATGAGCATTTCGATGTATCGGGTACTGAAATAGCGGTTTTAAGGTATACGAAATAAAACGTCATTATTTTCGCTTTACTGACCTTGTGTATACCCATCCTTCTATGGCAGCTAACCTCCTATTTCCACCAGGATCATCTCCGTCTCCAGAGGTCCTAACTTCCTTCGTCCTGCCTGCCCATAACCAGGGTGTCAGCTATGCTCCTTGTTATCCTTTTCCATAGTCTTCGGTGATGAATATGGTCTATTATCTCCGCCCGGACACCAGATAACAATAAACTGCTTATCCTGATATGTCTCTACTCCTATTATCGGAATATACGCCGGTCTGATAAGCTTACATTTGGAAAATATCTCCTTTTGATACTTATCAATCTTTTCACAAGCACACCTTTCAGTGGGTACACTGGTCAACCATTCTCTTCTTTTACACCTATTACAATATAGCCGTCCCAGTTATCAAGATCATCGGCAAATGCACATATAAGATTTCAAGGAGGCTGCCGCATCCCAAGTTTCTTTAAATTCAATTCTTGCCCACTCAACCACTTCGCCGGACAGTAATGTTTTTATATTTGTTGGAATTGCCATGATTGCACCTACCTTTCGCTATATATTATTTTTATATCATACGAGATTGATATAAAAATTCTAGCTTTCTTTATTTTGGCTGAGTTTTACATCTAATTCACTATTAAAATTCATTATAGATTCGACATTATCATCCAAAAGCATATTAAAAAAAGTACCATAATTCTTAGGTGTTAAAAAAGTAAATTTATATCTATTTTTCTCATTAAGTTTTTCAAAATACGCATTTATTCTTTGAAAATGACTATTTGCAGCTCTATATTTCCCAAAATTTTCGATATCGGGATTGCTAATCTGCGAATCGTCTTTTATTTCAACAACAATAACTATATTCTTTTTCTTAATAAAAAAATCCGGATTAAATTGTCCAATTTGATGATGAGAACCTTTTTGCCATGTATAATCAAAATAATAGAAACCCGTGTCGCTAGATTTCACAAAAGAATCAATTGCTTTTACTGTATTTTCTTCTATCATTCTTTTTACAAATTTTGTTTCGGGCTCTCCTGTAGTAATTATTCCTGTCTGCGGAGTTTTAAATAAATAGGAATTCTGAATCTTTTGATGCCTATAACTATTTGTTGTATCTTCAATTTCAACAATGGATACTTTTGAAGCATCATCTAATTCCTGTTTTAAATATTCGTCAGAATAAAACATAACCTTATTCTTTTTTAATGATGATAACTCAATAGTAACATTCTGCAACTTAGAAGTAGATATATACTCATACTTTGTTGGTATTGATTCATACGATACAGATTTTGCACAATCTCTAAATAAAACATTCATTGAATTAATGAATGCATTTTTTATTTTACGAGTAATAACTTTATTACTACTTTTATCCAAAGAGTCTTGAATCATCTTTTCCAATTTATCTACAGGCCACAATTTCTCATAATACGTCTTCTTCTCATCTGTCGGCAAATCTGAAAATCTATTATACATTTGCTGTGCAATATTTTTAACAGTATATGTCTCACTAACATATTGAAGCATTCGATTATGTAAATTCTTAGATTGAATATCAAATAACTCTATTTGGACATTTCCAACCTGTGAGTCCGTTGGCAGTTTAACATACCCATTTTCTAAAAAAGATATGGGGTCACTTGTTACTGTTTTAGTAACAGAGGTCTCTTTAGGTTCATAAAATACATTCAATATATCAAAATTTAATTCTGAACTATCTTTTGTTCCTATAGTTATACTTTTCTTAAAGTCCAACAATTCTTCTACCAAATTCTTCACTCTTGGTGCCCAGTTTTCATGATTAAAAATAATCACCTTAGGTATACCCCATTCACTTTTCCAACCATCCGGTCTCCTTAATCCTCTACCTAAGACCTGTGCAATTAGCAATTTAGAATTGAACGCACGTTCTTCATCTGGTACAATTTGAAATACTCTTTTCACATCCCAACCTTCTGTTAACATAGAAACACTAAAAATAAATTCAACAGGATTATCATCCTTATCTACATCTTTCAAACGCATTCTATCATTGGAAACATTATCTCCACTGTGCACACACAATACAACTTCATTAACTTCCTCATCTGACATATTTCTTTTCTTCTTTAAAAAATCCTTAAATTTTTTAGTCTGTGCATCAGCTCTTCTTTTTTCACCTGTAACAATAATTGTAATTGGCTTAATTCCATTCAATGTTTGTAATTCTTGTAGTATTTTGTTATGTGAATCAAGTATAATCTGCCATCTTTCATCTGCATCTGTCGGCATATCTGCTTTGTCAATATACTCAATATCCTTTACAAATCCATCTTCTATTGCTTCCTTAAGAGAATATCTGTATATTACATCAGCCAAATATTCATTTGCATCCCCAGTCTTTCCTTTTCTTTTGTAAGCTGTACCAGTAAGACCTATTACATATCTAAATTTTATATTTCTCTTTCCTTCATCTTCAATAAAATATTTCCACTGATTACCTTCTGAATAAAATACATGATGCACTTCATCATTCAAAACTAATGTTCTTTCTCCTTTTCCGCTCAAACTATCTACTATAGAATTTCTATTTTCTTGAGTTTTATATATCGCATCTCTATTTTCTATAGCTATAGAATTGTCAACGATTGTTTGATCTCCATTAATTATTGATGGCGGAACATATCCTATACCCAAACTTGCATTAAGTTGTTCATTTTCTGCTAGGCTCTTGAATTTAGCAGTCAACTCACTCTCTATTGTAATACTCGGAGCAAGCACCAACACCTTATCAACCTTCCCCTCTGCCAGCATGCATACAGCAATTGCATACATTACATAGCTTTTTCCAGTTCCTGTAGCAAGATCAATCGTCGCTGATAACATATTAGGCAATCCTAAATCCGATATAAATGCATTCAGATTATTGTTATATCGTTCTCTTATAACCTCATTTTTATAAAAATTCTCTTTCGCCAGCTCTTCCAATGAATTATATTCTCCAGAATTCATGTATCTCAACGCAACATCCGTAGCCTCTCTCTGATACTTTCTGTTTTTAAATAATATATCAAAAAATTTTGCATATTTACCTTCATCCCAGACTAACGGATTAACATTTTTGCTTACATTTAATACCAAATCACTTTCTCTAAAAGCCATATTTTATCCTCCGATTATTGTTCTATATTCATTACCAAATTTGTCTATAAAAATTAACATTGCCTGTTTTTCAATTTTTTCAGCGGGAAATACAACGCTATTTTCCACAAAATCATCGTGATAATACACTTCATCAACGGAAAAAACCTTACCATCATAAGAATAATCAACTAACAACATAGAAAAAGCTTCAAAGCCAATATATTCATATTTACCTTTGATTCTTGCTTCCGCACTAAAATTATTGACAATCAGTCTATTATCCTTTACTTCAAACTCTACTTTCGGTGGCCTAATAAAATCGAATCCAACTGCATCTATTGCATTATTAACAGAATCACTATCAGAAGCCTGTATTTGTGCTGTAAAATTATTTGTAAATCTTTCCGTCATTGAATTAGGAATTCTTAAAAAGTAAAACGTAATATTCCACTCACCTTCTCCATCCATCTCATCACTAGCAAATGCAAATTTTCCTCGTGGTGCAACAATATAGACTTCACTTCCTACACTATTTCCTAATCTATGATATAACTCTTCGATTGTATCCTCTGTTATCAGGCCTCCTATCCGTTCTAATTCCTGTGGTGTGAACACCTTAACCAAAGACGCATCTTTCCATCCATCAAACTTAATACCTTTTACTTCCTTTGGAAAAGCTTCTATATCCCATAAAGACATTGCAAACTTCTTCCAATTTTCCTCATCAAAATCATTTAATTTTGAATTATCATATAAGCCCGCATTATAAACTGCAAAATCACTATAATTTTCTATGTCAACTATTCTTTTTTGAATTGTATATATAGACAATTTTCCGATATCTACCGTAATCCAACGTCTCCCTAACCTTTCAGCAACTGCTGCTGTCGTCCCAGAGCCGCCAAAACAATCCAAGACTATATCTCCCTCTTTTGATGATGACAAAATTATTCGTTTCAGTAGTTCCTCTGGTTTTTGTGTCGGATAACCATTCTTTTCTTTAGCCATTGGATTGACTGACTGAATATCCCATACAGAATCAACAAGTTTACCATCAACTTTTAACAAAACATCTCCCTTTTTAGGTTTCCTTTTGTTTTCCTTGATAAACCTTTTAACATAGCCATCAAACTTTGAATCATCCTTAGGATAATTGGCACCTGTTATTTCATTATTTTCGTTAAAATAGTTTTCCCATCTCTTATAGTTTGCATCATTTTCTGGTTTTCCATCCCTTTGAGGAAAGAAGACTCTTTGATCCATACTTCTTCCATAAACCAAAATTGTATCATGTTTTCTTGGAAAATTATTTTTTGTATTGCCTACATATGTCCCATAATGCCAAACTATTTCATTTCTAAAATTCCCCTCGCCAAAAATTTCATCCATTAGCACCTTCATATAATGAGACTTGCGCCAATCCAAATGAACAAATATAGAACCATCTACTGACATGATTTCTTTCAACAAAACTAATCTCTTTCTAAGCCATTCAAGAAACTCTGCACCTTTCATCTTATCAGAATATGCTTTCTCATCATTTGTAAAATCCTGTTTTGAAGCAAACGGAGGATCTATATATATAAGTCTTGCGCCTTCTGTTCCATCAGCATTTTTTAACTTCCCAGCTCTTTTCATTTCTATGAGGCTTTTTAAAACCTGAAGATTATCTCCAAAAATCAACATATTAGTCCATTCAGATGTAACTACACCTGCAAACCTTCTATCTTCTTGCAATGGTGCAGCATAGGTTTGTGCAATTATTTGTTCCTTTGTTTCTTTACCATAGTATGTAAGTTCATACTCCCTTCTTTCGGGCGGAAATAAAACACGTGCAAATTCTGTAGAAATTTCTTGCCCATTATTCACTACATTTCTAGCTTCTTCTAAAACTCTTAATAATTGCATTTTTCTTTCTTCATTCATATCGAAACCTCCTTATGCTGTAAATCAAATAATTCACAGCATTATATATTTCTGTAAATTCATTTGAATTCTACAATATTTATTCTATCATATTTACTGTCCATTTTTCTGTACTCGTCGTGGATCCCCCGGTTTCTTTGTATTTTCCGGTATTAACCAAGTTTTCCCCTTTAAAACAGCTCCATCAATTCTTCCTTCTTTACAATAGATAGCTACTCGCCTTTGTGATATATTCCATATTTTTGCATATTCTGCTGTTGTTAGAAAATTCATGAATCATTATCCTCCATAAAACATCCAATACTCCATTTTTATTATATTCGGTTACGCGAATATTTTCAACAAAATTATACAGTATATGCTGACTTTTTTCATATGTTATACGCACACCAAAAATTTGTTTTTATCGAACCTAAAAACATCTATATAAAAACCTTTTACCAAAACAAAAAAAGACCAGAGGCAGAGCACCCTATCGCACTCTGCCTCTTCCATCTTCACTTCTGCAAACCTTCTTATCTCCCAGCATTTCCAATGTTAAGCATTTTTTCTATATATTTTTGTATTAAAATTTTTTCACATTTCATTTTTTTAATCCATTTATGTATAGATTTTAGGAGGAAACCACTCATGAATTTTGGAGATAAATTAAAGAAAATACGCACATTCAGAAAAATGACTATGGATGAATTCGGAGAAGCCCTAGGTCTTGAAGGCAAAAATTGCTCTGTTCGTACATCCCAGTATGAAACCGGCGCACGTTATCCAAAACGCAATATGCTCATGAAAATTGCAGAAGTTCTTCAATGCAATTACAAAGCCTTAGATGATTATGGTCTTGGCTCCACTGAGGATATTATAGAGACACTCTTCTGGTTAGAAGAAAGTGCTTCTATAAACATTTTCCTGAATATGAAGCACCTAGCAATCTGATTACATTGTGCGAAATGCAACCGGTAAACAACGACAAGGATGTAATATGCACTTACAATGAAGACATGTATACATCAATGTTTGCACCTGTAGCAATCACGATTAATTACGGATTGGTAAATGATTTTTTAGAATGGAATAAGAAAAAACAAGAACTTGTCAAAGGAGATATTACTCCGGCAGAATACTTTTGAATGGAAAATAACTTGGCTACATGCATGAGAAATACCATATCGATTCCGCTTCGCTTCATCTCGATGGAGGGCGTTTGCCCTATATGAATAGAAATCTGCTGTCTGCGGAATGCAAGCATTCCAAGCCATCAGGTTTCTATTCCTGCACAGCTCACTTTAGTACTATTTTAGTACCACAAGATAAAAAACAAGCTCGCAAATGCCCATTTTACTAGGCTTTGCGAGCTTTTGAAAATTATTCAAACTCTTTTTCAGGTTCGATTTTTCTTATGAAAGTAGTAATTTCACGTTTTCAAAACCGTATCATTTTGATACGGTTTTGTGTATTGTTTATATGGTTGAATTTCTGGTGTACCCAAATTGTACCCATTCTATTTCTATGCACCATTCTTTAAAATCATAGATGTCATCTTCTCCATGAGTGCATCTGCAATACGTCTGTTTTTATCATCTGTTATTTTCTTCTTTTGTTCCCGCGCCCCATTCTACGGCTTGGATATCTCGTAATTCCATGTTCATCACCTACCTTTTGGCTTTTACTCTTGCAACATATTTCTCGATATCGCTAGCAAACAAACTACTCTTCTCTTTCTTTATGTCATAAGAAGAAATGTAATTAGCAGCCAAAAGTTTTTTGCAAAGAGATTCGTTTATAGAATTTTTCTCAAGTAATACTTCATGCCATCCGTTCTCTTGTCGTAATGCGTAGTATTCTTTCGGCATTTGTAAAAACATATTTTGGAGCTCATTAATAGCAAATTTCGAGAAAAACTTAACCATAAATTGGGGTCTATCTTTCTCTTCCAACTTATTCCAAGCTGCTTGCACATACTTTTTAGAAATGCTTACATTTGTATCCCTTACAAATGACAACATTGCATTCGTCATTTGCGAAGCCTCTGCTTTGCTAAGAAATACTGCTTTCTTCTCATCGTCGAGATCCGATTCAATAAAACTGTCTAGTGTTGCTAAATCGAAGGTTATGCTTGGAATTTCTGGTTCAAATTCCTCCCAATAACATTCAACAAACGCTGGTAGCATATTTGAAAATGCGGAAAAGATTTCATTATATCTGCTTCTTGTATACTTGAAATATTTTAGCTTAATCATCGCCTGAACAACATTATCACGGTAGCTATTTAAGCTCTCATTAAATGATTCCATCTGATAATTTTGTAGAATTTTTTCAATAGTTTCGTCCTTGATATCTTTCTTTAAAAATTCTTTTGCATGCGCATCATCAAGTTTCTCGTCTGAAAGGAGAACATCTATATTTTCATCAACAAAATCGCAAAGCACAGCTGAAAATGAATACATTGCTTTGTATGCATCAAGATTTTCAATAGATGCTATTATCTTGTTTTCAGCGAAAAAAGCATCAACTATCTTCCTTACATCTCTTCGCTGATCTTTTATAGTATCAATCCATTTCTTCAAATTTTTCATTACAACTTCCATCTTTTGAATAAGCTGAATAGATAAAGATTCGTTATAATCAAGAAGTTTTATGCATCTATACACTGTGTCTATATCTTCTCTTGTATTAGCCTCCGTAGGCAAAATTACCTCTGTAACTAATTCACTTATATTACGATCAAGGTACTCTATTACTTGTGTATCGCCTTGTTCTAATATATATGTGTATATATTAGATTCAAAACTTTCAACTATTTCACCGGCAATAAAATCTGCATACCTCTGAAGCATAACAAGCGATATTTCGAACAATTCATTTGAGAAAACGCCCCTAATAATCTTCGCATCTACCGTCAGTATATTAATATTCTTAAACTTGGCATTTATCTGTGTCAGTACTGTCACAACCTTCTCAGCGCCAGCATCTTGTAATTGTTCAAGCACCTCGTCCGATCTAACTATAAATGAACATATCGAAAAATCCGAATCCTCTTCATTAGCTGCTGTATCTTGTAAAACAATGTCCTCACCCCTAAGATACATAAAGATGTCTTTTAAATATGTAACTTTATCCTGATATCCAAGGCTATCGTCAGAACATATATCAAACCAGAACAGTGGCTTTTCTTTTGTGATGCTACTTATATACTCAGCTCTATTCTTCGCTCGCACATAATACTCTTTGATGAATCTTCTACTTTCTTCATCGTCTTTTGCCAGTTGCTTTGTAAATCCTGTTTTCTTTTCTGATTTCTTATCATCACCATAAAAAAACTCTGCCAAATCAAAATTAAGACACTCTTTCTGCTGTTCAAACTCATAATCAAACAAACGGCTAATAACATTTTTAGGATGGATAATTCTATAATCCCAATCTGCGGTGCCCGTATAATTACGTACATTAATAATGAAATTCAACTCATCCGACGTAATACTTCCCGGTAAGAAATAATTTATATACATCTGATAAGTATCATCGATATATCCATGTCTAAGCATAAACACAAGCAGCTTGTTTTTTCTTACATCCTCTCCTAATACTTCATCTGCCCCATATTCCTTTATAAGCATTTTCATTGACCGAGAACGCAGTTCATAAAGTTGCCTTTGCTTATCCAATAAGTTTTGAGAAATCTGTCTCCTACGCTTCTTGTCTCTTGCAATTGCCCTGTCACACTTCTCGTAATAAGTCACTCCATCTGAACACCGCAACTTTTCTATATCTTTTATATTTTCTGATTCCTCACTATAATAATAATCAGTCGGCCGATAATATACTGTTGCTGATCCTGCGCCGATTTGCAATAGCGAAAAATCACCTTTTAGAATATCACTCCTTGTAACCGTCTTTTCAGTCCCCTGAATTTTGGTTAAAACACCCTTTTCGCCAACAAGTCTCTGGATAAATGCGAGCTTTACATCATCGACAGACAGTAGTCCCTGACTATCTGATTTTCGCTTTTCTGCTTCAGCATCTTCAATTTCTTTTAGCAAATCTGCCGATGTCTTTTTTATAAAAACATTTCTGTCACTGTACGCTTGTTTAATAATCCCATCAGATCCCTGCAACAATGCAAATTCTTCGGGATACATATTCTTAAAAACCATAATAGACAGCATTTGAATATCTTGGAGTTTTCCAAGATCCTGGCTATCTTTTATAGTCTTTTTAAAAACAATAAATTCATTGCAAATACTGTTAAGTATCCTCATATCTGAAATGAAAGGAGCTACATTCATTATATACTCTTCTGTAATATCAAAGGACATTCCTGTAGATTTGATTTCAGCCAATCTCTTTTTTAAATATTCTCCAGAGTTTGTAGCATCGATATACGGAATAACAGGTATAATAAAGTCAAAGAATTTAGTTCTATCCTCATTATGAAAAATGTCATCCTTCAGCGCATATATAAATACGATTCTTCTTTTAATAGAATTATATTCATTGATAATCTTATTTATTTCTCTGAGTTTCGTATAAACTTCCGGTGTATCAAATCTATCAAGATCCTCTATCACCACAAGTGAATAATTAGTTTCCTCAAAAAAATACAAAATTTCATCCATATTCTTATTAAGAGATAAAGCCTCACCCACTTCATCTGCCTTAATAACTGCTTTATCTGCCACATTAATCTCTATGGATTTCCACTTTGTATTTATCCATCTATACAAGCTGGTCATAATCATTATTATGATTAGTCCAAAACCGCCAGCAAAAACCATCTGCTGTAATTCATTCCAGTCAAGAAGACTTGACATAGTGTCTGAATATGCACTGATCGCTTCCTGAATCTTTAAAGGAGCAAGAAGAAAAGTAAAACTTGCAATCAACGCCAGTGTAAATAATACACGCAGTAAACTTGTCCCAAATGAAACTTTATGAAGTTTGCGGTACCTGCTTTGAGGTATCTTTGAGTAATGTACTTTATAAAATAGCTGTTTAAGAATACTCTCTTCTAATAGTTTCTCAAAGCTTTCTCTGTCAGCATCTATCTCCTCTTGTTCATTTTCTCTAAATGTTGCTAGTGAAATATTAATATACCTTATGCTTGGATGTTTTCCCAGAAAAGTATTAATAATACTACTTTTACCTGCTCCGTATGGTCCAGCAAGAGCTATGTTTGTAACATTTTTATCATTTATTGCCCATTCCATGGCCCTCAAATATTCCGATACATTCTCTGCATCATTGGTTGGACCAAGTCCTACATATCCATAATCAGTCGTATCACTGACATTTAACTTCAATATATCTTCACCACGAAGGAAAACATTCTTTATTGCAATTTCCCAATTATGGAAAAGCATAAAAACATTGGCTATTATTAATTTTATCTTTCGTTTCTTCATCATAAGCTTTTCCTTTCTTTTAATATCGTGGTTCAATACAATTCAGATACTATGGACTTTTGGTTTTATCCTGTAGTTCGACTACTCTACCGGAGTATATTATCACTACTTTTATCTGAATTATTCATCAGCTATATGTTGCCGGAGTGTTTTTCACTCAGAATACTTTTTTCTATGAGATGTTTCATGGAGCCTAGCACCTGCTATTTCTTTAAATACAGCATCTTTCATCTGCCTATTAATTTAATGGTAGATTCTCGCGTAATCCATTTATTATGTGTTTATTGATTCTAAGTTAGCAACCACCACTTCAAGTGGTGGTTTATTATCAGCCCTCCAAAGGGCTATGTTACTGCTCGCCCCAAAGGGCGGTATCGCAAGCACCTTTACTTGTCCGCTATAAAGCGGTACTCCTTGAATCTTCTTTTCTCG
>ERZ808270.1094-NODE-1094-length-12756-cov-7.669002_pt1 | contig 12756 bp, 12 predicted proteins | sample MGYA00521082_ERZ808270 | MGnify/ENA primary metagenome ERZ808270 (study PRJEB31516, sample SAMN03275594) | gut metagenome | biome: mammalia-associated habitat; material: feces | host: Papio cynocephalus | place: Kenya | collected 2012-07-27 ...
GCGCTCTGCTTCGTCTTGCCTTCAGCATCCAGCTTCTCCTCGTTGCCCCCAGCAACTTCCTCCAACTTGGAAATCTGCTGGGTCAACAAGGCGACGGCGAGGACAGGATTGCTCAAATCAATCTGCTCCATTATATTTAATGATAATATATATATATAATTAATGTGTATAAAAGACCATCAAGTCTAAAAACCTGTAAAGACCATCAGGTCTAAAAACCTGTAAAGACCATCAGGTCTAAAAATCTGTAAAGACCGCCAGGTCTAAAAACCGTAAAGACCATCAGGTCTAAAAACCGTAAAGACCGCCAGGTCAAAAAAAACGTGTAATCCGTGCCTAAAAAATCATCAAGAAATCGCTCCGATGATTTCCTTCACGCTCTTGCATCCGTGCGCATCGAGCCAATCGGAAATTCCGTCCTTCACCTTCTTGGTGACAGCAGGGTCGATGAAATTGGCAGTGCCAATCTCGATGGCTGTAGCACCACACATCAAGAACTCGATGGCGTCCTTGGCACTCTGGATTCCGCCCAGACCCACCACAGGAATCTTCACGGCGTGAGCCACGTCCCAGACCATGCGCAGAGCCACAGGCTTCACGCAAGGACCACTCAGTCCGCCCGTGCGGATGCTCAGCAGCGGCTGGCGCTTCTCAATATCCACGGCCATTCCCATGAGCGTATTGATGAGCGACACAGAGTCGGCTCCCTCCGCCTCCACGGCACGGGCAATGTCGGCGATGCTCGTCACGTTAGGCGAGAGCTTCACGATGAGCGTCTTCTTATACACCTGGCGCACCGCCTTCACCACGCTCGCCGCACCCTCGCAGGTAACTCCGAACGCCATTCCGCCATCCTTCACGTTAGGACAGGAAATGTTCAGCTCGATGGCTGGGATTTTATCCAGCTCGTTGATACGTGCCGCACACTCGGCGTAACTCTCAGGCGAGTGTCCGCTCACGTTCACTATCATATTTGTGTCAATGTCCTTAATCTGCGGATAGATGTGCTCGCAGAAGTAATCCACGCCCTTGTTTTGCAGACCCACGCAGTTGAGCATTCCCTGTGGAGTTTCCGCCATGCGAGGATAGTCGTTTCCCTCGCGAGGTTCCAGGGTCGTTCCCTTCACGATAATTCCGCCAATTTCCTCCAACGGAACGAAGTCGGCGAACTCCAGTCCGTAGCCGAATGTACCCGATGCAGTCATCACTGGGTTCTTCAGCTTTAAATCCTTTATATTTACACTTAAATCAGCCATATTCTTTGTTTTTACCATAAAAAAGTTTTTACAAACTCCAAGTGAGTTTCTTGATGTTGACGACAGGGCCATCCTTGCATACGCACTTGTTGCCCTCGGTGGTCTTCTCCACACAGCAGAGGCAGGCACCCACGCCACACGCCATCTTGTTCTCCAGGGAGACTTCGCACTCCACTCCCGCCTTCTTGGCGAAGCGAGCCACACTCACCATCATCGGCTTAGGACCGCAGGTGGAAATCATGTCAAACTGCTCGTTCTCCAGCACGGAGTGGTTGGTCACGAAGCCCACCTCGCCAGCCGAGCCATCCTCGGTGGTGATGCACACACGGCCTATCTTGGCAAACTCGTCCAGCTCCAGCAGGTCGCTAGCCTTGCGCGCTCCGAGCAGGAAGGTAACCTCGGCGCCATACTCCTTGATGAGCTTGCCGAAATAGAGGAGCGGAGCCACACCTACGCCGCCACCCACGAGCAGGAAACGCTGCCCCTTCTGGGTAGGCATTGTAAAACCGTTGCCCAGCGGCAACATACAGTTGAGCGTGTCGCCCGCCTGCAATTTTCCGAGCTGGCGGGTTCCGTCGCCCACCATGGCCACGAGCAGCCAGAGCTGATTGTTTTCACGATCCACATAGTTGATGGAGATAGGACGGCGAAGCAGGGTGGTAGCAGAATGCTCTACCTTGACTTCCACGAATTGACCAGGCAAGATTTCAGGCAAAGGCTTCTCGTCGGTAAGCTTAATCAACACGTGCTTATCGCTGAGCGCTTCTACTGAAACCACCTTGAGGTCGAGAACATATTTTTTCATCTTATTGCTATTTTATGCTTGTGTATAAATTCATTTATAAGTTCATTTTCTTAAGCCTGCTAAGTTACGAAGCTTGATGCTAACAATATTGATACATTATTATATATAGCAACTATATGTAGCATTTTCTACGTGCAAAGGTACGGCAAAAAAACGAATCTCACAAAAGAAATCACACATTTTTTTGCCCTTCAAAAACCCTAGCGGGTCATTTGGGTCAAAGTCATTTGGGTCAAAATGAATTTCGCAAACACCAGCATGCAGCTTTCGTTACTTCTTCGGAACGAAAGTCTCCCACGTCTGGTCATCATAGAAGATGCGAATCTCCGTAATCTTCCGCTGCGGTTTGTCAATATATTTAACCGCCGCTTGAGCCACATTTTTAGGTGTACGTCTTACACCATGCGTCTGAGGCTGTTCGAAAAGCGATGGGGAAGAAGGGGAGGCCGCACCGTCGGCTGCACCAAAATCCAAGGTAGGCTCCATCGTGCCGTCGCCTGCGCCCCCCGCATAGCCGCCAGCTGTGCCAAGCCCCGCCTGCGCGCCGCCAGCCCCTCTCTCTGCGGCTGATAGAGAAGCGCCTCCATACATATTGAGCGAGTCCTCGTCCTCGCCATTCTCGCCAGCTGCGCCAGTCGTCGCCTGGGCATTCTCCACCTTATTAATATACATAGGGGGAGTGCCATAGAGGAGCCATTCGAGGTTGACCCGAGGGAACTTTTTCTTGATGGCGTCCACGATGAGGAGCGACGGTTTGGTGCGATCATTGAAGATGCTGCTCAGGGTCGCCGTGGAGATTCCGAGCTGCTGGGCGAAGTTCTGCTGGGTGAGGTGCTGGTCCTCCATTATCTGTCTAATTCTATCTTTCATTTCACTCTTTCGATTACGATTTTTACGATGTTTTATTTCAGAACAGGGGCGTTTTTGCCCCATTTTTCTAATATTTTACAAAGGTAAAGCAAAAATTCGGAATTTCCAAACTTTTAGGCAATTATTTAGTTTTTTAAACTTTACGTTTGCAACCTGCTATTTTAGAAACGAAAAGTCCATAGGTGGGTTTTCATATTTAGATTTACAAATCAAACATTACAATTCTAAACATTTTACAAAGCATTTCTTGATGCAAAAGGGATAAGCCACTGAGTTTCAGAACGCATTTCCACTAATAAGATACACTTTTAGCAAGCATACATACACATTTATGCACATCCACCCAAAACACCACCTAACTAAAAATAGTAAATCGTAATAACAAACTGGGTTTTAATGACTTACAAAGACAAAAAGAACAATGCATATTTATACATTTAAATACTTAAACTAGCCTATTTACATTTACAAACACAAATATATTTAGCTTTATAAATGATTCGGTTTTCTTCTATTTAGTTTTGTAAACTAAATCAAAGATTTACTTTTCTGACATTTAGGATTACAAATTAAAGCACCGTAAACCTTAACAAATGCAAATGCTAAAAATGGAGGGTCAAATGATGGCATTTTTTTCCATTTTTGGCGTTTTCAAGCCCGACGGCCGAGTTGGAGCCAAATTTGCGAGTATTGGAGGAGGTAAAATCAGTTAACTATCTGATAACCATCATACTTATCTACGATTTTACCAAAAACAGAAAAATCACCATCTAGAAGAGAAATCGCCAAAAACGGGAGACGGCGAAAGAGAAAAACAAAAAAAATAGCGCTCGTTTTCTCGCCAACGAACGCTATTTTCACCACTTTCGGAAAGCTAAACGCCCCACCCGATTCTAGATGGTTCCTTTTCTCCGACAAGAAGAAAAGGACGGAAAAATCAGGCTCTCTCCTCCCCTCGCCCACCGACGAGAAAACGAAGCGAAAACCACTCCGAAATGAGAGGAAAAAGAGACACTAGTGGAGGATGAAAAAGATGAGTTCCTTCATCAAATCTCCTGCCGAGGTGTACGGATTATCCACACCCTTGCTCTTCGCATCCACCTCCTTCATCTTCTCGATAATCTGCATCACCTTCACTCCAGAATAGTTTCTCATTCCCATGATATATTCGCGCAAACCCCAGGTTCCACGCAAATCCAGGAATTTTGCAAACTCCGCCTCGTTCTGCTTATTGGGGGCGTAATAGGCCAACATCAGATTTTGGAAGTAACCGAAGAGCAACGGGAGAAGCGCATAGAGCGAACCCGCCTTCGGGTTACTGTCAAAATATTTTATTATCTGATTGGCCTTGAAAACATCCCGATTGACGATGGCGCTGCGCAGCTCGAAGGCGTTGAAGTCTTTGCTCACCCCAATCTCCCGCTCCACGATTTCGGGCGTCACCCTTCGGTCGGACTCCGAGAGCGAGATGAGCAACTTGTCCAACTCGGAAGTGAGGCGATGGAGATCCGCCCCGATATGGTCGGCTATCATCTGCACCGCCTTCGGCTCGATGGTAGCCTTGCGCTGCTTGAGGTAAGTCTCGATGAAGCCCGGAAGCTGTCGGTCGTAGAGCTTCTTGCTCTCAAACACCACACCCACCTGCTCCACCCGGGGGATGAACTTCTTGCGGCGGTCGATGGTGCCATTTTTATGACAAATTACGAGCACCGTGGTGGGCACCGGTTTCTCGGCGTATCGCTCCAGCGCCTCCAGGCTCTTCAGGTTTTGCGCCTCCTTCACAATCACTACCCTGCGCTCCGCCATCATCGGATAACCCTTGCACTGGTCAGCCACCTGCACCGCCGTGGTGTCCGCCCCGAAGAGCACCGTCTGGTTGAAGTCGCGCTCCTCAGGCTTCAGCGCATTGTCGGCGATGTAGTCGCAAATCTTGTCTATATAGAAAGGTTCGTCGCCCATCAGCACATAGATGGGCGCAAACTTGCGAGCCTTCAGGTCTTTCATGATAGACTCGTAACTTATTGCATTTTTCTTTTCTGCCATTGATTTATTTTTTGTATCTTTGCACTATCGTTTGGGCAGGCTTCAAAAAAAGAAATCCGCCCACCATTATCACCTGCAAAGGTACAAAAATTATTCGAACTATATATATAATAAGGTGGAGATTTTTAAAATTGCCACCGGATAGAACAAACGCAAGAAAGAAATGATTCGCTTAAACTTACCCACCTTCGACATGAAGGTTTCCGGCACCAAGCAGCAGCCCAAGATACTGGATGTGCTGCGCCGAAAATACGTCTCGCTCACCCCCGAGGAATGGGTGCGCCAGCACTTCGTGCACTACCTCATCGAGCACAAGGGCTACCCCGCGCCGCTGCTCGCCAACGAGATTCAGCTGAAGTGCGGCGACAAGACGCTCAGGGCAGACAGCGTGCTTTACACCCGAGAGCTGAGACCGCAGATGATCATCGAATACAAGGCCCCACACATCCCCATCACCCAGAAGGTGTTCGACCAAATATCCGCCTACAACCTCCTGCTCCACGTGGATTATCTGGCGGTGAGCAATGGGCTGGAGCACTACATCTGCAAGATGGACTATAGTGGTAAAAAATATTTATTCTTGGAAGAGTTTCCCGACTATTCCGATTTATTGACAATCTGAGTTTCGGAATCGCTCCGCTCGCTTTTTTTCGGAGCAGAAAAGAGAGTCGGGATTTCTCTTCCTTCGACCATCTGGACACTCTTCCTTTGACCATCTAGGCACTCGTCCTTTGACCATCTAGACACTCGTCCTTCGACCATTTGGGCACTCGTCCTCCGTACTCAGGTCGCTCGTTTTCCCCCTCAAAATCGCCTTTCATCCCCCTCCAAACCGCCCTTTATCCCCCTCCAAACCGCCCTTTATCCCCCTCCAAAATTTACGAATTTCCGACCGTCTGCCCAGTAGCCCGAAAATTCGCAAATTTTGGAGGCATTTCTAGCCGCAGAAAAGGGCTATTTTCCCCATCAGAAAGGGCTGTTTCCCCCATCAGAAAGGACTATTTTTCCTCATCTAAAGGGTTATTTTTTTATAAAAAAGGAGTATTTTCTTTGCCGTCTCCACCTTTTATATTATCTTTGCACTGTTATTGCCTATATAAACATATATATCATATAACAACACATATAATAATAATAAAGAGGTAAAGAATGGCTAAAGAAAACATCAAGATAGCTGTGGCAGGCACAGGCTATGTAGGACTGAGCATCGCCACACTGCTGAGCCAGCACCACGAGGTGAAGGCGGTGGATGTGGTTCCGGAGAAAGTGAAGCTCATCAACCAGCGCAAGTCGCCCATACAAGACGACTACATAGAGAAATACCTGGCGGAAAAGCAGCTCAATCTGACCGCCACCACCGATGGAGCCGCAGCCTACAAGGACGCCGACTTCGTGGTCATCGCCACACCTACCAACTACGACCCCGTGAAGAATTACTTCGACACATCGCATGTGGAGGAGGTCATACAGCTGGTGATGGAGGTAAACCCTGACGCCATCATGGTCATCAAGAGCACCATCCCCGTGGGCTACACGGAGAACGTGCGCAAGAAGACGGGCAGCGACAACATCATCTTCGCACCGGAATTTCTGCGCGAGAGCAAGGCCCTCTACGACAACCTCTACCCTAGCCGCATCATCGTGGGCAGACCCGAGGGAGACGAGCGACTCGATGAAGCCGCACACACCTTCGCCGCACTGCTGCAAGAGGGAGCCATCAAGGAAAACATCGACACCCTCTATATGGGGCTAACCGAGGCGGAGGCTGTGAAACTCTTCGCCAACACCTACCTGGCGCTCAGGGTGAGCTACTTCAACGAGCTGGACACATACGCCGAGATGAAGGGACTGGACACCAAGGCCATCATCGACGGAGTGGGCTTGGACCCACGCATCGGCACCTTCTACAACAACCCATCCTTCGGATACGGAGGCTACTGTCTGCCGAAGGACACCAAGCAGCTTCTGGCGAACTACGCCGACGTGCCCGAGAACCTCATCCAGGCCATCGTGGAGAGCAACCGCACACGCAAGGACTTCATCGCCGACAGGGTGCTCAACATGGCGGGCTACTACGACTACGCCAACCAAAACGACTACCGAGAGGAGGAAGAGAAGCCTTGCACCATCGGCGTATATCGCCTCACGATGAAGAGTAACAGCGACAACTTCCGCCAAAGCAGCATACAGGGCGTGATGAAGCGCATCAAGGCGAAGGGAGCGCAGGTTATCATCTATGAGCCGACGCTCAAGGACGGCGCCACTTTCTTCGGAAGCCGAGTGGTGAACGACCTCGCTGAATTCAAGAAGCAGAGCCAGGCCATCATCGCCAACAGATACGACAAGTGCCTGGACGACGTGAAGGAGAAAGTCTATACACGCGACATCTTCAGAAGAGACTAAGTGAAGTCGGAAGTCGAAAGCTAGAAGTCGGAAGCTAGAAGTCGGAAGCTAGAAGTCGGAAGCTAGAAGTCGGAAGTCGGAAGTCGGAAGCTAGAAGTCGGAAGTTCTTTAAAGGAATCCTACAAAAAAAATAGAAGTCCATTAAAGGAATCCATTAAACTATAAAATAAGAAAACAAAAATAGGAAACAAGAAAATAAGTAGAAACAAGAAAATAAATAGAAAATAAGAAAATAAATAGAAAATAAGAAATGGCAAAATTAGTAATCAATTCCTACGAGGAATTTGCTTCTCACCTGGGTGAGAAGTTAGGCGAGTCAGACTGGTTGCAGATTGACCAGGACCGCATCAACAAGTTCGCAGACGCAACTCTCGACCCACAGTGGATTCACGTGGACGTGGAGCGCGCCAAGGTGGAGAGTCCTTACCATAGCACCATCGCTCATGGCTACCTCACCCTCTCTGTGTTGCCTTATCTCTGGCAACAGATCTTGGAGGTGAACAACCTGAAGATGCTCGTAAACTACGGAATGGACAAGATGAAGTTCGGACAGCCAGTCATCACAGGCTCACGCATTCGTCTCGTGGCTACACTCCACGACATCCAGAACCTGCGCGGCATCTGCAAGACCAGCATCAAGTTCGACATTGAAATCGAAGGACAGCGCAAGCCAGCTCTCTCCGGCATTGCTTCTTTCCTCTATTATTTCAACAACTAATTCTGGGAACTCCAAAGTTTTTTGAGTATAAACAACGGTGGGTCCTTCTTCTTAAATCGCATACAGGTTAGAGAAGAAGGACTTCATTTTTATCATTCTATAAAAAATATTTTATCATTCAAATAAAATATGGCAGCAGGAAAATGGATAGGCGGATTCCTCGGTTTCATCACCGCAGGTCCGCTGGGAGCACTCGCAGGATTCGCCCTAGGCTCGCTTTTCGACCATGGGCTCGACGAGGTGAACAAGCCTGGCAACGAGGGCTACAACAACAGAGAATACGACAACGCCTACGACGCTTACAGCGGCAGGAAAAACTACCAAAGCAACCCATTCGGCAATCAGCAGCGTGCCTACGAGGGCGAGCGCAACAGCTTTATGTTCTCGCTCCTGGTACTCTCCTCTTACATCATCAACGCCGACGGCAAGATTATGCACTCCGAGATGGAGCTGGTGCGCAGATTCTTGCAGCAGAACTTCGGCGAGGCTGCCAAGAAGCAGGGCGAGGAAATCCTGCTGAAACTCTTTGAGCAGCAAAAGCGCATGGGAATGCAACAGTATCGCAGCGTGATACAAGACAGTTGCCACCAGATAAGGGCGAACATGATGTATGAGCAGCGCCTACAACTGCTCAACTTCCTCGTGATGATAGCCCAGGCAGACGACGTGGTGACCATCGAAGAGGTGCAAGCCCTGAAGGAAGTGGCCATCCACATGGGACTGGAAGCCTCCGACGTGGACCAAATGCTCGGAATGTACGGCGGAAGCAGAAGAAATGGAGGCAACGGCTCAGCCTCATCAACCGAAACATCGCTTGAGGATGCTTACCGAATCTTGGGCGTAAGCCCATCGGCAACCAACGACGAGGTGAAGGCTGCCTATCGCAAGATGGCCTTGAAGCACCACCCCGACAAGGTGGCAGCCCTGGGAGAGGACGTAAGAAAAGCCGCAGAAAAGAAATTCCAGGAAATAAACGATGCTAAAGACCGCATCTACAAAGCAAGGGGATTATAAAAAAAGCTCAAGAGCAGCAAAATGCTACTCTTGAGCCTTTTTATTTATACACAGTAAAAAATCCTCTTAACTCAGACTTCTGATTTCAGATTTCAGATTTCTGACTTCAGACTTCTGACTTCTAATTTCAGATTTCAGATTTCTGACATTATTCAGCGTCCTCAGCCTTCTTGCGGCGAGAAACACGCTTGCGCTTTGGCTTCTCCTCGGTGTTAGGAGTCTCAATCTTCACACCTGCCAACTCAGGGTCGATGAGGATACGGCCGCAGTACTCACAAGGGATAATCTTCTTGTGCATCTTAATATCCAACTGGCGCTGAGGTGGAATCTTGTTGAAGCAACCACCACAAGCATCACGCTGCACATATACAATGCCCAAACCATTGCGGGCACCCTTGCGGATACGCTTGAAGCTAGCGAGCAAACGTGGCTCAATCTTCTTCTCTAGCTCCAGGGCCTTCTCCTTCAGACGCTCCTCCTCCTCGCGAGTCTCCTCCAGGATGTCGTCCAGCTCGGCGCGCTTCTCCACCAATCCGTGCTCACGGTCGGCCTTCTGCTCCTCTGCCTTGTGCAAGTCGTACTCACGCTCGCGAATCTTCTGCTGACCCTCGCGAATCTTCTTGTTGCAAAGCTCGATTTCCAACTCCTGGAACTCAATCTCCTTGCTCAAGGTGTCGTACTCACGGTTGTTGCTCACAGTGTCAAGCTGCTTGTGGTAACGCTCCAAGCTAGCCTGTGCATCAGCAATCTCAGCCTGCTTCTGAGCCACAGCCTTGTCGAAAGACTCAATCTCGTGCTGAATGTTCTCGATACGGGTGGTGAGACCCGCAATCTCGTCTTCCAAGTCCTGAACTTCGAGAGGAAGCTCACCTCTCAACTCACGGTTCTCGTCGATTCCAGACAAGGTAACCTGGAGCTGGTAAAGAGCCTTCAACTTCTCTTCTACTGTCAAATCTGTAGGATCTTTCTTTGCCATAATTCCTTTATTTATATTTTAAAAAGTTTATTCTTTTGCCACGGACGACACGTTTTTCTGCATTCTGCCGAATTTTTCTGCATTCTGCCGAATTCATTCTGCCGAATTTCTTTTTCTTCATTCTGCCGAATTTCTTTTTCTTTATTCTGCCGAATTTCTTTTTCTTCATTCTGCCGAATCCCTTGTTGGCGTAGCCTCCGTGTAATCCGCGTAATCCGTGCCTTATTTTATTCAACGCTGATGATTATCATTCGTGCCTTATTATTATCCAACACGGACGATTATCATCCGTCCTTTTTTATCATTTTTATCCCCAAGCCCTGATTTACAAGTAGATAATCGGGTTGGTGTTAATCTCAGAGATGAAGCACTTAGCCTCCGGGAAATTCTCCTCGATGATGCTCTTGAAGATTTCGCTGGTAAACTGCTCGCTCTGATAGTGACCGATGACGCAAATCTGAATCTCCTGCTCGTGGCCGAAGTACTCATGATAGCTCATCTCGCCCGTGATGAAAGCATCTGCCCCGGCGGCAATCGCATCGCCCAGCAAGAATGCGCCCGCACCTCCGCAGAGCGCCACCTTCTTGATAGGTCGGCGCAAGAGCTGGTTACACTGCACGCACTCCACGCCGAAACGCTCCCTGAGCATCAGCACCAAGTCGTCGGCGGCAATTCCCTCGGCAAAATGAGCCTTTACTTCGTCGGAAAGCTTACCAGCCTGAGCAGCCTGCAGAATGTCTTCGTCGGAAATTTCGCCTATTACGCCATTTCCGCCTTTCACACCCAAGACCTCCTTCTCGCCGCCGAAGAACTGCACGTTCTTCAACCCCAGCTTCTCGGCAATCTTGAAATTCACACCGCCCGCAGCAGCATCCATGTTGGTGTGCATGGAGACGATGGTCACATCGTTCTTGATGGCCTTGCGCACCGTGCGCTGCACATAGTTCTCGTCGGAGATTCTCGCCAGCTTTCGGAAAATCAGCGGATGGTGGCTCACGATGAGGTTGCACCCCTTCCGGACGGCCTCATCCACCACAGCCTCGGTGACGTCAAGACACAACAATGCCCCTGACATTTCTACCGCCTCTGTCAATCCAACCTGCAAGCCGGCATTATCGTATCCTTCCTGCAGGGGCAGAGGCGCGTAATGTTCAAGGGCATCTACTACCTGTTTTATTTTCACGCTCCTATGTATATATAAATTCTTTGTTTATCTATTTTATCTATGTATAAATTCTTATTTTAGGTTGCAAAGTTAAGCATTTCTTGGCGATTTTGTACCGCACGAGGCGCTAGTTTAATCTTTTTTAATAAATAAAAGCAAAATAATGAGGTTTCCCTGAAAAATATTTGTCGAAAAGCAAGGCTAGTTGTAGATTTTTTATTATTTTTGCACACATATATTTAAGAATGAATCATCAATAGTATAGCTTATGTATCAACCAACATCACCTTGCGCCTTCGCACTCCCCGCAGAATGGGAGCCTCAGAGCGCCATCATGCTCACCTGGCCACACGCCGGAACAGACTGGAAGCCCTATCTCCGACAGATAACCAACACGTATCTGGAACTCTCGGACATCATCACCCGCTACGAGCACCTGCTGGTAGTGACCCCTATCGTGGAAAGTACCCGAAGCATGCTCGCCGAACGATTGTCGCCCGAGCAGATGAGCCGCGTCCACCTCTACGAGATGGACACCAACGACACTTGGGCGCGCGACCACGGTCCCATCAGCCTCGTATCCCGCAGCAAGCGAAACTCCTACATCATCCCTATCCATCTGCTCGACTTCAAGTTTAACGGATGGGGAGAGAAATTCGCATGGCAGAAAGACAACGCCATCAACTTGCAGCTATACTACCAAGGAGCATTCGATGCGGCGATGGAAAACCACCAGGGATTCGTGCTGGAGGGCGGAAGCATCGAGAGCGACGGCAAGGGGACGCTCTTCACCACATCACAGTGCCTCCTGGCACCCCACCGCAACCAGCCTTTCACACGGGAGAACATCGACCAGCAGCTCAGAAACTTCTTCCACGTGCAACAGGTGGTTTGGCTCGACCACGGCAACCTGGTGGGCGACGACACCGACGGGCACATCGACACCATCGTGAGAGTGGCTCCGCACGACACCTTATTATATGTGGGGTGCGACGACCCAGAAGACGAGCAATACGAGGACTTCCAGGCACTGGAGAAGCAACTCAAAAAGCTGCTGAACTTCGAAGGCTACCCTTATCGCCTACTCAAGCTGCCAATGCCCGACGCTATCTACGACGAAGGCGACCGACTGACCACAGACAAGGCAAGCAAAGGCGACCGTCTGCCTGCCACATACGCTAACTTCCTGATTCTGAACGGCGCAGTAATCTACCCAACTTACAACCAGCCCGAAAAGGACGAGGAGGCGAAACGACAGATACAGCTAGCCTTCCCCGACAGAGAGGTAATCGGCGTGGATTCGCTCACCATCATCCGACAGCACGGAAGCATACACTGCCTCACCATGCAACTGCCTCAAGGGGCACTAAGAGAAAACTAAGGATTGAATGAGAAATAGTCATTCATTAAGTTATCATATAAAAAAATAATCATTAAGTTATCATATTTAAATAGATAGACGACTTAAATAGATAGACAACTTAAATAGATAGACGACTTAAATAG
>ERZ808270.1097-NODE-1097-length-12743-cov-4.015763_pt1 | contig 12743 bp, 7 predicted proteins | sample MGYA00521082_ERZ808270 | MGnify/ENA primary metagenome ERZ808270 (study PRJEB31516, sample SAMN03275594) | gut metagenome | biome: mammalia-associated habitat; material: feces | host: Papio cynocephalus | place: Kenya | collected 2012-07-27 ...
CGGATAGAAAAAGAGAAGATGAAAACCGTTATTGCCCGTGGAATTCACAAAGCGGTATGGCCGGGGCGTATGGAAATTTTAAGTACAGAACCGTTTTTGATGGTGGACGGTGCACACAACAGCAACGGAATCCATGCACTGCGTACAAGTCTCGAAGAATTGTATCCGGAGGAAAAGTTTCATTTTGTGATGGGCGTGATGGCGGACAAAGACTATGAAAAGATGATCGAGGAACTGTTGCCGCTTGCCATGGATTTTGTAACCGTCACACCGGAGAGTGCACGGGCACTGCAAGGGGAAACACTGGCAGAAGATATCAGAAACAAAGGAGTGCCTGCACACGCAATTACAAAGGTTGCAGAGATTCCGGAACTTTTAACACCAAAAGAAAAGACGATTGCGCTCGGGTCTTTGTATTTTATCGGGGAATTAAAAAGCGTATATCAAAATAAGGCATAACAGATGCAGGAGTATCCATATGGCATTGCAATATGAAACAACAAAAGAACATACAATTACTGTTACCGGGTATGAAGGAACCATCCGGCATCTGGTGATTCCGGATCAGGTGGATGGATGCCCGGTGAAAACGATCGGCAAAAATGCATTTTCCGCAAGGGAAGATTTAGAGAGTGTAAGTATTCCAAAGACGGTGGAAACACTTGGAAGATATGCATTTTACAACTGTAAAAAACTCAAAAGCATTTCGCTGCATGACAGTGTGGAAGACTATTATGACGGCGTGATCAAACAGTGCCACTGTCTGGAAGAAGTGAAGCTGACGCAGCTTAGAGGAGACTATTCGGTGATGAAAGAACTTCTGGCAGATACCGACCGCAAGCTGCATTTTCGCATAGAACCCTGTGGGCTGCAGTTGACATTTCCGGCATATGTATACAATTTTGTGGAAGATGTGGAGGCGCGGGTTCTGCATCACAAGATTGAGGGAAGCGGGTATCCGTACCGGGAATGTGTCACAAGAAAAGGCGTGGATTTACTGGCTTATGACCGCCTGTTTGCGCAGGTGGTAAATGATGATTATCGCACGGCAATTGAGATTGCTTGTGACCGGCTGATGCATCCGATTGAGCTGGAGAATCATCTGCGGGAACAGTACGAACAGTATCTCGAACAGAATGCAGAGGTGATCCTTAAGGTGCTGATTCCGGAGAATAAGGTGGAAGAGATTTCCTATCTTTGTGATTCCTGCCTGATTCCGGAAGCGGCACTTGCCGATGCCCTTCAGCTGGCATCGGAGGAAAAGATGAGTCAGATTGCAGCAATACTGATGGAATATCAGCGGAGTAATTTCGGAAAAAAGAAAGCATCCGCCATGTCTTTGGACTGGTAGGAAAAGGAGAACGATGAAAACAAGGGAACAACTGGAAGCAACCGGAAATAAAATATTAAACAGTGTCCGGACGGAACTGTATCTGTCGATGCGGTTTATGGGACCGGCACTGGGAAGTCTGGGATTTGCGATGGATCTGTCGACGAGAACGGTAGGCACGGATGCCGTATATATCCGGTTTAATCCGACCTATCTGCTGCAAACGTATATTGAACGGCCGGAAATTTTAAACCGGACATATATGCATATGCTCATGCACTGTCTGTTCCGGCATATGTTTTCCGCAAAACAGCACGAGGATGCACAGCTGTGGGATCTCTGTTGCGATATTGCTGTGGAATCGGTGGTGGACTCCATGGATTATCCGACCATTTTGCGTGTGACTTCGGATTTCCGGCAGGAGTGGTATGAAAAACTGGAAAAGGAAGTTTCGGTGCTCACAGCGGAAAAACTGTACCAGTATTTTATGCTGCGCAAACGCGATCCGTATCTGGAAGAATCTCTCCGACAGGAATTTTCTCTCTGTGATCACAGTTTCTGGCAGCGCATGGAGAAAGAACCGCCACAGGAACAGAATAAAAACCAGCCGCCGGTGCCGCAGGAAAACCCGCAGATGGACAGTGATCAGCAGAAAAATGCTGAGGAAAAGACGTCGGATGCAACGCCGCTTGGAAAAACTGATCCAAAGGAAGACGAGTGGAAAGAACATGCAAAGCGTATCGAAAGCGATATGGAAACCTATGCAAAAGACGCGGCGGCAGATGCGGGAAAGCTTGCCTGGATGTTAAAGCTGAGCAGCCGGGAGCGAAAAAGCTACAAAGAATTTTTGAAGAGGTTTGCAGTTGTGAGAGAAGAAGTTTCTGTGGATATGGATTCGTTTGATTATGGATTTTACATGTATGGATTGCAGCATTACGGAAACATGCCTCTGATCGAGGAAAATGAATTCCGGGAGGCAAAAAAGATCGAAGAACTTGTTATTGCAATCGATACTTCGGCATCCTGCAAGGAAAAACTTGTGCAGCAGTTTTTGAATGAGACAGGTGCGATCTTAAAGCATCAGGAGAGTTTTTTTCATAAAGTGAATATTCGGATCATCGAATGTGATAACCAGATTCAAAAAGATATTCCAATCACAAATCTGGATGAAATCGAAAAATATACCGAGCAGTTTTCTGTTTCCGGAGGATATGGGACAGATTTTCGACCGGTATTTTCGTATGTGGAGAAATTAAGAAACAGCGGGGAACTCAAGAACTTAAAAGGACTGATGTATTTTACGGACGGGTATGGAGAATATCCGAAAAAACCGACGGATTATCAGACCGTATTTGTTTTTTACGGGGATGACACACCGCAGAAAACTTCTTCGGGAGAACCGATAAAAGTGCCGGACTGGGCAGTGAAATTATATTTGTCAGAGGATACAAAAGGATAGATAAAGGAGAAATTTTATGAACATCAAACAGGCAAAACAGGAAATCATAAATACGGTTCAGGCGTACCTGACAAAAGATGAGACCGGGGAGTATGCAATTCCTGTGGAACGACAGCGTCCGGTACTTCTGATCGGACCTCCGGGAATTGGTAAGACCGCAATTATGGAACAGGTGGCGCAGGAGTGCGGGATCAATCTGGTTTCTTATACGATCACGCACCATACGAGACAGAGTGCGATCGGACTGCCATTTATCTCGAAGAAAACCTATGATGGGGAAGAGGTATCGGTCACGGAGTATACAATGAGTGAAATTATCGCCTCGATTTATGATCAGATTGAACAAAGCGGAATTCATGAGGGAATCCTGTTTCTCGATGAAATCAACTGTGTATCTGAGACACTGGCTCCGACGATGCTGCAGTTCCTGCAGTACAAGACATTCGGAAATCACAGGGTACCGGATGGCTTTGTCATTGTTACGGCGGGAAATCCTCCGGAATACAACAAGTCGGTGCGGGATTTTGATATTGTTACCTATGACCGTGTCAAGCGGATTTATATAGAAGAAGATTTTTCTGTGTGGAAAGAGTATGCCTATAAAGCGCAGATTCATGGAGCAATTCTTTCTTATCTGGAGATTAAAAAGAACAATTTCTATTCGGTTGTGTCAGATCTGGATGGAAAACGGTTTGTGACTGCCCGTGGATGGGAGGATCTCTCACAGGTCATGAAAGTGTATGAACAGCTTGGATTTGCCATAGACTATGACTTTGTCGTGCAGTATGTGCAGGACGAGGAGATTGCACGTGATTTTGCTGCTTATTATGAATTGTACAATAAGTATAAGAATATTTATCGTATACCGGAAATTTTAGAGGGCAGCATACCGGAAAACAGTATGACTATCAAAAATGCACCGTTTGATGAGAAGCTGAGTCTGCTGGGGCTGCTTTTGGACAGTCTGGGACAGGAATTTATTTCTTATTCGCGGAAAAAAGCTGCACAGGAAGCTTTTTTTGAGCAACTGGGATTTTTGCGGAGCGATCTGAAGGAAGGACGGGGAAGTGGAAAAGAAATCCTGGAAAGACAGATTTCTTCTTATGGCACCATGATCACTCACCGGAAAAAGGCCGGCATGATCGACAGGGAACAGGAAAAAGCCATGTGTGCGGCACTTCAGGCAATGAATGACTGCCTGACGGCGCTGGCAGTTGAAGGAACCGGTGATGCAAAAGGGGATTTCTTATGTGTCAAGAAACTGTTTGATGAGAGGGAGCAGATCCGCCAGAAGGAAATTTCAGATGCAGACCATCATCTGACGCATGCATTTGAATTTCTTGCACGGGTATTTGGAGAGGGACAGGAAATGGTAATTTTTTTGTCCGAACTTTCGGCCGGCTATTACAGTCTGAAATTTGTCAGTGAATGTGGCAATGATGCCTATTATAAGTACAACAAACTTCTGCTTTTGAAGGAACGCGGACAGGAGTTAAAAGACGAAGCAATGGAACTTCTTGGCCTGTAAGAAATCAGGTTATGGTTTTTATGAATTTTTTTGATAGAGAAATTTCATAAGATCTATAGACAAATACTTCAGATTGTACTAAAATATGTAAAAAATAATAGTACATCCAGTATTCCATAACGAAAAGTTATAGAACACTTGAATTGGAATAGAAAATGGAGGAAATGAAAATGGAGAAAAAAAATCTTGACTGGGGTAACCTGGGATTTGGTTACATGACCACAGACTATCGTTATGTTTCAAATTACAAGGATGGAAAGTGGGACGATGGAGCGCTGGTGACAGATCCTACCGTTACATTAAATGAGTGTGCAGGTGTATTCCAGTATTCACAGTCCTGTTTTGAAGGATTAAAAGCATACACAACAGAGGATGGACATATTGTATGTTTCCGTCCGGACTTAAATGCAAGCCGTATGAAAGATTCCTGTGAGAGACTTGAGATGCCGGTATTTCCGGAGGATCGTTTCGTAGATGCCGTAGAGCAGGTAGTAAAGGCAAATGCAGCATGGGTACCTCCATTTGGTTCCGGTGCAACGCTTTATATCCGTCCATATATGATCGCTACAAACGCTGTTATCGGCGTAAAGCCGGCAGATGAGTATCAGTTCCGTATTCTGGTTACACCAGTAGGACCTTACTTCAAGGGCGGCGCAAAGCCAATTACAATCCGTGTTTCTGATTTTGACCGTGCAGCACCTCACGGAACCGGACATATCAAAGCCGGACTGAACTACGCTATGAGTTTACATGCAATCGTAGATGCACATGCTCAGGGATATGCTGAGAATATGTATCTGGATCCTGCTACAAGAACTTATGTAGAGGAGACCGGTGGAGCAAACTTCATTTTCATTACCAAAGACGGAAAATTCGTAACACCAAAGTCAGACAGTATTTTACCTTCCATTACAAGAAGATCTCTGATGGTTGTTGCTGAAAAGTATCTGCATATGCCGGTAGAGCACAGACAGGTTAAATTCTCAGAAGTACCTGATTTTGCAGAGTGTGGACTCTGCGGTACTGCAGCAGTTATTTCTCCAATTGGAAAGGTTGTTGATCATGGCAAAGAGATCTGCTTCCCAAGTGGAATGGAAGAAATGGGACCATACACAAAGAAACTGCGTGAGACACTTACCGGAATCCAGATGGGCGAGATTGAAGGACCGGAAGGCTGGGTTCACAAGATTATGTAAGTCTATGAGGGAATTGTTTTAGATATAAGTTTTCTCGAGGTGACGGAAGACGGGGTACATTCTCTTTCTACAAAAAAGTTTACAAGTCCTGCGGTACATCTTTGATGTATCGCCTTGCGCCGATATTGATTTCAGGTTGGTTTTATAAAAGCTTTACATTTACGCTATTAGCGTTATGTGATGGAACTACGGCGCAGTTGTAAATTTATTCTTCCGAAAGAAATGTACCCCGTCTTCCTGTTGGTTGGGAAAATTATAAGTAAAAACGATTCTTACAAATTCTGCAGATTGGAAAAGTGTAAGAAAAAGATCGATTTTCATAAATTCTGTAAATGGGATTTATTGATAAAAAATAGAGATTAAGGTGACACATTTTCTTGTTTTCAATGCCTAAAATAAAGGAATGTCACCTATAAGAGAAAAATTGCTTCTTCAGGTACCGATTTTTTGAAAAAATGGTACCTGAAGAAGCAATTTTTATTCCATAGAGACTTTGTGGTATCTAAATGTTAAATTTTAAGTGTATAGATACCATAACGGTATTTTTGATGCAAATTTTCTTTGTATAGATACCAGCACATTTTTCAAATTATCTTTTCTCCAACCAACAGGGAGAAGACGTATATTTCTTTCGGAAGAATAAATTTGCAACTTGCTCTGGCACACACTACAATAAAGCGAATTGCGTAAGATGATAAAATTTACGTAAAGAATTTGAAACCAACGCCAGAGCTAACTTGGAAATTTTTCTGTAGAAAGAGAATATACGCCTTCTTCCGTCACTTTGAGAAAACTTATATCTAAAACACTCGTAGAAATCCACTGCATTGAAAAAACTTATATCTAAAAATATTCCCACAAATCCATTGCATCGAAAAAAGCATTGACAGATACGCAATATGTGAGAAGATAGAAATAAGCCCCCACAAAGGGCAGCAAAAACAAAACAGGAGATATGTATTTATGGCTCCAACCTATCGAAAGAAAAATAAAAAACGAAGAACAAGAAAAGAGCAGCTGCAGCTGCGCATTTTAATGATTATCATTGCCGTAATTTTGCTGGGATCAATTCTGGGGATCATACATAAAGTGAAGCAGGACCGGACGCAGCAGACTGTGTCTGACAGCAGCTGGGATATTACAGATAAAAAATACGTTGACCAGCGACCGGAATTAGACGTGGAACTGCTTCCGGTCAACAAATATTCCCGCCCGGGGATTGCACTCAAAAAGATTCGTGGAATTGTTGTTCATTACACGGCCAATCCAGGAACAACTGCCATCCAGAACCGGAACTATTTTGCAGGACTGGAACAATCTCACCAGACCAAGGCAAGCAGCCATTTCGTGATCGGGCTGGATGGAGAAATTGTACAGTGCATTCCCTGCAATGAAATCGCATATGCATCCAATAACCGAAACAGTGATACAATCGCAATCGAATGCTGTATTCCGGATGACACCGGAAAATTCAATGACAGTACGTATCAGTCATTGATCCAATTGACAACCTGGCTGATCGGAAGATATGATCTTGGAATTGAGGATGTGATCCGGCATTATGATGTGACAGGCAAAAACTGTCCGAAATATTTTGTGGAACATGAGAGTGCATGGGAAGATTTTCATGATGATCTGGCAGCTTATATTGCAAAAAATGGAGTAGACAAAGAATAAAAAATCATCTACAATAAATTAAATATAGGAAGTATTCTGAATAATTAACGGAACAGAGGAGAAATTTTTGATACAACTATTTACGGAATTACAGGAAAAGAAAAATGTAAGAAGTAATCTGAGTGCTCTGCGTGCCAGCCTGAAAGAAGCGACGGAAGAGCAAAAAGCACAGGCTATAGAATTTGTGCGCGGGCATGAAGATCTGGTGTTTGGATTTCTACAGGAAGAGGATGCAAAAACACGGAAGAATGCAGCGCTTCTTCTGGGAGACCTGGCAGTACAGAATGCTTTGCAGCCGCTTTGGAAAGCATATACCAGGGAACAGACACTGTTCGTAAAAAGTGCATATCTGGAAGCTATGAAGGCACTTCATGCAGAAGAAATCCTTCCGCAGCTGAAAGATCGTCTGGCTGAGTTGGAAGGAGAGCCGGTCACCGAAGAAAACCGGAAACATCGCGAAGCAGAACTGCGGGCACTGCGGGCAATCCTGATTCAGTATGAAGGAATCGATACCCATCATTTTGATATAAAACAAAAGAACAATCATGTACTATTGGTGACAAACCGCAATCATCGCGGAATACTGGAAAATCAGACCGGGGGAAAGGCGCATCCGCTCGGTGTGATTGTACAGACGGATGATCTGTTGCAGCTGTTGCAGATCCGCACATATCGGGACATGCTGTTTTTGCTTCCGGTCAAAGGACTTCTGGAGCAGGAACCGGAAAAAGCAGCAGAGGCGGTGTGGAAGCCAATGCTTGCAATCTGTGCAAAATACCACCGGGAAGACAAACCATTCTTTTTCCGGATTGAGTGCAGAGCCGCAATGACACTGGAACAAAGAAGCCGGTTTGTCAAAAAGCTGGGATCTGCCATCGAACAGTTGTCGGGTGGAAAACTGGTGAATTCTCCGGGAGATTATGAGGTAGAACTTCGGCTGGTTGCAAATCGTGAGGGAAAGTTTTTCCCGGCATTGAAATTTTATACGCTTCCAGATCACCGGTTTGCATATCGCAAACATGCAATTGCAGCTTCCATGCACCCTTCGCTTGCGGCGTTGATTATGGAACTGGCGGCTCCATATCTGAAAGAGAATGCACAGATCATAGATCCGTTTTGTGGCGTGGGAACGATGCTGATTGAGCGGGATATCCGCGTCCCGGCACGTGAAAAATACGGTACGGATATTTTTGGAGAAGCAATTGACGGAGCACGGGAGAATGCGGCTCTGGCAGGGGAACAGATTAATTTTATCCATAGGGATTTCTTTGACTTCAAGCATGACTATTTGTTTGATGAGATTGTAACCAATATGCCGGTGCGGGGAAAAATGACGCGGGAGCAGCTGGACAGTCTGTATGAGAAATTTTTCCGGAAAGCATTAACCATTCTGGGAAAGGAAGCTGTGATTGTGATGTATACAGGAGAAATCGGATTTGTGAAGAAACAGTTGCGTCTTCACAGGGAATTTTCTCTTTTGGAAGAATATTGTATGCAGAGTAAGACAGGATTTTATTTGTTAATTATAGGAGTAAAGAGGTAATGGCATGAACGATGATACGAATCTGATAGATATATCAATGTTGCAGCAGCTGCAGGATCAGTTTTGCTGTGCAGATCATTTGTATCTGATGTGTGTGGATAAAAATAAGGGTGTTGTGACAAAACCGTTTGGAACGGAAGAACAGGTGGGGTTTTTACGTACACTGGTCGATAAACATGTCTATATGGAACTGGTAGACCAGATGCAGCATGACCGGATGGAAACGGTTGTGGAACGGGAGACGGCACAGGACTTTATGAAATTGTGTGCTGTTTCCACAAAAGTAGAAGATCAGCTGCAGGTTGTCTGGATTGTTATGGGCATTATAAAGGAGCATCTGACACCGGAGACGCATTTGCCGGAGAAAATGCTTATTACAACGGAAGAACAATTTTATGCATCGGTAGAGTTTTTGTCACTGCTTTCCGGACAGTTGTTTGAAAGTCGCAGAAATCAGATGATTGCGCAGAAAGCAATGGAAAAGAGTTCTGTTTCCGAACTGGCGATGGAATATCAGCTGCATCGCAGCCGGGCAATGACCGAAATTTTGCAGATGATGGATTCGGATAACAGTTTCGAAAAAGTGGTTGAGGATATTTTGCGGGAAACATGCGAAAGTCTGGAAATTTCCGGTGGATGTCTGCTGCGCGAGAATGTGGGGGAAAATACGGCGGACATGATCTGCGAGTATACAAAAGAACCAGACAATTCCGTTATTGCGGAGGGACAGAATATTCCGATCGATGCACTGCCGTTTTATAATGGTAAGCCTTATATGATCTCATCGGACTCCATCATGCCGGAACCGTTTGCACATTTATTTAAAACCTGTCATATCAGTGCCGGAATTTTTGAACCGATTGAAATACAAAACCGCACGGCAATGTATTTTTGCGTGTATGATAATGAAAAAACAAGAATCTGGGAGAACAGAGATATCAAATTTGTCAGTGATGTGCGAAGAGTTGTGCAGAGTATCATGCTCAAAAGAATTGCAAAGAATTCGCTGGCAAGTTCCTATACATCTTTAGAGGCAATTCTGGAAAATACCGGATGTGGAATTTATGTAGTTGATTATCATACGAATTCGATTCTTTATATGAATCACAAATTCAAAGAACTTTTCTCCCGCAGTATCGCAGGAAATCATCTGGAAAAGATGCTTTTTTCCGACAGGGAAACAAAGCGCAGCCAGTATTATGAGGAAATTTATTCGGTTGTTGAGGAACGCTGGCTGGATGTGCATAAGACCGAGATTGACTGGGTGGATGGTAGAAAAGTTGCCATGTGTACACTCTATGATATTACCGAAAAGAAAATTTATCAGAAGGAGATTGAAAACCAGGCAAACAATGATTTCCTGACAGGGCTGTTTAACCGCATGCGCTGCGAACAGGATCTGGGGCAATTTATTCGAAAGACACGGAAAAAAGAAGCAACAGGGGCGTTGCTTTATATGGATCTGGACGATTTCAAACATATCAATGACGGGCTGGGACATCAGTATGGAGACATTCTGTTAAAGGCAATTTCCCATAGTCTGCGCAGGGTAGATGGCGTTGAAAATACCTGTTACCGTATGGGGGGAGATGAGTTTGTTGTGATTGTTCCGGATTCCATGTATCCGGAGCTGGAACGGATTGTGCGGGATGTGACATCCATATTTAAGAAACCGTGGTTTTTAAAGGGAGAAGATTATTATTGCACCATGAGTATGGGAATTGTATATTTCCCGAAGGACGGAGAAACGGTGGAGGAACTTGTCCGCAAGGCAGATATTGCTCTGCTGTCGGCAAAACGCAGGGGCAAAAACCGTGTGGAATATTATGATGAGATGGACGCGTCTTCCTCTTACCGCAGATTGGATCTGGAAAAAAATATGCGTACCGCAGCCATGAACGCATGTACGGAATTTGAAGTGTTTTATCAGCCGATCATCGATGTCTGTCAGCCAGGGGAACCGTGTTGTGGTGCGGAAGCGTTAATCCGCTGGAATTCCAGAGCGCTTGGTTTTGTGAATCCGGCAGATTTTATTCCGCTTGCAGAGTACCTGGGACTGATCAATCCGATCGGAGAATATGTAATGAGAAATGCGGCATTGCGGTGTAAATACTGGAATGACATGGGGCATCCGGATTATCATGTCAATGTAAATTTGTCGGTTGTACAGCTGTTGCAGAATGACATTGTAAAAAAGATAGCGAAGGTTCTGGAAGAAACCCGTATCACACCACAGAATCTGACACTGGAAGTAACGGAGAGTCTGGCGATCAATGATATGGTCCGGATGAAGAAGATATTAAGTGAGATCCGGAGTCTTGGTGTACGCGTGGCACTGGATGATTTTGGAACAGGATATTCATCCCTCAATCATATCCGGGAGATGCCTTTGGATGTCATCAAGATTGACCGTTGTTTTATTGAACATCTGGGCGAGGACGATTTTTCCAATGCCTTTGTGCGGATGGTTTCGGAACTGGCAAATGCCATCAATGTACGCGTATGCGTGGAAGGTGTGGAGACTAAGCGCCAGAGAGATATTGTAAAAAAGATGGGTATCCATATGATTCAGGGGTATTTTTATGGAAAACCGATGAAGATCGAAGATTTTGAAAAGAAATATCTAATATAAGGAGGATGATATGTACACAGCATTAACAATTGCTGGAAGTGATTCCAGTGGAGGTGCCGGCATTCAGGCAGATATTAAGACAATGACAGCAAACCATGTTTACGCAATGAGCGCGATCACGGCTCTGACTGCCCAGAATACGACCGGTGTAACAGATATTATGGAGGTAACTCCGAAGTTTTTGGCAGAGCAGTTGGACAGTATTTTTACGGATATCTATCCGGATGCAATTAAAACCGGAATGGTTGCTTCCAGTGAACTGATTGAGACGATTGCACAGAAGCTGACAGAGTATCACGCAAAAAATATTGTCGTAGATCCTGTTATGGTGGCAACCAGTGGGGCAAGACTGATCAGTGAAGATGCCATCAGCACATTGAAAAGTAAATTATTACCGCTTGCAACGGTGATCACGCCAAATATTCCGGAAGCGGAAGTGCTTTCCGAAATGCAGATCAAAACCAATGCAGATATGGAACAAGCAGCAGAAATTATTTGTGACACATTGGGCTGTGCCGTTTTATTAAAGGGCGGTCATCAGTTAAATGATGCCAATGACTTACTCTTCCAGAAGGGAAAAGAGCCGGTATGGTTTGAGGGAAAGCGGATTGACAATCCAAATACACACGGAACCGGCTGTACGCTTTCTTCCGCGATTGCATCAAACCTTGCAAAAGGAAGAGATCTTGAAACGTCGGTGAAGTATGCAAAAAATTATATTTCCGGTGCACTTGCCGCCATGCTTGACCTTGGAAAAGGAAGCGGACCAATGGACCATGCATTTGCAATTGAAGGAGAATATTAGTATCCGGCAAATGTGAGGCCGGGTTTATCATAGGTTAAGAGGAGTGTACAAATGGAAAAAAAAGGAACTTCCGTGTTCAGTAACGGATTAATTTGGTTTGGTGCAGGTGTATCCCTGGCGGAAATACTGACAGGTACTTATTTTGCACCGCTTGGATTTGGAAAAGCCATGGCAGCAATTTTACTGGGACATCTGATCGGCGGACTTATGATGTTTGCTGCAGGAATGATTGGAGCCAAAGAACGAAAAAGCGCCATGGAAACAGTGAAAATGAGTTTTGGAGAGAGAGGAAGCCTTCTGTTTGCTGTCTTAAATGTGTTACAGCTTGTAGGGTGGACTGCAATTATGATTTATGACGGCGCACTTGCGGCAGATGGCGTGTTACATACCGGAATCTGGCTTTGGGCAATCATTATCGGTGCGCTCATTGTTGTGTGGATTTTTATCGGACTTACGAATCTTGGCAAGTTAAATACCGTTGCCATGACCGCACTTTTTATTTTATCTCTGGTTCTTTTTAAAGTGATCTTTTTTGGAACAGGAAGTGCGGCTCCGATCGTGGATGATGGAAGG
>ERZ808270.1098-NODE-1098-length-12737-cov-4.560243_pt1 | contig 12737 bp, 9 predicted proteins | sample MGYA00521082_ERZ808270 | MGnify/ENA primary metagenome ERZ808270 (study PRJEB31516, sample SAMN03275594) | gut metagenome | biome: mammalia-associated habitat; material: feces | host: Papio cynocephalus | place: Kenya | collected 2012-07-27 ...
TATCAGGCGGACGCAACCGGTGGTCATTCGCCTTCCGGGCTCAATGACCACCTGCCTCGTACATCCATGTACGAGACTTGCTGAAAATTGAAAAAATTCCAACGGCCTCTAAAATGCAAGAGAAATCGCCGGGTTGCCTCTGCACAAACCATCCCCGTCCTTTCTATCGTTTCGTTATCATATAAACTGTCGTGTAATTAACACTCAAAATACAATTTGTTCTACAAAAAGAACAGCATACTTATTGAGAGTATGTGTATTATTTGCTACAATATCCCCGGAATATGACAAAACAAGTTTTCCTGTGAGTTTCTTATTATTATATAGAAACGCAGAAAATTTTATTTTACAATTATCCATTACAAACACAAGGAGGAATTATCATGAGAGGCGTCGAAACCCGAATTCAGGAAATCCGTCACAAAATTTTTACAGAAGTAGCCCGTATGGCTTATCATACCGAATGGCCTATAAAGGAACATATGGAAGAACTTCCATACAAGATTATTCCGGGAGAAACCGGAAATTTCAGAAACGATGTATTTTTGGAGCGTGCAATCGTAGGCGAACGCCTGCGTCTGGCAATGGGCCTGCCAAACCGCAGTGCTGCAGAACATGCCCCAGTATCAGATGGCATTGAAGCTGCTGACCAGGCAGAAACTTACTATACTCCGCCTCTCATTAATGTCATTAAATTTGCCTGCAATGCCTGTCCTCAAAAGCGTGTACATGTAACGGACGGCTGTCAGGGATGTCTGGCACATCCTTGTATGGAAGTCTGCCCAAAAGGAGCGGTTTCCTTAGACCGTACAACCGGAAGGTCCATCATTGATCAGGAAAAATGTATTAAGTGCGGCCGCTGTGCAAGCGTCTGCTCCTACAACGCCATTATCATCCAGGAACGTCCATGTGCCAAAGCATGTGGTATGGATGCCATCTCTTCAGATGAAAACGGCAAAGCCAATATCGATTACGACAAATGTGTTTCCTGCGGTCAGTGTCTGGTAAACTGCCCGTTCGGTGCCATTGCTGACAAATCCCAGATTTTCCAGACAATCCGTGCAATCCAGTCCGGAGAAAAGGTTTATGCAGCTGTCGCTCCTGCGTTTGTCGGTCAGTTCGGACCGAAAGTTACCCCTGGTAAACTTCGTGCAGCCATGAAAGCGCTCGGCTTTGCAGATGTCTTTGAAGTAGCGATCGGTGCGGATCTGTGTGCAAAGCAGGAAGCAGAAGATTTCTTAAAAGAAGTCCCGGATGAACTTCCATTCATGGCAACTTCCTGCTGTCCGGCATGGTCTGTCATGGCAAAGAAATTATTCCCGGAACATGCCAACTGTATTTCCATGGCACTGACTCCTATGACATTAACTGCACGTCTCATCAAAAAGCATAACCCAAATGCGAAGGTTGTCTTTATCGGACCATGTGCAGCTAAGAAACTAGAAGCTATGCGCCGCAGCGTCCGCAGTGAAGTAGATTTCGTACTTACCTTTGAAGAGATGGCCGGTATTTTTGATGCGAAACATGTGGATCTGGAAAATATGGAAGAAGATCCGGACGGTGTAAGTGATGCTTCCACCGACGGAAGAAACTTCGCCGTTGCCGGAGGTGTTGCACAGGCTGTCGTTGATGTCATCAAACGTGATCATCCGGATCAGGAGATCAAGGTGGCAAATGCTGAAGGATTAAAAGAATGCCGTCAGCTCTTAAAACTTGCCACATTAGGCAAGTATCCGGGATACCTTCTTGAAGGCATGGCCTGTCCGGGTGGCTGTGTTGCCGGAGCCGGAACTATGCAGGCAATCAAGAAGTCCCAGACAGCGGTTGGTCTGTATGCAAAAAAAGCAAATCATCAGTTCTCAAGCGAAACAGAATATATCAAAGAACTGGATAAACTGGTCGATTAAATATACCATATAAAAAAGCTCTGCGTTTTCGTGATATTGAAAACGCAGAGCTTTTTGTTTATTATTTTATTCTACCTCGATCCCCGTATCAAAGGTCCATTTCCACTTTCCAAAGGAAGATGTATATCCGCTGGTTCCTGCAATGTCATTGTCAATCATAATTCCGCTGCAGGTGGAATGAATCCGCCAGTATTTACTGCTTCCATACTTATGCACAATCGTGCGGCCGTTATAACTGTATTTGTTTCCCGAAGATTTTTTTAAAGTTCCTCTCTGATAAACACCAATGTCTTCCAGATAATCTTTTACGTCTTCCATCGAAGAAAACTCTCCGAAATACACAGCTATGTGGGAGGAAGAACCACCCTTGCCATAAACGACAACATCACCAAGTTCCAACTGGGAAAGGCTTTTCCCGCTGCTTTTTCTTCCAATAGACTTCTTAGTGCTGGAACTCCACTGGATTGCACCCTGTGTCGCAACGCCTGTCGTATATGAAATACTTGAACCGCTCACCCAGTCTCTTGTACAATGTGCTCCAACTTTAACATTTTTAAGAGCTGTTCCTTTTAACCCTTTGCTCTCCAGGCGATTCAGTGCTGCCCGTGTGTAACCACTGCAGTCACAGCGGATTCCATCAACCACGCTGCCATAGCTTTTTCCGAGAAATCCTTTACACAATGTTTTCCGGTAATTATCCTGTGCCACAACCGCGGTACTTTTCTTTGTTGCTGCTTCTGCCGGCGCTGCAGTACCCCCTACTACAACTGCCGCCAATAAAATACCTGCGATCAACTTCTTGCCCCATGTAAACTTAAACTTCAATGCATTTCCTCCGATTTGTTACAACTTTGTTACTTAACTATAACATATTTTAACAAGAAGTAAAACCTTTTTCAAGAAAAATGTGCAAAAAAGCTTCGTTTTTATATCGTTTTTTATGCTTTTTTAATATTTTTGAGTCTCAATCTTTTGAAAATCATCTTTCATATCATAGGAAATGAGCGTAAAATCATCCCGTTCCACATGAAGCACATAAAAACGGTCACCCGCAGAAAGTCCCCGCATCTGTTCCGCACCGGTCCACGTATCAATTTCCTGCTGTGTTCTCTTTAAGGAAATTTTCTTTACAAAAGACGTTCCATCCCACTGAAACAGCATATACCTGTTATAATTGGTTTTGGTCCAGGTCTCTGTCGCAAATCCGACCAGTCCACGTGCGGTATCTACAAATGCACACTTGTAATTCTCTGCGGCACTGCAGAAATCTTCGTTTATCGTCACAGAATCCAGAATCCTGAGGTTTATCGGATCGGAGATATCAAACATTGTCAGTTTTACCCCTGTCTTCTCGCTTGTCTTAGCATCGGTTTCATATCCGATGCCAAGCAACAGTCCATCTCCAAACGGGTGCAAATAATCGGAATATCCTGTCATCTTCACATTTCCAAGCGGCTTCGGATGTGCCGGATCGGAAATATCCACCGCAAACAACGGGTCCGTATTATGATAAGTAATGAAATATGCTATATTTCCCAGATACCGTGCCGCATAAATCTCTTCTCCCTTTGCAATATTTTCCAGCAATCCCTCTTTTTTCAGGTCCGCATCCAGCAGATACAGGCGGTTTTCGGATAAAGAATTTTGGGAATCTGTTGTCAGAACACGAAGTTCTCCCCCACTTTCCGAAATAGCAAACGTATCCCGGACCGCCCCCTTTACGGTTGTTTCTGCAATTGCTGAAAACATTCCATTCTTATAAGAAAACTTCGCGATCTTTGTCTTTTCTCCACGCTCATATTCCGTCTGATACAGATAGATTGCATCCGTTCCCATATAAACCTGTCGTCCGCTGTCGAGAAGCACCATATGGTCTGCAGCCTTCGATGGCTCTTTAAGATTTACAGATGCCATAATGACTTCTGTTGTCCCATCCTTCTGCACATAAAAACATCCGGCATCTGCTTTTTCTCCGGCGATCTCCGGAATAGTCTGTTCCTTCCAGGTTTTCCCATATCCGGACACCCAGCGGTCAGTAAACAGATAAATAAAATCCCCCACTTTACGGGAACTCTGGTATGCTCCATCCATTTTCATGGTTGCACTTAATACCGGATTTGCACGATCAGAAATATCATATGTCAAAAGAATTGTGCTCACATTTCCGTCCTGTTCATAAGCGATATCTTTGTCACATCCGATAAAACCGGAATCATTGTCAGCCTCCGTGCTGTCGGACTGAATCTCTTCCTGTTGTGTTTCCCATCCCTGCTTGATAACATACAGCCGGTCGTTATCCACGTATAGCTGCAAAAGAATATCATTTTCCGTCAGTTCCGGCCGTATTTCCGACAGCTTACGCATATTTTTGTCCCGAATATCCACAATGGTCACCCGGTCATCATTCAGCACATACAGATAATTTCCATCATTTTTGACAATATCACCTTCGTCCACCCCATTTACCTGCAAATTGGTATCGGAATAGTTGCCGGACAAATCTTTTTTCGCTTCGTCAGAACCGGTATCTACAGCAAACGAATCTTCCACTGTGCCTTCTGCCAACTCCTTTTGTGAATTGGATTTTTTCTGTACCGCTGCATATACATCCTGGTAACTTTTTGCCAGCGTAAATGCGCCAATTTGTTCTTTCTTCTCTGTATCCTGCGTACTGTCGGCAACTTCTGTTACGGAAAGAGCAGCCTTTTTCGATTGCGCATTATCAGTTCCATACTTATTCCATCCATAGGTTCCGGCCGCAATCACCAGCACTGCAACTGCTGCCGCAATCTCGGCAAACCTCCGGTAATGTCTGTGTTCTTTCCTGCCACCGGATGTTTGGTTTTTCCTCTTCTCCAGCATCTGCTGCACAGCCCCGGGTGTCAGAGTATCCGGCACGGTAATCTGCTCTGCAGATCTGTCTATTTTCTCTTTCCATTCTTCCAGGTTCTGTTCCTGCATATTCTCACCTCAATCCCTTCAGCTGTTTTTCCATCCGCTGCAACGCCCGATGTTCTCTCGACCGCACAGTATTCTCATTCATTGCAAGGATCTGCGCAATCTCCCGCATCTTATATCCACCGAAGACATGCATTCCCACAATCATGCGGTCCTCCTCATCCATCGTAAGAAACGCACGCCGGACTTCCATATATTCCTCACGGGTATCACCCCATACATAGCCGTCCCAGCCACCGTTTTCTTCCGTCAGTTCTTCTCCCCGTTGATAGTATTCCCGCATTTTCTGTTTGCACATATTTGCCACGATACGATACATCCAGGCGGAAAAAGCATCTTCCTTCCGCAATTTTCCGATATTTTCAAATGCTTCCACCACAGCGGCACTGACCACATCCTCCGCATCCTGTGTATTTCCAAGCGTATACAGCGCAAACCGATACAGCCTCTTATAAATTGTCCCATACAATTCGGCAAACGCTGCGGTATCCCCGCGCTTTGCCCTTTTTACTAATAAACGTTCATCCATGGAAGGCCCTCCTATCTATACAGTGTATCGGAGGTATATTTTTGTTGCAAGAAAATAAAAAAGCGGTAAACTTCATCAGTTCACCGCAATTTCCAATTGAAATTTTTTCTAAACAGTCCGCCATACACATATCCATCTAACGGTACAGTAACACATTTATATTTACATTCTGATAAGGCAGAAGAATCAATAATTGAGCATATTCTCATCAAGCAGAAAATCAAAGATATTCATAACAAGAACCCCGTCCTCATTATAGTAAGGCCCCGGCGAATCCTTCGTAATAATGATTTTTTTGAAGGCATCCCCTGTCAGCATCAAAGAACGTTGTTCCTGTTCCATCTTTGCCTGATCAGGCATCGCATAAGCCGACTGAATATAGTAACGCTTTGATCCTTTGTTGCAGACAAAATCAATTTCCAGCTGCTTGCGCACACTGTTTCCCCTTTCATTGGTACTATTAATTTCAATAACTCCCACATCGACATTGAATCCCCGGAGTTTTAATTCGTTAAAAATAACGTTTTCCATAGTATGCGTTTCTTCCAACTGGCGGAAATTGAGCCGTGCATTGCGAAGTCCCATATCCGTAAAATAATATTTTACAGGTGTATCAATATATTTTTTTCCTTTGATATCATACCGTATCGCACTGTCAATCAAGAAGGAATCACACAGATAATCAATGTAATTTTTGATTGTACCGGCACTGATACTCTTCTGCTTCATACTCTTAAACGTCGCTGACAGCTTTGTCGGATTTGTGAGTGAACCGATGGCAGAAGAAAGAATATTTAAAAGTTCCTCTAATTCCGCACGGTTCCGGATCTTATGTCTGCCTACAATATCTGAAATATAAGTTTCCTCGAACAGCGCCTTTAAAAATGTAATTTTTTCTTCCGGCGTTTTAAAATTCAAGACAAGCGGAAGCCCGCCATATACCACATACTCCCGCCAGCCATTTTCCTTTGTCCCCGGATAAACAGACATAAACTCTGCGAAACTGAGCGGGTACATATGAACTTCATCTCCCCTGCCGCGAAATTCCGTAATTACATCTTTTGAAAGAAAATGTGCATTGCTTCCTGTCACATAAATATCCACATTTTTCATACGGATCAGACTGTTAAGCACAGCTTCAAATTCATCCAGAAGCTGAACCTCATCCAACAGCACATAATACATATCCTCATCCTGAATCTGTTCTTTCATATAAGGATACAAAACCTCCGGATCACGAAATTTTTTATTTTCAAAAGAATCAAAGGCAATTTCTATAATATGCCGCGGATCCACTCCCTCTGCCAGCAGATGATCTTTAAACAGATTAAAAAGCAGATATGATTTTCCACAACGCCGAATGCCGGTTACCACCTTAATCAATCCGTTGTGTTTCTTGCTGATAAGCTTATTTAAATAGATATTTCTCTTAATTTCCATACCATGTGCCTCCTTCTATCGGTTATTATTACAGATTTCTGCACTTTTATTCAATAGAATTATAGCATAGTTTTGTATTTCGTCCAATCTTTATTGATTCGTTTTGCGGCATTTTTTAAAAACCAAAATAAAAACAGCCCTCCCGTCAAATAGGGGGGCTGTTTCGTTCCTCGATCAGGAATCTTTTTTCGCCTTATCAATCATATAAAGAATATCCGCAAGCTCATCTTCCGGAATCTTAACATAATCCGCAATTTCTTTCTGCGTTGGCTGTGCACCGTTCTGTTTTTTCAGATAGTTCACCGCTTCACTTACCAGCGCAACTTTTCCAACCACGGAATTTTCATTCTCATCCTCACCGGTCTGTTCCCGGATGCAGGATTTCATCGCTTCTTCCACCGCGGTAAGAAGTTCCTCTTCCACATCCACTTTTTCGTGGCTGCCGCACAGGTCGCTCAGACGTAGAAAAAGCGCCATATTTCCTTCCTGCACAATATCCTCAAATCCTTCCGGAGAAACTGCCAGTTTCTTTGCTACTTCCAGCACATTGCGCAGCCATGCATTGGAGATCGCGTGTACCATGCTCTCTTCCCCGGCCAGCAGCTTCTTATACATATCAATCTGCTGCTCCTCGGTATACGCCGGAATATCTTTCAGTTCCTCCAGATACATCTGAAACATGGGAGAAGTGGAAATATTATCGGTGACGGAATCTTTTGCGGATTCCTTTTGCGAAGAAGATTCTTTGGTTTCTTCTTTCTCTGCAGTCTCCTCATATTCTGCTTCATTTGTTTCCGGTTTGTTCTCTTCCGACTGCGGATCATCATGCGGTGTTGACAGAAACTCTAACACCATCTCTTCCTGCTGTGCATTCAAATCCATATCCTTAAAATAGGAAAGGATCTCCTCTCTTGTCATCGGCTCCGCCGAAGTGCGGATAATATCCTGTACCGCACGTATGGTTTCTGTAAATGTATTCTGGTCTAACATATCAGGTCTCCTATTCCTCATCATAACATTCGCTTCTGATTCGCGAACTGATCTCCTGCAGACATTCTATGAGGATCGGATTAAACTGTCCGCATTCCCCATGCAGGATCATTTCCAGTACCTTTTCATGCGGTACTGCTTTCTTATAAACACGCTCACTCGCCAGCGCATCGTACACATCCGCTACAGAAACTACCTGTGCGGAAATCGGGATTTCATCTCCCACAAGTCCATCCGGATAGCCTTTTCCATCGTAGCGCTCATGATGCCAGCGGCAGATCTGGTGCGCAATCTTTACCAGTGGCTCGTCCTGATAAACGCCAAGCTGTTCCAGCATTTCTGCACCGATGACGGTATGCGTTTTCATAATCTCGAATTCTTCTTTTGTCAGTTTTCCCGGTTTATTTAGGATTTTTTCATCCACACCGATTTTTCCAATATCATGCAAAGACGAAGCAAGTGCGATCATAGCCCTTGTATCTCCATCCAGATGATACTTTTCTGTTTTCTGCGCCAGTCTCTCCAGAAGCATCTCTGTGAGCTTATGAATGTGGATCACGTGACTTCCGCTCTCTCCGTTTCGGAACTCCACAATATGGCTCAGAATATGAATCAGCATCTCACTGTTTTTCTCTTTTTCGTTGATCTGCGCGGTAATCAGGGAGGTCAGCCGACGCTGCTTCGCATATAATTTCATGGTGTTCGTCACACGCTGATAAACGATCTGTGCATCACATGGCTTGCTGACAAAATCCACGGCACCAAGTGCATATGCCCGCTTCACGGTCTCCGGGGCATCGGCTCCGGACATCATAATTACCGGAATATCCTCAATCCAGTGATTTTTATTCATATACGTCAGTACGTCAAATCCATTCATCTTCGACAATACCACATCCAGCAGAACCAATGAAATACTATTTGCCTGCTGTTCCAGTATTTCTACACATTTTTCTCCACTCTCTGCATGCAGGACCTGATAATCCTTCGAGAAAATCATATCCAGAAGCGCCCGGTTGACTTCCTCGTCATCGACTACAAGAATCTCCGGAACCATTTCTTCCGGCTGTTTCTGTGTACATATCTTTCCCTCATGATCAATCATGTTATTCTCGGTGATGATCATGTTTTTCTTTCTTTTTGCCTGATACATCAGCTTATCTGCCCGAAGCATTGCGTGCTCAACGGACTCATTCTGCGAAATCACTGCACCCATACTGACGGAAAGCTGAATGTTGGAATATCCGGGAATCACTGCATGTTGGATTTTTTCCTGTACTTCCTGCAGTTTCTCTACCAGACCGCCTTCTTTGATCTCCGGCAGCACAAGAACAAATTCATCCCCGCCATAGCGCACCAGCGTATCCTCTTTCCGGATACAGCGTCGAATGGTACTGGCAACTGTTGCAAGTGCCATATCTCCGGTCAGATGTCCGTACGTGTCATTGCAGAGCTTGAAATCATCCACATCAATCACGACAATTCCGGCATTTCCCGTCCACATTTTTATCTCTTCCTCAAAATACAGACGATTATAAACTCCGGTCAGGACATCTTTATATAATTTTTCATTATATCCGGTCAGTTTATTGACCAGTTTTTCTCTGCCGGATATGTCGATTAAGGTGTCATCCTCCAGATGATTGATCAATTCCATGACGTATGGCTGCCCATCAATTTCCATATATCGGGAAATCACCTGATAGATTTCTGTTTCAAGGAATTCCAACTTAATCGTCTGCTTCTTTTCCCGTAACGCTTTATAGGAACTGCAGTTTTCGCACGGGCAATTTTTCTTCCAGAAACTATAGCACGGACATCCATCCTGCATATTTTCTGACAGATCTCTCCCTGTCTGGCAAAAAGTCCGCTCAACATCTTCTCCCTTTAACAGACGTACCACCTGAAAAATTTCCTGATAATATTTGATTTCCTGTTCTGCTTCCTGCATGGTCATACCTTCACCGGATTGCATCACACCTCATCCTCCTGGCATTAAAAATTCAAGTCAATTTTAATCCCCTTCAGATCTTCGTTTACGAGATTGTTCTTCTTAAGAATTGTCTGGATGTGCTGCTGCGCTTCCTCCATCTTACTCGTACCCTTCTGATCCACCGTTACATCTGCCTCCAGCTTGTCTGCCTCGACAGATCCCTCAATAATCTTCTCCTGCTGCTGTTTTTCCTCTTTCTTTTCGTCAATCTTTTCCTGCTGCTCGTCGCGCTTCTCCTGCGCTTCCTCTGCTTTCTTTTTCTCTTCTTCCTGCTTCTCATCGATGTTGTCTACCGCATCCTGTATCAGCATGCCGAAAGCATCTTTATTGGAAGCATCCAGCAGTTCATCCGCTGCATCCTGCGCTTTTTGCATATCCTGTGATTTCAGCTGATCAAGCTTTGCATCTGCCGCTGCCTCAGTCAGAGATGTCACTTTACGCTGCGCCCTGTCTTTCTTGTTCAGAATGGCATCCCTTTGTGCATTCAGTTGTAATGCCTTGGTCTGATAATCGGTCAGAGGAGTGTTCTGCAGTTCTTTCAAACGGTCAATCTCTTCCTGGGAAAAGTCATCCGTCTGCACACCTTTCTGATAATCCTGATATTTCTCCAGCAGTTCTAAGTCTTTCTGCTCCTGGGAATCCGGGTCCACCCCATAACTCTGCCGCACGATTTCTTTACTCTCGCGAACCTGCTTCAGCTCCTCGTCACACTCACGGACTTCTTTGAGTTTTTCCTCTTTCTGCTGCGCCATCTGATCCCGCTGGCTTACCGCCTTGTTATCACTGTCCCATGCATCCCGGATCAGCTTCATCGCCTGTTTCTGGGCGCTCTGTTTCTTGTCGCTGACAGCATTGCCTGTGGTCTGGGCAAACTGCAGATCTCCGGCATATATTGTTCCTTTGTCGGATACTCCGTTTTTGCGCGTTTCATCGTTTCCGATTTCGTATCCATTCATGTTAGCATGTGGTGCCTGAATCGTCAATGACATATGATAATTCCCCCTTTATTTTTTTCATAATCTTATTCTATATATCGGACACTTTCCGGAATTTCTCCATATATCCGGCAAAATATTATCTCTGCAGTGTTTTCAGATAATCGCCAATCTCTTCACAGACATCTTCCACCACCTGTTCAAATGCATCCAGATCCGTCTGCTTTGCACCGCTTTCATATGCCTCCTGTTTGATTTCTTCCTCCGTCTGCGTTCCTGTCTGGCTGTCTATATACTTGCGCACCGCAAGATTCTGACGAATAACCGGCTCCATATTCTTCCAGTAAGCACTCTCGCCACCGAATCCTGCATAAAAATCACGGATTTCTTTCCGGTTCTCCGCTTTGTTCATCTGTGTCTTCAGCAGTTTTGCATAATCATCATATTCCTGATCCGACACAGTACATCCGTTCTTTTTTGCAAGTGCATACAACGTCTTTTTTGTAATAATATCTTTTATAACCTCTTTTTTTGCGGTTTTTACCGTTTCTCCGTTTTCCACACGCAATGCCACTCCTGCCTGGATTTCCTGCTGTGTTACCGGAATTCCCTGGATACGGTAAACCACCTTTGCAGCCTTCCCCGTAAATCTGGAAACAATTGTTCCAAGCCGGAAAAAGGAAGTTCCTCCCCCTACGGACACACCGACTCCCGCCAGAACAAGCATGGCAAGAACTGCTGCAGCTGCTCTCCATTTAAAAGAAGCCTTTCTGTGGTGCATGTCATGTTTTGGCTCATATGTATACGCTTCCTCTATAATGTCATCACTGATTCCACCGATTGCATCGGATAATTTTTCGGATTTTCTCATAACACCACACCCTCCTTCTCCAGTTTCTTTCTCAGCTTTTTGCGCAGACGCATCAGTTTTACGGACACACTGTTTTCTTTCATCCCAAACGTTTCCGCAATCTGTGCGACAGACTCCGCATACCAGTACCGTTTGACGAACATCACGCGGCTGCCGGTATCCAGTTCCCGTAAAAAGCGTTCCAGAACTTTCGTCACTTCCTGTTCTTCCCACGGCTCCTGCTCCTGCGCTGCCGGAATACATTCTTCCAGTTCCGCAAGCGATACATCGTAATAGCTGTTGCGCTTTGCCGCCATGTTATACCGCAGCCTTTTGACGGACAGATTGCGGGTAATCCTGCAGACATAGGAGACCAGCGGATTCGGGGTCTGCGGTGGGATGCTGTTCCACACACCAAGCCACGTATCATTAACACATTCTTTTGCATCCTCTTCGTTATTTAAGATCCGGCGGGACAGGCTCTGACAGAGTTTTCCGTATTTCTGGGACAATTCGGCAATTGCCTGCTGTGACCGCTCCTGAAATAAGCGGATGATTGCAGTATCTTCCATGATGATTCCTCCCTTCTTATCTGTATACTACCGGTTTCTGGCGGGATGTGACGGGCGGATGTGTTTTTGTAAAAAAATAGCATCTAACATTTCTGTTAAATGCTATTTGGACACCAATTTAAATTATATATTACACTGACTTCTTTTTTACAATCTGTAATTCATACCCGAGAGCATCTAAGATACGATTAAATGCCCGAATTGTCGGGATACTTTCTTTCCTTTCAATCCTTGATATAACCTGTTGTTTATTCCCTGTCAGCATAGCTAATTCCTTTTGTGTAATTTTTTTCTTTTTACGTAAAGAAATCATTTCACCAATCAATCTATACTCTGCACGGGACTCATCCCATATTTTTTTAAACTCCGGATCGTTCTCTCTTTGCTTTTGAATTTCCTGCTCTACATTTACTTGCAAAAAAGGCATATTGACCACTCCCTCTAAATAAACTTCCTGCCTAACATATTTCCTAATTTTTTTGCCCGCTTCCGTACTATATTTGCATCCTTTTTTTCTGTTTTATTTTTCTGTTTTCGACAGGAATGGAGCAGATATATATTTT
>ERZ808270.1099-NODE-1099-length-12732-cov-4.955668_pt1 | contig 12732 bp, 9 predicted proteins | sample MGYA00521082_ERZ808270 | MGnify/ENA primary metagenome ERZ808270 (study PRJEB31516, sample SAMN03275594) | gut metagenome | biome: mammalia-associated habitat; material: feces | host: Papio cynocephalus | place: Kenya | collected 2012-07-27 ...
CGTACACCGACCGAAGTACACACGTACACCGACCGAAGTACACACGTACACCGACCGATGTACGCACGTACACCGACCGATGTACGACAACATGCACGACCTTTTTGCATTACTTTGACTTTAACTGAAAATACTTTACACCAGAAGTTTACCTTTACTAAAAAGCTTTACAGCACAAGAAATGTTTCACTCAAAAGACTTGTAAAGATATGGGTAAGCTGACCAAAGAATAAAGTATTAGTGGTAAGTAAGCATCAAAAAAAGAAAACATATGAAGGCAATATCAAGCGTTTTTCTTAACTTTGCAATGTGAATCAAAGCCGTGATGACTTGGTTCGCAAAAGTCCTCTGCTGAAGATATAGAGTGGAGGAAAAAGTAGTAACTCTTATTCTTATAAATACATAATAATTCTTATGGAAAAAAGCGCATTACAGATTGCACGTGCTGCTTATCAGCCCAAGCTCCCCGCAGGTCTGCGTGGATGTGTGAGCATCAAAGAAGGTGAACCTACTCAGAGCGTAGGCGATCAGGAAGAAATCAAGAAGCTCTTCCCCAATACTTACGGCATGCCGTTGGTAGAATTCGTTCCTTCTGATGAGAAGAAAGAATATGCTCCGATGAACATCGGTATCATCCTCTCTGGTGGTCAAGCTCCTGGTGGTCACAACGTGATCTGTGGTCTTTACGATGAACTTAAGAAGCAGAATCCTTCTAACAAGCTCTATGGCTTCTTGATGGGTCCTGGTGGTCTTGTAGATCACAAGTATATCGAATTGACCGATGCTATCATTGACGACTATCGCAATACAGGTGGTTTCGATATGATCGGTTCTGGTCGTACCAAGCTCGAAGAAGTTGATCAGTTCGAAAGCGGACTGAAGATTATCCGTGAACTCGGTATCAAGGCTATCGTAATCATCGGTGGTGACGATTCTAATACCAATGCTTGCGTTCTCGCTGAATACTATGCAGCTAAGAACTATGGTGTACAGGTAATCGGTTGCCCCAAGACTATTGATGGTGACCTGAAGAACGATCAGATTGAGACTTCTTTCGGATTCGACACTGCATGTAAGACTTACTCTGAAGTGATTGGCAACATTCAGCGTGATGCCAACTCTGCACGTAAGTACTGGCACTTCATCAAGCTCATGGGCCGTTCTGCAAGCCACATCGCTTTGGAATGCGCTCTTCAGTGCCAGCCCAATGTATGTATCGTTAGCGAAGAAGTAGAAGAGAAGAATCAGACTCTCGACGATATCGTAACTTATATCGCAGAAATCGTAGCAAAGCGTGCTGCTAATGGCAACAACTTTGGTACAGTGCTCATTCCTGAAGGTCTGATTGAGTTTATTCCCGCAATGAAGAAGCTTATTGCAGAACTCAACGATCTCCTCTCTACCCCCGAAGCTGCAAGTGTTAGTGCTGCCGACCAGCGTGCATGGATCCTCGGTAAACTCTCTAAGGAAAATGCAGCTATTTACGAAAGCCTTCCCGAAGGCGTAGCTAAGCAGCTTACTATGGAGCGCGACCCGCACGGAAACGTACAGGTTTCACTCATTGAAACTGAAAAGCTCCTCTCTGAAATGGTAGCTGTTAAGCTCGCTGCTTGGAAGAAGGAAGGCAAGTATGTAGGTAAGTTCGCAGCTCAGCACCACTTCTTCGGTTACGAAGGTCGTTGTGCAGCTCCCTCTAACTACGATGCAGACTATTGCTATGCACTTGGTACAAGCGCAGCTCAGCTCGTAGCTAATGGCAAAACTGGCTACATGGCTATCGTAAAGAACACTACTGCTCCCGCAGAACAGTGGATTGCTGGCGGTGTGCCTATCACCATGATGATGAACATGGAGCGTCGTAATGGTAAGATGAAGCCTGTGATCAAGAAAGCTCTCGTTCGCCTTGATGGTGCTCCCTTCAAGAAGTTTGCTGCTCATCGTGCTGAATGGGCAGAAAATACTTGCTTCGTTTATCCTGGTCCTATCCAGTACTGGGGTCCTACAGAAGTGTGCGACCAGTGCACCAAGACACTTGCTCTCGAACAGGGTAAGTAAAATGGATTGCATGAGGCAAGACATGGAGATTGTGTTTTTTAGCAAAGGAACTTTGATTCTCCATGACTCTCTCTAAGAAGAGTGGAAGATGCGCAGCATAGAGCATTATAGCTCAAGGCTTTAGCTTGTAGCTGCTTGTCTTCCCCTCTTCATTTTTATGAATTTGTCGTGATCGACTACAGTACTTATAAGAAGATAAAACAATAGCATAGTTCATCTCTACTTGATGGCGCCTTTTATCATAATAATAGATTCACAATACAATTGTAGAATAATAGATTTCTAACGTAAAATCCTTACTTCCTCTTATGTCGCTCTCCTCTTCATCTTATCCTCAACGCCCCTCTTCACAAGTCAAGCGCAAAAGCGTATCGACTGTCTCAGGGCATGCATCGCAATCAAGATCGCGGAGAGTCGCACCGAAGGTGACGCGTAGGAAGGCTCGCAGCAAGAAGAGTGCAAGCAGCCGATTGCGTCTGTGGACTGCCACAGCAAAGGGACGTATGCGTATGCTCGGTATTCGACTCTCGGTGTTAGCTTTGGTAGGATTAGTATGTTGGATGTTTTATTATTATGTGGCTAACCGTTACAGTAGCAAGTGGCAAGCAATTTATGGAAGTGAGATTTATCCTGACGGATACTCTATTCATGGTATTGATGTGAGCCATCATCAAGGAGATATTGATTGGGAAAAAGCATCACGAGCAGAAGTGGGCGGTGAGCCCATTAGTTTTGTTATCATAAAAGCTACGGAGGGCGTGAGTCATATAGATGAAAATTTTAATGAGAACTTCTATCAGACTCGACAATACGACCTCGTTAGAGGCGCTTATCACTATTTTAAGCCCAATTTGTCGGCTCAAGAACAAGCTAAGTTCTTTCTTAAGCAAGTACATCTCGAAGAGGGCGATTTGCCTCCTGTGCTCGACATAGAAGAAAGAGGCGATTTGAATGTGAAACAACTTCAAAAGTCAGCTCTTACATGGTTGAAAGTAGTTGAGAAACAATACAATGTTCCGCCTATTATATATACCAATTATAAGTTTAAGGTGGATTATTTGAATACACCGGAGTTTGATCGATATCCCTATTGGATCGCTCACTACTATGTGCGCAATCTTACTTATAAAGGCAAATGGCGCTTCTGGCAACATACCGATTGTGGCGTCATAGATGGTATTAAGGGTAAGGTCGACTTAAATATTTATAATGGTTCAATGTATGAACTAAAGCAATTATGCATAGAATAACGATATGTGATATGCCGGGGTTGAGAGGTCTCCCTATCAGCTTGACGGTATATGCGAATGATGCTAATTGAGAAATAGAAAAACGCACACAAGTTTGCTACTTCAAATAGAAGGAGAAACTTGTGTGCGCATTGTTTATATTATACGTATATTCGGCAGACAAAGTCTTGTTATTTCCTTAAATGCACCCTATAATCTCGTGTACGTCTTTCACGCCATGCTTATCGAGCCAATCGTTTATACCGTCAATTACTTTGATGGTTGTAGTGGGGTCAATGAAGTTGGCTGTACCAATCTCAACGGCTGAAGCGCCTGCCATCAAGAATTCTATAGCGTCGGTAGCATTCATGATGCCTCCCAGACCAACCACAGGAATTTTTACGGCTTTTGCTACTTGCCATACCATGCGTAAGGCAACAGGTTTGACGCAAGGACCGCTCAATCCGCCTGTACCGATGCTCAGACGAGACTTGCGACGCTCAATGTCAATGCTCATACCCATCAGCGTGTTGATAAGAGATACGCTATCAGCGCCCTCAGCTTCGACAGCCTGAGCTATGGAAGCGATATCTGTAACGTTGGGCGAAAGCTTCACAATCAGCGTCTTGTGATAACGAGCACGTACGGCCTTGACTACACTTGCAGCACCTTCACATGTTACACCGAAAGCCATGCCTCCACTCTTCACGTTAGGACAGGAGATGTTGAGCTCTATGCCAGGAATGTGCTCGAGTGCATCAATGCGTGCAGCGCATTCAGCATAGTCTTCTGGAGAGTTTCCAGAAACATTAACCAATACATTGCTCTTGATGTCCTTGAGCTGAGGATAAATGTGTTCGCAGAAATAGTCTACACCCTTGTTTTGCAGTCCAACGCAATTGAGCATGCCCGAAGGTGTCTCTGCCATACGTGGATAATCGTTTCCTTCACGAGGCTTAAGCGTAGTGCCCTTCACGATAAATCCACCTAAGCGGTTCAGATCAATAAAGTCGGCAAACTCTATGCCGTAGCCGAAAGTGCCCGATGCGGTGAGAACGGGGTTTTGGAGATGAAGATCTCCTATATTTACGTTTAGTTGAGCCATGATAGTTTATCAGTATTAAATACGGGACCTTCTTTACACACACATAGATTGTGCCCATCAACCATTTTCTCTACACAACACAGGCATGCGCCTAAGCCACAAGCCATGAGGTTTTCAAGCGAAGCCTCGCATGGAATGCCTTGTGATGCAGCCCAGCGTGCAACGGCTATCATCATAGGTTTGGGTCCGCAGGTCGAAACGCTGTCAAACTTCTCTTTCGTGAGAATGCTGTGATTGGTAACGAAGCCTTTTTCGCCCATAGACGCATCTTCTGTAGTCACATAGACACGGCCATATTGCTCAAATTCTTGTAATTGCATCAGGTCGTTGCCTGTGCGTCCGCCTAAAAGGAATACAGGCTCGCAACCAGCTTCGCGAAGTATTTTGCCAAAATAGAGTAGGGGAGCTGTGCCTACGCCACCGCCTACAAGGAGTACTTTGCGATCATCGCATTCAGGGATGGTGAATCCATTGCCAAGTGGGAACATGCAATTGAGCGTGTCGCCTCTTTTGCATTGAGCCAAACGCTTTGTTCCGTCACCCACGGCATGAATGAGAAGCCATAGCTGATTCTTATCGTAGTCTACGAAGTTGACAGAAATAGGACGACGCAGAAATGTAGTAGGAGAATCGGGCACTTGTATTTCTACGAATTGTCCGGGTACAATTTCAGGCAAGATGCCATCGGCGGGCTGCATCTTAAGCAGAATATAGCCCTCACGAGGAACTTCCACCTCTGCTACTTGCAGATCTTTTACGTATTTTTTCATGTAGATTGATTGTTGCTTGATTCTTGCATGTGCAAAATTACATAAAAGCTTTTGAGTGGAAGTGTTACTGACGAAGATTTTCTTTTCTCTTCCTAGAACATGGCAGAATTAGCCCCCTTCCACACCAACGAGCTCTCTCTTATAGCATCACGGAGAATTCGTGCAAACGAGGTTAATTTTGTGTCCTACATTTTTTAGTTTTCTACTTCTCTGGATTAACTTGTGATAGGTCTATCGGGAACTTATACTTCATCCATCTGATTGCATACTAACTTATAGTATAATCCCTTGCGCTCTATTAATTCATGATGAGATCCAAGTTCTTTTAAGCACCCCTTTTCAAAGAATGCAATTTGATTTGCATTCCTAATGGTAGACAATCGATGAGCGGCAATAATAACCGTGCGTCCTTTTCCAAATAGCCTTAGATTCTCTACGATTCTTTGCTCATTGTTTGCATCGAGAGAAGACGTGGCCTCATCAAGAAATAATATCTGTGGGCGTTTGTACACTGCTCTAGCTATAAGCAAGCGCTGCTTTTGCCCTCCACTTAGTTCCATTCCATTGTTTCCTATTCTAGTGTGATACCCCATAGGTAAACTATCAAAGAATTCGTCAATGCATGCAATACGAGAGGCTTCTATTACACGGTTGATGTCTACATTATCTGTTGAGAGCGATATGTTCTCTAAAATGCTTCCACTAAAGATGTAACCATTTTGCAATACAGCTCCGCAATGTTCAAGCCAAGCGTCTGTGGAAATGTCTGAAAGTGGCGTTCCATTAACATAGATAGCCCCGCTCGTCGCGGGATAAAAGCCTAAGAGGAGTTTTATTAAAGATGTTTTTCCACATCCGCTCTCTCCCACTAGAGCTAACGTTGTACCACTTGGAATAGTAAGTGTTACATCGTTAAGTATATAAGGTGAGCTACTGCCAGGATATTTAAACGACACACGTCTTATGTTTAAGTCTATTTTGCCTTGCAAAGTATCGTTTGCTGAAACGTTATAAGGCATGCTCTCCTCATTGAGAATTTCATCTAAACGGTCGTAAGACATTCCTGCATCTTGCAGAGTACTGATCATGTTTACAAATTCTTTCAATGGCATATTTAATCGCCCACAAATATAACTTATTGTCATCATCTCACCCATTGTCATATTGCCCCGTACTACAAGTGTTGCACAAATTCCTGTGATCAGGATATCTTTTATACGATCAAAAAAAGTATTGCCACTTGAAATATAAAGGTCGGTAAAAGCTGACTTTAACGATAAAGCATTAAGTTTATGTTGATTGTTTTGCCATTTTTCTACACGATGATATTGCGCACTGGAAGTTCTAACTTCTGTCATGCCGTGGATAAGTTCATAAATCTGATTACGGTTATCAGAAGATTGCAGTGTATAAGTATAATCTATTTCTTTTCGTCGCTGCAAGAATATTTTAGTCCAAAGAAAAGACAGTGTGGTTGCTATAACAAATAGTAAAAACACACCAGCATTATAGTAGACTAGCAAAAAGGAAAACACCAAGAGGCTTGTAAGTGTTTGAAATACAGCGTTAGGTAATTCTAACAAAAATGCTTTGATGCGATCTAAATCGTTGAGCTTTTGAATAAGGTCTGCATTTACTTTTTTGTCAAAGAAATAAATAGGTTTCTTAATCAACCGTTGTAAATACAGTGTAACCATGTTAATATGTATGTGCAAACCTATTTTGGTGTTGATTACATGAGAGAGACTATTAGAAATATATTGGCCAATAAAGATCAAGAATTGACTGCAGATGAATGTCCATACTAAAGGTATATTTTTTAGCATAATTCCTGTATCAATAGTTTGCTGAAATAACATAGGAAGATATACATCTGCAATAATGCCTATTATTGCAAGTATACTTACGATGCCGAATTTCCAACGATATTGAAGCAGTGTATGTGATATGAATTTTAGCAGTTTATATTCAGTTTCATGCTCTTGTTGTGTGTTTTTATCAAAATCTTTGTTTGGTTCCATTATTACTGCAAGTCCCACACTGTTTGTCCCTCTCCACATGCTCATGAAATCATTTTCTTTGAACGAAATCTTTCCTTGTGCCGGGTCCGCAACATAGAAGAGTCTTTTATGTCTGCTTATTTTGTATAGCACCACAAAGTGATTCTGTTTCCAATATAATATAGCCGGCAAAGGCATGTGCAATATTTCTTCAGCATTGACCTTTACTGGTGCTACTTCAAAGTGCATCTCACGTAAGCATGTTATGATATCTTTTATGCTTATGCCTAAACGACTTATATCGCACATTCTTCGTAGCGTCCGCAGTGAAACGTTCTTCCCATAGTAATGGCAAATCATGCGAATGCATGTAATTCCGCAATCTGAATATTCTAATTGCTGATAAGCTTTGAATCTACTCCTCTTGAAAAGCATAATAATTGCTTGTTATTTTAAAGGCGGTTCTATGAATTATGTAGTTCCTAATATTCGCTGTGTAATATACACATGCATGGAAGTGCCTTTTTGAGGGTATTTACAATCTTATCGCTATTCCCTATGTTTACCATCAAAAATACACTTCCCATTTTTATACAAATTACATCAGAATTTATATACGCCGAACCTTCTTTACATCATATATTACTACATTTTTCCTGTATGTCTATTTATATCTTTCAAACAAGGCGCACAATATTTTTCACAATCTGCTCTTTAACTGATTACTATTTTTGTAGCTCGCTCCCCGTACATTACTTTTACCAAAGGGAATAGAGAATGTAATAGAGAATGATCGCTTAGTGGAAAGCTTCATGCTATTTATTGCATAATTTTCTGTGCGATACGACCAATTTCTGTTGGATTTGGAATATAGCAAGTTGAGCGTAGTGAATTGTAGTATACCTCCGAATTTGAACGTTTTGGTTAATATGGCGTGTACATAATAGGAAGGTTTTACCTTCTTACTTGTGAAAGTTGAAGCTGTTGCGCCATAAGCATATATTTCTGCATTCCAACGCTTGCGTTTTGAGAGTCTGATGGTAGAACTCAGCGAACAATCTCCAGAGAATTCTGAATAGTCAAAGTTTGTGCCATCTACATTTGCAGTTTCTGATTTACTTTTTGTATAATCTCCGCTAATTTGGGCTGAGATTCTCCATCTTCCATCAAAAAGCATTTTGTTGACTTCAAAATTCAACATAATTGAAACGTCAGAAGCTATATTCATTTTGGAGTTAATTGTATTTCCGTGTCCATCTTGGTAGGAATAATCCGTTATTCCATTTTTAGAACGCTGGAAACTCAGATTAAAGATATAATCCTCGTATAATTCATAATAAACCAAGAAATCATTTAAATAAAATGGTTTTATATCAGGATTGCCTATCGTGTAACTCGTTTCGCTCTTCCAAAATACAAAAGGGTCCAATTCAGACAAGAAAGGGCGATGGATTTTTCGTGTGTATTCAAAGGAAAGGCTATGTTTATTTTCTACAAAATCAAAATCTATATTTGCCGATGGAAACCAGTCGAATTCGTGATGCTTATTTTTTCCTCCAATAGAAGATTGTATACCGTCTCTGTAGGCATATTCTCCTCGAACGCCCAATTTCGTAGAGATTATATTGGACCACATACTTTGGTATGCAATATAAAAGGCTTGTACATTTTCTAAGTATTTGAATGTTCCATCATAAACAGAAGCACCATCGTCAGTCTTTAGTAAATCATTCCGATTATATGAATTGATTACTTTGCTCGCATTCAGTTCATAGCCCAAACTCATATTATGATTCGAATTCAGCATCATATCGTATGAAACCTTTGCATCGGTGCTATATGCATTGTAGCTTTTATATTCTGTGTATTTGCTATAAGGTACATATATAGCTCCTTTATTTAGAGTGGAAAACGATTTTTCGTAATCTTGCTTCGAACCATTTGAAGAGTGGTCGAAATCAATATTAAGTTTGCTCCCTTTAGAATCAGTTGTCCATGTATAATATGCCAGTACACCGTAGCTCGGTTTCTGATTAAACGGATATTTATAACTTCTATCCGTGCGTGATTTTGTGGCTTCTGAAATTTCCTTTGTTTCAGTTAATGTTGCATATTGAGCTTTATTATAGCCTGAAGAAACGCATCCAGATAAACCCATTTTATGATTTTTGCTGAAAGCATAGGATATATCGAAACTAGCATTTAATTTTGCATCACGACCCTTGTTGCTGTATTGATTCGCCACTTCTCGGCCAATATCAATATAGTTGTAGTCGTCAATTCCTTCAAGTTTCCATTTACTTAATGAACTGTTGAGATAGACGGAGGCGTTAAATCTATCTTTTCCATAACGTAAGTTGAAATTTTCACTTGCACCAAATTCATTCTGATATTCCAAAGCCGTAGTAGATTTTCCAGCCCATCCCACATAATTTTGTCTGATTACAAGATTAATAATGCCTCCTCTTGTTGACGCATTATGTGAAGCACCTGGGGTGGTAATAATTTCTATTTTTGAAATCTGTTCGGGGCTAATACTACGTATTTTCTCCATTAAGGCATCACCTGTCTCAATAGGTTTACGACCATTGATGTAAATAGAAGATGAGCCTATCCCCATTATCTTTACACCGTCTTGGCTTGCATTAAGCAATGGGACATGTTTAAGCATCTCGAAAGCGTTGACTCCTTCAAGATCTATTCCTTTTGGCGTAAAAACGAACTTGCCAGACATGTGCTTTAGCGTTGATTTTTGAGTTACGCTTACCATGGCTTCATTAAGATTGTTTGTTACTTCCTTATAGAGCGTAAAATATAGTTGTTTGTCATTTACATTTTGGGTTGCTGAGGTAAATCCCGGACGTGATGCCATAACAAAAACATCTAGCTTTGTGTTGTTGTTTAAAACGAACAAGCCTTGACTATCTGTTTCTGCTTGATCAAGAAGTACAGTATCTTTTGCGGTAAAAAGGTACAATTGTGCTTTAGGTAAAGGAAGACCAGTGGCATCATGTACCTTACCTGTTATCGGTGTAGCATTTTGAGCAATCAAACAGAAGTTTGTCATACAAAATGCTACTATCGTAAGAAAGAGTTTCATTTTTCTATTAATTATGTAATTATCAGTTGTTATTATTTAAAAACATAAATTCAAATCGATCTAAAATGACTTGCTTTTTATCATCTTGACTAAGTCCACGCAAGCATCCTGATACTTTATTCATTTCTATGTTTTTTTGCGTACAACATCCTCCACAGATTGGAGCGATTACACATTGATGGCATTCTTTACGCGAAAATTTTGAATGAATCCTTCTTTCTTTTAGATTTCCTTTCCAAATGATTTTACCTTTTGTTGATAGGATGCCTTCACAATTATCAGAAGTGAATTTGCGAGCTGTGCAACTAAACACTTTCCCATCATAATTTATCAGTAAATTGTTCTTTTTATCACCATAGCATGGATTCTCAACTGTATTTTGTACTTTGTGAAAAGAGCAACAAAATCCAGCATCTTTGAATTTTTTGAATAAACTATATAATTCGTCATGAAGATCATCAGCGGACGCTTTGTCTTTATCTGTATCCTGCCACACTCTTTGAAAGTCTACGTTTATGTATTTTTTTACGTCTCGCGAGATGTTTTCAAAAGAGTGGAGTATTGACAAAATGCTATTTATATTTTGTAAAGTATAATTTATACGAAGACATACATTATGTCTGTGTTCAGCAATCGCTATTATATTTCTGCAAATAATGCTATAAGAACCCATCCCATTTTTTAAAAAGCGAGTCTGATTATGGGTAGTTTCATTCCCGTCGAGAGTTATTTGGAAATCTACGTTTATCCCATCTAAACATTCAAGTGTATAATCGTTTACTAAGAAACCATTTGAAGTAAAATGTGAAGAAAATGCTATATTATGTATTTTACATTGTTCTAATGCAAAATGTATTAGAGGTAAGGCTATTCTTTTAAAATACAATAGAGGCTCTCCGCCAAAAAAAGATAGGTGGAAGTTTTTAAGTCCTTTTCTGTTTAATGTATGACCAATGAATTCTTGGGTAGCTTTCAGTATCTCTTTGTTCATAAAAGAACCTTTTATGTGATCCTCATAGCAATACCAACAATTAAAGTTACAATCGAGTGTAGGATTTATATGAAGTTCAAAACAAGTATCATCCTCAAGAATCTTCTGAATCTTATTCTGGAGCTCTGCAACTTCGTCTGTGCTATCGCTAACAATGGCTTTTGTCTCCTGTAATTTTTGGAATAATTTTGTGTTTTCTGCCTTTAAAAAATCCACACCTTTGTCAATATCTTCTTTGGATTTTTGAGTAATAATTAAAAATTTATCAGAATTTGCATTATAGAGTAATAAGTTGTCTTTATCCACGTGTATAATGCTATTGTATATACTATATTTCATTTCTTTTGATGCTCATAAAATGCTGTAAATAGAGAGACTGAAAGTTTTATTGTCATTCATAATGAAGCCCAAAAGTATGATTGCATATATGCATATGCGTTATAATTCCAGCTATTTTGGACGAAAACCTTTAACCTCTCTATTTACTAATGCGTTAATTGAATATTATTAATGTACTATTGCCTATCGGGATCTAAAGGCTTCAACCCTGTATTGCATCTGCCATTCTGATCACTGCAACCTGCAATATGGTTAATGCAACGTTTCTTGCTACCGCCACATGAAATCGTGCTTGCATTTTCACATGTACCATTTTTACCTCCTATAACTTCTAAATCAGAAGATAGAACGATGACTTGCTGTTTTTCAGAAAACTCTTTGTCTACAATAGATGCAACAAAAGACTGAATTCTTGACATTTGTTTTGTCATAATTGATGATTTTAATGATGTTCACAATTTGAATCTCACTATCATAAAAGAAAGTCGTTAGGCATGTGAACAAAGCCTTTTTTGTTTTTGGATAGAGGTGAAACTTTCATACCCAGGATGTACCCTATGAAAAAGAGAATTTTATTGCTTTTGCGTATATTACTCAAGGTTCCGAGAACTTTCAGATATTTCGACGGAAATGATTATGTGCTAGATATGTGCTTTTATAGTAGTGTACTTATTGACCGCAAAGATAAACATTATTTTTTAAATCAAACATTTGCGTGTTATTTTTTTAAATATTATAGTTGATATTGGTTTGGGTTAATATAAAAAGAAAGCAATTGTTTCCTTTTTTGTTTTATTGAAACTGAGCTGTGAGGACCGGTAATGCGTAAATTTTCCTCTTAATTATACATCGATTGAAGATAATAGGATGAATCGAATATTTCTTAGAATATGCTTTAATCGGACTGGAATAATGAAAAAATACATTCAACATATGTTTTTTTTGTATAAGCTTAAAACTTCTGAGAATCAAAGGATGTACAATATAATGGACCGTTTCACTGGAAAATATTCTATAAAAAAATGCGGGGAAAATTTGGTTGGTAAAGAAAAAGTTCGTACTTTTGCACCGCTTTCGAGAAGGAATAAGGGCGTTTAGCTCAGCTGGTTCAGAGCATCTGCCTTACAAGCAGAGGGTCGGCGG
>ERZ808270.1103-NODE-1103-length-12676-cov-16.198875_pt1 | contig 12676 bp, 18 predicted proteins | sample MGYA00521082_ERZ808270 | MGnify/ENA primary metagenome ERZ808270 (study PRJEB31516, sample SAMN03275594) | gut metagenome | biome: mammalia-associated habitat; material: feces | host: Papio cynocephalus | place: Kenya | collected 2012-07-27 ...
ATTGTTTTCGACTCGGAACGCCTTGTGGGATTCCGTAACCCCAATCCATTTCACGCAGGTCACCACCGATCCTGAGTTCACTATCAGCGGTTTTGTCGTGAATGGTGTCGCGACGGTCTACTGCCGGTGGGCCAACAAGGGGCAGTTCTCGGTGAAGGCGTGGGCGCTCACCCAATTGGCGACCATGGACGTGCAGGCCGCGTATGAGGGGTTCAGCGTGTTCGTTGACAGTCAGCAGGGCAGTCAGATGCAGAACCGAATGCTTTACGTGGTGGGAAACGGCGTGTATTTCCGCCCCACGTATGATGCGACGATTCCGGCCTCCACATGGCACGCCGGAAGCGTGTCCTTTCCCGTGAAGGCGGTTTAGGCGACGATGCACGTCATCGACGTGGTGAAACCGTCTCCGTTCCGTGGCGCCCTTGCGGAAGGCGAGTCGTAGTATCGCCCTGAACACCGCCCATGCCTTGCGTGCGGCACCGGCCTTTTGGAAGGAGTTGAGCCATGCTTCCAATTGCGTTGCCGTGATCGCGTCCATGTCCGCGTCACCCCATTTCGGGAGGATGTGGCATCGCAATGTGCTCTCGTAGCCCACGCGCGTGCACTCCCGTAGTCGGCCGATGCTCGGACGCCAAGTTTCTTCCACGAATGCTTTGAACAGCATTGTCCATTTTCCTTTCATTTAATCCCACACACGGTTCCGCCTGATTCCGGTGGCGGCGCGTGTGGGATTTCCATTATCCACATTGATTCCCCTCAAGGAGGGTTTGATGACACAGATTAATTTCAATTTCGGAGCTTTGAACGCTTCCGGTGTCGGCGATGTGTCGGGCATTCCGGTCACGATAACGCCGACGAACCGTTTCACCACTTCGGATGGCCGCAGCGTTTTGGTCAAGACTCTGGCCGTGACTTTGGACGAGCATGGCGCGGGCAGCGTGACCGTGCCGGAGACGGTGGACGGCAAGTATGCGTACCGCGTGAGCGTGGGCGACCCCGCCGACTCGTTCGCGTTCGTCCGCGTCGTCAAGGTGCCCGCCGCCGACAGCAAGAACACTCCGGTGTCGTTCGACAGTTTGCAGGACGTGGACTTGAATACGCTTGCGCCGGTCGTGCAGTCCGCGTTGAACGATCAGGCGAAGAGCATTATCACTGACATGCAGGCCAAACAGCAGTCCCTGGCCGACGCGACCGTGCAGGCGCAGACCGTGGTCGATGATCTGGCCAAGAAGCGGCAGACTGCTGATGATGCGGTGAAGGCCATCAACGACACGAAGACCCAGGTGGATGCCGCGAAGGCCGCCGTGGACGCGGCGAAGGCTGCCGTTGATGCGGCTGTGAAGTCTGATGGTGTTGCTTCTGGTGATGCCCAGCAGGATGCCGACGCCGACGCTAACGCTGCGGCTCCGTCCGGTGACGCGCAGCAGACCACCGACGCTGCGGCTCCGTCCGGTGACGCGCAGCAGACCACCGACGCTGCGGCTCCGTCCGGTGACGCGCAGCAGACCACCGACGCTGCGGCTCCGGCCGATGATGCGCAGTCTCAGACCGTGCCGACCGTTCCTGCCGCTCCGGCTGTTCCGACCGTCCAGCAGGCGACTGAAGCGAAGGCATGACGGATGCCGCCGTTCGACCAACTTTTCGCCAGCGTGGATTTCTGGTCGAGCGCCATTGTCACCTTGCTTGGCGGAGGAGGCGTCGGCGCGGCCATCTCGACATGGCTCACCCGCAGGAAGGACACCGCGCAGATCGCCGCCCAGGCGTGCGACATCCTCACCGATTCCGTCATCACTCCGCTCAGGTCGCAATTGGACTCGCAGGAAGACCAGATCCGTCATCTCGAAGCGCAGCAGCGCAAGTATTTCGCGCTGACCGCGTACACGCGCAGTCTCTTTCACTGGCTCCAGGAATTCTGCGAGATCACCGAGCCGGAATTCCTCGCGCGTCATCCGAAGCCGAGCCTGCCGGACGATCTGCGCGAGGACATAGCGCCGGAGACAATCAAACGAAAGGACAAGCAATGACGGACATCCGAATCCGCTTCCGCACGCCGGACGGCGTGACCGACAGTGGACGCGCGCCGCGCGGACTGGTGGTCTGCTCGCCCACGAGCCGCGTCGTCCGGCAGGACGAGAGCATCATGCTGCCGGTCCCGTTCGTGGCGCGGCTGCCCGACGACGGGACCGATCTGGTCGTCTCGCTCCAGCCGACCGGCAGGGACTGGTGCTGGACCGTCCGCGAGCAGGTCGGCGGCTACACGCACGTGCGGCGTGTGATCGTGCCGGACAGCGTGCAGACGCTGGACTACGCGACTCTGGGCGAGGCGTCGTGGGCGTCGTCCGCCACGTCGGCCGGTCTCGTGCACAGCATGCGCGTGTACTCCGGCGTCATCACGTCGGACGCGCGCGTGCCCGTCGCGGAGTTGAGGCCGTCCGACAATGTGACGGTCGGGGACACGTGCGTGGATTCGACCGGCAGGGTGTGGATGGTGACCGGCCTTGTCGATTCGAGCGTGTTGTTCGGCGTGGACACGGGCGTGACACTCGGCGGCAAGGGCGAGCGTGGCGCGAGCTTCCTCAGCGGCATTGGCAGGCCGACCGGCCTGACGCAGGGCATCGTCGGCGACAGCTATCTCGACCTTTCAACCGGAGACGTGTACCAGCTCCGTCTCTGAACTTTCCCAACACAAAAACGATGATTGATTTTCCTACAAGGAGGAATTGCGAAAATGGCATGGACTGCGACTGGCGGTAATCTTAAGGGGCCTCAGGGCGAGAAGGGCGCGGACGGCGCGAAGGGCGACGCGGGCACGAGCCTGCACGTCGCCAACATCGACGTGTCCTCGAACTCGGACGTGGCCGTCTCGGCCTTGTCGCCCTCGTCCCCGATGACGGTCGGTGACCTCGTCTCCGACAACAAGGGCGACCTGTACACGATTACGAGCATCGTCAACGACACGACGGTGCACGTGTCCAACGTCATCAATGGCGTGAGCTTCAAGGGCCCGCAGGGCGAGAAGGGCGCGGACGGCGCGGCCGGCAAGGACGGCACGGGCGTGACCATCCTCGGCTCATACGACAGTCTCGAAGCGTTGAAGGCCGACCACGCGACCGGCACGGCGGGAGACTCGTATCTCATCGGCGGCCACCTGTACGTGTGGGACGCGGCCGGCACGGACTGGAAGGACGTGGGCAACATCCAAGGCCCGCAGGGCGAGAAGGGCGCGGACGGCGCGGCCGGCAAGGACGGGAAGAACGGCGTGGACGGCCTCGGCTGGACCTACGGCAGCGGCGCCCCGACATCGACCGGAATGCCCGTCGGCAGCCTGTACCTCGACCTCGACTCCGGCAACGTGTACGCCTTCAACGCCTAAGGAGGAAACCATGGCATGGTCAAACGTCGGCAGCCTCAAAGGCCCCAAGGGCGACGCGGGCGAGACCGCTGGAAGCGGGATACCGCAGGGCGCGATCGTGATCGCCTACAACGGCAGTCCCGCGGCCAAGACAATGCATGAAAGCTCCGAATGGCTTACGTCTGGGGACTTCACCGTCAGAGTCAACGGCCCGGTCTATGATGCGTCCGGCAATCCGACGCCGAACAACACCGACGCTTCCCCGCGTCGCTTCGTACTGTTCGCGAAGGCGTGAGAGGAGCGGCAGATGAGTCTGATCGGCATCGTATGGCTGCTGCTGCTCGTACTGGTCCTCGTGTTCAACCACGGCGCCCACCGTGACTAGCCTCGTTTTGACCTTGCTGGTGGTCTGCACGCCGGTCGTCGCGCTGGCCGTGGGCATCGTCTGCTCCTGCATCGACCGGCATGGTTGGGTGCGGATGGCCGGCTGGCTGCTTGTGGCCGTCTCATTGGCCGTGTGGCTTTTCGAGACCGTCGCATTGTTTGTTTTCACTTCGGGCGTCGGCGCGGCGCCCCTCATCACGTTCTGGCTGCTCGTCTTCGGATGAGCGGCCCTTTTCTATTGCTATCACTTTGGCGGCCGTATCGCATGTCGATATGGCCGCTTTCCTATATCAACCATCAATTAGGAGGTTCAATATGGCCGAAGAAACAGCCACGGCACTTGCGCCGGAACTCACCCCGCAGGGCGACAGTCTGCCGCCCGAGACCATTCAGGTCGTGTCCGAACAGGACGCGGCCAAGGCCGTAGAGGGATTGGAGGACTAAAAAATGGCAAGCGTGCAGACCCTGATTAACCGCATGCGCTACTGGTGCGCCGTCGCCAACATGGGCTATTCGCAGTCCGACCGTTGGAATTTCAACGCCTCGGCCGGCAACTGCGACTGCTCCAGTCTGGTGATCCACGCTTTACGCGAGGCCGGGTTCGACACCGGCTCAGCCACCTACACCGGCAACCTGAGCGCGAATCTGACCGCACGCGGCTGGACGCGCGTCGCCGCCAACGGCAACCCCCACGCCGGCGACATCCTCCTCAACGACGTGCACCATGTGGCCGTCTACCTCGGCGGCGGCAGACTCGCCCAGGCATCCATCAGCGAGCGTGGCACCGCGTATGGCAAGGCGGGCGACCAGACCGGCAGGGAGACCAACATCAAGGCGTACTACAACTATCCGTGGAACTGCTACCTGCGCTACACGGACGGCAACGCGGGCACCGTATCCAACGGCGCCCTCGCCGTGGACGGCAACGTGGGACCCGCCACGGTACGCAGATGGCAGCAGGTCATGGGCACCACCGTGGACGGCATCATCAGCGGCCAGCTCGTGCCCGACGAACGCACCTACTGGCGTCCAGCAATCGATTCCAGCGTGGTCACTTACGGCGGCACCGGCAGCGAACTGATTCGAGCCGTGCAGCAGCGTCTCGGCTGCGGCACGGATGGTCTGCTCGGTCCCGCGACCATCAGGGCGATCCAGAAGCACTACGGACTCGCGCAGGACGCGAGCTTCGGTCCCGCGACCGCACGCGCATTGCAACACGCATTGAACAACAACCGTTTCTAACAGAGAGGAAACAACCATGGCAGATCATGCCGCACCGTCCACCGTGGAGACCATCGTGGACAACCTCACCAACGAACGCGCCGACGGACAGGACAACACCGTGCCCGCCACCGTCGCGGAAACCACCACCCAGACCACTCCGGCAACCGACACCGACACGACGCCGTACACTCCGGTCTTCAACAAGACCGTGCGCACCATCGTCTACGTCGCCGGACTGGTCGCCTCGTGCGTCGGCCTGGGCTTCATGACCTTCGGCGACGCGGCCATCGGCGGATACATCAGCACCGTCGCCGGCTTCCTCGCCAGCGGTTTGGGCGTCGCTTACAATCCACTCCGCAAGAACTAGCCGCGATTAATTTTCGGGTGCGAGATTCAACCTCGCGTCCGAAAATCAACATCGGTGCGGAAAAATCACGCCGGATGATTCCTGTTGGAATATTTTGCACCCGCATGTAACACGACGCTCGAAATCCTAACATTATCTTTCACATGAAAGATAACATGTAAGGATTCAGCTAACACATGTTAGAACCACGCCCCTCTTCTGGCATTAACGCTGGGGGAGGGGCTTTTCGTCGTTCTCAGCAACCCTTCCATTGAGTCGCGTCAAGCTGCAACGGCTGGTTCATCTTCTCCATCGCCGCCAACCGCTCCTTCAAACCGGCGTGCCGGTAATGCTCGACCATCGCCCTGCTGGAATGGCCGACGATCTCCTCCACCAATCCATAGTCAACGCCCATCGACATGAGGATGGTCACTGTGGTATGGCGCGTCTCATGTCTACTACGATATTCCGCGTCCGGTATTCCGGCCTGTTCCAGCAGACTGCGGAACTGGCGCATGTCCTCTTCCGGCTCTATAGGGCTGCCGTCATCATGCCGGAACAGCAGCCCATGCGGATTCGGAATATCATCGGTTTCCCGCAGGTACAGTTCGAGCGCCTGGGCCAACGCGGGCACTATCGGCACTTTCCTGCCGCGCTTCGATTTCGGCGGGGTGAGGCACCAGCGGCCTTCCAATTCGATCATGTCGAATCCGTCCGGGATACGCCAACGCCAACGGGGGCACGCGGCGCCACGCTTGTAGCCGCACGGGTACACGCCTTTCCTGTCGGGTTTGCCGCAACCATGCTCCTTCTTCAATTCCTCAAGTTTCCAGTTGACGGTGTATTCGCCGTAGGGGATGCCGTTCTGTTCGGCGAGTTCGAGGTCTTGCAGTGACGCGCCGAGTATTTCGCCGGGGCGCATTCCGGTGCAGAGTCTGAACCATTCCTTGACGCCATCCCGCACACCGAGTTCGGTTGCCGTTTGGAGGATTCGTCGTGCTTCATCGACGGTGAACGCGGTGCGCTCGTGCGTTCCGGTCTTGCGCGGGTCGATCAGGCTTATGTCCTTGTCCTTCGGGTTCGGGACGCCGCCCATCGGGTTCGTCGGCAGCAGCCGGTCCGCGACGGCGGCTTTGCATATCTGGTTCAACGTGGTGTGCATTTGCCGTCTCAGGCTCAGGCTCGCCTTGGCGTGCTGTCGACGCCCGTGAACGGTCTTCGAGACGGTCAGCCCGTTCACGATGCGGTCGCATATACTGGCGTTGAGGTTGGCGAGTTTCTGCGAATGGTAGGGGCGTAGGTGTTTGTTGACGATGGTTCGGTAGTTCGCAAAGGTTTTCGGGTCGGCGTCGCGGTGGCGTAGTTCAAGCCAGTGTTGCGCGTATGCGCCGAGTGTGATCGCGGTGTTTCCGCCTGCCGTGCCGAAGGTCTGGCGTTCCTGGAGGAGTCTGGTGAGCAGTGCGTTCGCGTCGGTGTATTTTTTGCGTGAGTAGGTTTTGTTGTCGATTTTGAATTCGTAGCTGACGTAGGTGGTTGTGGTGCCGTCTTTCAATCGTTTTTTGCGGGTGACTTTGTATGGGTAGACGATGCCGTTTCGTGCTTTTCTGACCAAGGGTGTTCCTTTCCTCAATCCCATTCTCAGACATTCTCAGACTTCCATTTGCGGCGCATTTGCGGTGCAGGTGGTACGCATATGGGGTGCAATCGTTGGAATGGAGCCGTTTTGTCCAAGGTTTCCAACGCCTCCGATTTTAGACTCTCTAACTGTTAATCGGACGGTCACTGGTTCAAGCCCAGTCGCAGGAGCTTGGAGCGGAACCCTTACATGAGTAAGGGTTTTCTCATATTCAGGGCATGGTTGGGGAGCGTGTGCGGAACGTCGTTCACGCCGATTCTCAGACAAACTCGGGATGACACGCTGGTGGGATGCGCCTATACGGGGTTTTACAGGGGCGTGTGGGGCGTTCCGGCTTGCCGCGTATGGTTTTTCGGACGGAACATGCAAGGCCGTGTATGACGCCTTCAAACGCTTCTCGGTGGGAGAGAAGCGGGAGAGAACGGAGAGAACGCTTCGACGGTGAGGCGTGTCGCGTCATATGGCGCGGAAACCGCGTCCGACAGATCGACGTGTTGCGGACATGGTTCACGCCGCATGGTCATGGTGCCGGAACATTCCCGTTCTCTCCTGAACCGCGGGAGAGAACCGGCATGGCTGCTTGTCCGTCTGCTGGCATGTCACGTCGCGTGCCCATGTTTCGTATCGCGGAGAGGCGATGGTGTTGGCGTGTGTCATTCGGTAGATTGGAGATGAAACGAGTGGAGGTGTGTGATGGAGCCGGTGACGAGGAATGACGGGTTGAGGGGATACGGGCTGAACGCCACGTATGTCGCAAACAACATACTGCAAAGGGCTTTCCGTGACGATGTTCCGGTGACGCCGATGAAATTGCAGAAGCTGCTGTTTTTCGTCACTTGCCTTTACCAGAGGAACACGGGTAGGCGGCTGCTTACCGAATCGTTCCAGCCGTGGAAGTACGGGCCGGTGTGCCGTGCCGTGTATGACGAGTTCCGCGCGTTCGGCGGCAAGCCGATCACGCGCTACGCGCAGGATGCGGTTGGGGCGGCTTATCGGATTGACGAGGATTCCAGTCCGGCGCTTCGCAGGGTTCTGAATCTTGTCTGGGAGAACATGAAGGGACTTTCGGCTGTCGAGTTGAGTCGTGTGACGCATCGTCGTGGTTCCGCGTGGTCTCAGGCCGTGGATGGTGGGCTGGATAGGTATGTCAGTAATTCGGCGATGGCCGGGGATCATACGTTTGATGATTTGCTGGGGATGGGTGGCAGGTAATGGTGGCTGGTTTTCCTGATGGGGAGGGGAGTGTTCCTCAGGATGCTGGGCAGGACGAGCCGTTTGATGGGCAGTTGGATTCTTCGTCGGGTGGTGATTCGCCCAGGCCGCAGCGGATAACGCCTGCGCAGCGGCAGGCTTGGGGCGTTGAGAATTTCAAGAATAATGCTGCTTTTCTGGTTTTGGTTGGTTGTCTTGTCGGGATTGTGTTTTTCGCGCTTTGTGAGTTTTGTAATTCGGGTAATGAGACCGCGTTGGAGACTGCGGCTGATACGTTGAAGACTTTTGGTCTTACTGTGTTGGGGTTTCTTTTCGGCAAGTCGGTTGGCGGGAAGTAGTTCTGCTGTTTTCGTGTGTGGGAGGGCCCCGTCCGAAGACGGGGCTTGATGTTAGTGGAGTGGTAGGTTGAGGCATTGTCTTGCCCATCGTTCGACGGCCTTGTTTTCTTCTGGTGTGCCGAGTAGTAGGAGGAAGCCCGCGTTCCGGCAGGCTGCGAACGTGGCTCCACATGGTATGGAAAGCCCCATCCAAAAGACGGGGCTTGAAATCATTTCAGCTGGTCACGCCAAGGCGCGTAAATGATTGAGCGACGAAGTTCAAGAGCATCAACAGTCTTCAATTTCATCTCATTGAGCATTTCAAAACAGCGAACCCATTCCGGCCTCAGCTCAAGGTGCCACTCTGACGGCTGGGTATTCAGATCGTCATTGCAACAGATTTTAAACTTCGGCTCATGGTTGACCCATCGATCAACAGCAGCCGAAACTTCATCATCGGCTTCATCGTGGAAAACAAGCTGATAGAGGGTCGCCTTGTACGGGGTAGAGGTTTTGATGACACGCACCAGCGAATTGTCGGAAAGAACCAATGCTGCTTTATGCAGCTTCGTGGTATTGTACGGTGACGGTTCGATTCCCAATGCACGCAACGTGTCGCGCGGATAGTCAAGCACACATCGTGGTGGCAACGGTACGTAATTGTCGCAAGACGTTGAACGTATGGCATCCGGCCAGAGCGCATCATAGGCGAGGTGGCGTGGAAGCGTCTTCGTGTCAGCCGATCTTCCACACAAGTAGAGGTAAAGCATTCTCGCCCAACTACCGGTCATATTCTCTGGAATGTTCGTGAATCCGCCGCAAGGGTCTTCCAGAATCCGCAATCCTTTTTTAGTGTTCTCGTATCCCATGTCAGTTCTTTTCCTTGATCTTGAACTTTCTTTTGGCTGCGGCAATGATGCGTGCGTTCTCTTCATCGTCTCCGAGCAGCAGTACCCATGTGGCGTTGCGTCCGAGAAACGTGTTTGATGGTCTGATGCACTTAATTAGGCCTTGTTCGGTCAGCCATTTGGCTTTCTTGCTGAGTGTGGTTCGGGCGTTCTTACGCCGTTTGGCGAGGTATTCCTCCAAGCTGATTTCGCCTTTCAGGGATTTTATCGCCTGCTCTTTCGAGGGGAGGGCCATGCCGAAGTCCTCAACCATGGCATCCCAGCCAGCCCAGTAGCAACGTGCCGGATATTTACGGCATCCTTCCGTGTCTTCGGGGTCAACGGAGCTGAGCGCCATATAGACGAGCATATGAAGAGCCAGGGAATCAAGAGTGGAGATCTTGTCGTCGGTGGTCTTCGATTCGGTGGTTTTGTTCAGTCGTCCTTCCCGCGAGAGACGGTAGACGGCTTGAGCGTTATGGTATCCCATTCCATTCATTCGCTTTCCCTCCATGCTCTGCGATATGCTTATACATGGAGAATCTGGTAGGTTTTCCGATTTGTACCCTCGCGGCTCTGACCAGCTGCGAGGGTATTTTTCATTGTTGCTTTGTAAGCCTATCACGTAATGGTTCTACAAGCAACCTTCGTAGTTGGGTTACACCCAGATTTACGGGTGGTGTATATCCCTACCTAACATAAATACTACTTAAAGTATTATTTAAATTCTTACAAAAGCGCGAAGCGGAAAGATTTGTCGGCTTGCATCGAAATGGCGTGTTGGGTTAGTACATATGTTCGATGAAGTGTAATATCTGAGACTAAAGAAGAACATATGTTCGACGCCCGGTACGACGTCGAAGCCGCCATTTCGCTGCCCACGCTTCGTGTGGGGTCAGATTCCCAGACGCCGCCGCACGTATGCTTCGACCTCTCGGTTCTCCTCAGGCGTGCCGATGGTCAGCAGCCAAACCGCGTTGTTGCGTTTCTGGGCGCTTCCCTTGCGAATGCACTTGATTAGTCCGGCTGCTTCGAGTTTCTTCGCGGTCAGGCTTAGCCGCTGCATGGCCTTGAGTTCTTTTTTGGGGGCGCGTGGTTCGTCTCCGATCACTTCGATTTCATCCAGTGCGTCGGGGAGCGTCATGCCGAGTTCCTTCGCCATCGAGAGCCAGCCGTGCTTGTATGTGCGGGGGAGCGCTCCGTTTTTCTTGGCGGCTTCGTCAAGTGGCCAGTCGTAGGTGTCGGATGCCATTTTGAAGAGCAGGGTGAATTGCATGGGGTCGAAGCTGCGGGCGTCTCCACGCTTGGTTGTGATGCGGCCTTGTGTCGCGAGTTCTTCGACCAGCTTGGTGTTGCGGTATCCCATCGGTTCCATGTCTTTCCCTCCATGCCTTGCCTTAGAATCGGGGCATGGAGAATCTTGTCGGGTTTTCCATTTGCCCTCGGAGCTGGTCTAGAGCTTCGGGGGCTTTTCTGTTGTTGATTAAAACTATAACACATACTATAGATTAAAAACTAACGTCTGTTAGATTGGTGAACTACCCACATTGCGGATTAACCTATAAATAAACAATATATATTCAATATATACATTCTTTTTCAATAGGGCAGAACGAAAAAGCCCCGCAAAAGCGGGGCCGAAAAGAAGAGTCACACCACATCGAAGCCGCCATTGGATTCAAGCGTATGCCGGTAATCCTCCAACACCTGCATGGTCACCCCCAGTTCCACGGCCATCGGCCACGGCTCGGCGTCGAACATCTGTTCGACCAGCTTGTAGTCAACCGGACTGACCAGCCTCAAAGCCGTCTCACGCCTAGCCCGCAGCTCGCAACGCGCGTCAAAACCACCATGCCCCATCACATCGCGGTATTCGGCGTGAACCAACTCATGACACAACGTGCAAAGCCGCTGCCGATCATTCAGCCAATCCGCCAGCCAAATCACCCGCAAACGGTCGCAATACAGGCCGCAGGTGGTTCCAGGCATATGAGCTTCGAGTATCCGCACGCCCAGCCGTTCCGCTTGACGGTGCAGCATGTCAATGGTGGTATGAGCCAATAATTCCCCCTGCATATGATTAAGGCGGCACCAGCGTTGATGCCGCCATTGCTTGCTGATTCCCTATACCGCTTATTCGTCGGGCGTCTCGGCTTCGAGCCTTGCGTTGGGGTCGTCGTTCGCGGCCATGCCCAGCTGCTCGCGGTAGATGATCGGACTGTTCGCCCAGTCCGCGTCCGCATTGGCCTTGAGCCGTCGCGCCAATTCCTGCAACAGTTCATCGTCCGAAGCGTCGCGCAATCTCGCCATGGCTTCGCCAGCGGTCATCTCGTCAGCTCTTATGTAGCCGAACGCCACAAGTGCCTCTACTGGCGACTTGTGGTAGGCGCGGGCAATGAGGATGACGTTTTCGGCGCTGAAACTCAGGGCGTTGTTGTACTGCCGCCATGCGGTTGTCTTGATGATTCCAGCCTTGAGTGCCACTTCGGCGATGGTGTCGCCGTGGATTGCTTCATTAAACCATTTCTCTTTATCCATAGTTTCATTATGCAACCAAAACAGTTGCAAGTCAACACGCCGAGCGAGTTGCAAAACAAAAAAATACGTTGCACAATGTAACCATAAGTTGCAAAAAGAAACCGAAGATTGCGAAAGGGGATTGCGATGGCAGATTACAAGATGCTATTCCGCGACGGATTCCTCGACCGAGCAAAACGCATGAGCGGACTCAAAACCGACGAAGCCTTCGCCGGAGCAATCGGAGTCAGCAAAAGCGTACTCGACCGAGCCAAAAAAACAGGCGAATGCACGCCACTCATGCTCATAGGCCTCTACCAAGCCTTCGGCTTCCAACCCGGCGAAGTAAGCCAAATCAAACAAGTAGACAAAGCCGCCTGACCATTTCGACAATCCAAACCCTAAGGAAAACCAATGAACACCGAAAACAACATCGACCGCAGTCTCACCAGACTCGAAACCGCAACTCAACTCAAAAACCTCGTCCACAAACTCCAACTCGCAAACGGAGAAATCCTCACCTACCTCGCCGAGATCAACAGCAACGATGACAAAGCCCTCACCGCACTCAAAGCCATCGCCATCAAATACGCGGCAAAAATCGCAAACAACGCAGGACACCTCGAAGGAATCACCTACGAACTCGAAGACGCCGACAAAGAAGACGCCAGAAAAAACCAGAAAGAAAACCTCATGTCAGTCCTCCTCAACAGCATCGACAACAACGGAGACAACAAATGAACGAACTACTCAACCCGCCAATCCCGCAAGCCAAACTCCCAAGCCTCGGAATCGCGGTCA
>ERZ808270.1106-NODE-1106-length-12672-cov-2.567568_pt1 | contig 12672 bp, 12 predicted proteins | sample MGYA00521082_ERZ808270 | MGnify/ENA primary metagenome ERZ808270 (study PRJEB31516, sample SAMN03275594) | gut metagenome | biome: mammalia-associated habitat; material: feces | host: Papio cynocephalus | place: Kenya | collected 2012-07-27 ...
GCGTATAGTCCGTGCACGAACGGCAGGTTTTCTTGCACAAAACGCCGTTTTTCTTGCACGGATTTTTTTCGCGTGAACACGGGGTGTGCGGCAAAAAGTGGCAAAACCTTCCATGCGTGCACGTGGAAGGCGGAAAATTGCGCCTGGAAGCGGAGTGTGGAGGGGTGAAAACAGGGGGGTGCGAAACGGTAAGGAACGGGGCGATGGAGAAAGAATGACGAGACGCTGTGTCAAGATTTTTCCTTGTGTGGCGGAAGAGTGAAGAAGGACGCGATGGATGCATGGGGAGCTACAGGGCGGTTAGCGGATTGCTACAGGCGGACTAATTCATTTTTCACCGTGGTGAAAATCCCGTTAGTCTGCCATTAGCGTGTCCTCCGCCGTGGAGTAGGGGGCGGCTAACAGGACGAAAGATGATAGCTGTAAAGAAAATTCTGAATTTTAAGTATGATGAGGGGGCATGACAAGGGCATGACAGAGGGGGGTGGTGTCTGAGGAAAAATGGGGGTATACATTCCAAGGTAACAATATAGATATATAATATATATTATATATCTATATTGTTAAATCTATTAACACGCATAGAAGGGGGCATGACAAGCCTGTCATGTCATGCCCCCTGGGAACAAAAACAGGCATTTTTGGAACAAAAACCGTGCATCTGTGCATGACAAGAATTCGGAAAAGCGTGACTTTACATTCTTTAACTTTCCGATGTTTTATGCTTTCGGCAATTATCGCTATCTCTGAATAAGATAGGCTGCATCTCAACAATAAAAATAAAAGCGAAACAAGTTCTCTTTTATTTTGTATTGTCTTCGATTTGCACTATCTTTGCATGTAGATAAGTTGCACTCGGCAAAATCTGTCTGGTGCCGCCATCAATAATAGGCAAGCCTGAAATCCTTTGGACTATAAACGACACGGCGATGCTGTCCGATAGGGAGTTTAGGAAATTTATAAACGCATAAAAAAGTTTTTTATGAAGATGAAAGAAGAAGATTTTATCGACAGCATCGCCATCGGCACTCCGCCATTTGAAGGAATGGACACGCGCTTGGACGAGGCTGTTTGTGGACAACTCAAGGCGCACGGACTTGACATCGGCAGTATGCTGCCCTTGGCAGACGGCGCCCTTCCCATGCCCTTGCAGGCGCTCGGCGTCACGTTTTTCCGTGTGGTCCACGCCCCTGCACAGACCTTCCACCTCTGCCTTCAGCTCGCCACGCTGACCGACGGGGAACTGGAGCTCCTGCTGCCCGCGGCCGACTTCGAGGGCATCCGCGGGGCGGGCGAGGAACTGGAGGGACTCGTGGAGTGGCAGTTGGGCCCCGACATGCGGCGGTGGGTGCGCCTGGTGGAGCGGTCGACGACACTCCTGGCGGCGCTCTACCGGCTGGCGTTCTGGGTGCCGGCCAACAGTGTGACGTTCAACGTGACGCGCATGCTGATGAACTATATGGAGACGCTCCACGACGCGGCGGACGACTGGAGCGACGTGCGCGCCTGTCTGACCGAGCTGAGCCGTTGTCCCGACGCCGAACTGGTGATGGATGTGGGGGCGGCTGCCGGTGTGCAGGTGGACCGGATGGAGGGCATGTGCCGCCAACTGGATGATGCCATCCACGGACTGTGGCTCTCGCGGCCCTATTATGCGGGCGGAGCCGAGACGCTCGCCGTCCATCTCCTGCCCAAGATGCCCGACCGCGTGCCCGACGAGCCGCCGATCGACTTCCTGAGCCGTCTCGACGTCTGTGAGGACAAGAGCCAAGTCTCTCTGGACACTCCGCAAGGGGCAGGGCAGAACGTGCCCCAGGAGGCTCCGCAACGACCTGTGAAGACCGCGCCTGCGGCAGGGCAGAACGGCAAGGCGGCGGGGCTGCCGCCGATACACGAAAAGCTGGTGTCGGAACGTGCGCTGGCGTTTTGGCGCAAGTTGGTGGCAGCCAAGTATTGCCGCGAGGAGGCCGACCACTACCATTGGAAAGTGTCGATGCGCCTCTACGGCTTTATGGTCTACTGGGCGAGCGCGGCCCTCGACTTCTACCATCCCGCCCATCGGGGCAGGCTGATGTGGCAGGAGTTCGGGCGGCTCTTCACCTTCGACGGCAGTCTCAACACGGCGCAGACCGCCCTGAGAAAATGGCAGACCGGCGAGCTGAACAGCCGGCAGGCAGGTCAAGAGATGATGAAAATGAAGGTGATTTTCAAGTAGCGCCATTTAGATGGGTTTCCTGTTGGAAACCAACAAGATATAGATGTTCAGTTAAAGTGGATTATAACAAACGGGCGGGTCAAATTGACCCGCCTTTGTCGTTTCTTTGTTATAATTTTGTGGCTATGAAAACAGCAAAATCAAAAGATATGGAAAAAGCCACATTCGACTATTGCGACCGTGTCAACGGCCGTCCCTACAGTTGCGGCCAAGACGTGTTTGAGATGGTCGTCCAGATGACCCGGGTGATAGACCTCAACCAGCAGCTCGGCTCGCTGCTCCGCGAGCGCCGGGCAGGCACGCTCTCCCAGAGCGACTACGACCGCCGCAAGTCGGAGCTCAAGCGCCAGTTGCCCGCCTTCTGCTTCCACGCCCACTTTCCCTCGGGCGTGCGTCATGCCGAGGAGGGCGAGCCTTCGGGGCTGGTCATCTACGACGCCGACCATGTGGGCGACGCCCGGAAATACTGGGCCCGCGCCGAGCGACGGCTGCGCAAGGCGGGCGTGCTGCCCTATGTGGCGCTCGCCCATGTCACTCCGAGCGGCGAGGGGCTGCGCCTGGTGTTCGTCTGTCCGCTGGGCATGACCATCCCCCAGGCGCAGGCGTGGATGGCGGGCGTGGTGGGCGACAAGGTCTACGACTCGGCGGTCACCGATCTGTCGCGCTGCTCCTTCGCCGTGCCCCGCGACTATTTCCTGCGCTACGAGCCTTCGGTGCTCTTCGCTCCCCATCCGCCCGAGGAGGCGCCCTTCCTCGGCAATCCTCCCGCCCAGCCGGCTCCCGCCGCTCCTCTGCGCCCCATGGCCGCTTCGGGGCAGCCGTCGCTCTTCTCCGGCAAGGGTGCAAGAAGGTCCACGGTGTCCGCTTCCGCTTCGGAGGGTGGCGCCCCCTCCAAGGGCGGCTCGGACGGCACGGCGGAAGGCGCCGCCCACTTCAAAGGCGTGCCCCTGGCCGACATCATCTCCGCCTGGCTGGAGGCGACGGGCGGAGCGCCTGTCGAGGGCGAGCGCAACGACCGTCTCTACCGTCTCGCCTACGACCTGGTCACCATCACCGACGCCAACGCCGGCCTGCTCCTCGCCGTCATGCCCTCCTACGGACTTCCACAGGACGAGATGCGGCGGTTGATAGCCAGCGCCTGCAGCCATCCCTACCATCCGCAATCGAGGGTGCTCAAGGGCATTCTCGAGCGCCTGTGCCGGCGGCAGAAACCGTCAGGCGGGGAGAAGGCGAAGGCTCCGCAACGGCGCATGGCGGACACCGCCTGGCTCTACGACGCCGTGCCGCCGCCGATGCCCCGCAGCCAGCCCGGACTGATCAAGCTCCTGATCTCGCCCCAGCCGCGCCAGTATCGCGAGGCGGTGGCGCTGTCGGTCTTTCCCGCCCTCGCCACCCATCTCTGGAACACCAGTTTCCGCTATGTCGACAACACCCTCCACGAGGCGACGCTGATGAGTCTGCTCATGGCGCCCTCGGGCTCGGGAAAGAGTTGTGTGAACAAGCCCATCGAGATGATCATGGCGGACATCAAGGCGCGCGACGAGGTGAACCTCCGGCGGGAGCAGCAGTGGAAGGACGCCCTCGCCCTGCAGCGGCCCAGCGAAAAGCCGCTGCCGAGGCCGGGCGGACTGGTGGTGCAGATGATCGACCCCGACATCACGAGCGCGAAACTCGTCAGTTGCACGCGCGACGCCGGCGGCAGGTTCCTCTATCTGCGCGCCAACGAGGTGGAGCAGCTCGACTCGCTCGCCGTGGGGCTGAGCGGTCCGCAGCAGTTCAAGCTCATCTGCCTCGCCTACGACGCCGACAACGAGTTCGGCCAGATGCGTGTCAGCCAAGAGGCCGTGTCGGCGAAGGTGAAGGTCAGGCTCAACATGAACCTGTCGACCACCATCGGCAAGGGCACCGAGTATTTCCGTGGCGTGGTCAACGACGGCCCGCTGTCGCGCCTCAGCCTCTGCACGCTCCCCGAGATGCCTATCGGTTCGCCCATCCCGGTGTTCGGCGACTATGACGAGGAATTCGCCAACCGCCTGCGCCCCTATATCGACAATCTGACCAACGCCACGGGCGAGGTGGGGTGCCGGGAGCTGCGCACGCTGGCGGGTCAGATGCTCCGCAAGGCGCAGTTGGCTGCCTCGCTGACCCAGGACCGTGTGCTCGACAGCCTGTCGCACCGCGCGGTGCAGATAGCCTGGCTGAAGGCGTGCGTGCTCTATGTGGCCAACGGATGCGTGTGGGAGAAGGCCATCTCCAAGTTCGCCCAATGGTCGCTGCGCTACGACCTGTGGTGCAAGCTCCATTTCTTCGGCGCCGAGATGCGCGCCCGCCAGGAAATCCGTCAGCCCGACGGCTATCCCTCCGTGCGGCCCAACCAGATTGACCTGCTGCCCCGCACGTTCACCAAGGCTGACGTGATGGCGCTGGAGGTCAACAAGAACGTGCCCCCCAAGAAAATTGCGGACATCATCCGCCATTGGGTGCAACGCAAGAAAATCCGCCGCTTGGACAACGGAAAGGGGTATGAGAAGCAAACTTGAAAGGAGGAATGCGTATGAGGAAAGAGATATGGTGGATTGTCCGCATGGCTGCCGCCGCCTGGCGGCGATGGGTGTGGATATTCCCTGGGGACGACAGAAGGACCGCCACGGTCTGGTGTTGAGAAGAAAGATAAAACAGTAACTAAACTAAAAAAAACGAAAGACTATGAAGATTTCATCTATTATCGATGCCGCCGAGGTGCGGCTCTTTCTGGAGCGTCAGGCGCGCGAGACGGCCTTCACGCCCACCGCCGACACGCTGGAGCTGCGGCTCCACCGCATCGCCAAGCGCGCCGGCTACACCATCGGCCGCCTCTATGTGGGCGGCTCCCTGTTCTGCGACACGCTCGAGCCCACCTGGCGCGACGTGGGGTGGGGACGGCCGGGACGCAAGGTGGCGGGGAAGACCGCCATCCCCGAGGGCCGCTATCCGCTGGTGGTGACGCGCTCGCCGAAGTTCAAGGCGTGGCTGCCGCTGCTGGTGGGCGTGCCGCAGTTCGAGGGCGTGCGCATCCATGCGGGCAACACGGCGGCCGACACCGAGGGCTGCATCCTCGTGGGCCGCAACACCCGCGTGGGCATGGTGCTCTCCTCGCGCGACACGCTGGCTCGCCTGCTCGCCGTGCTCACCGAGGCGCGGGCGGAGGACAAGGCGCTGTGGATCACGGTGGAGTGAGGGGGGAGGGTCACTCCGCGCCCAGGAGCCATTGCCAGACGGGCGTCGCCTTGATGGTCGTTCCGCCGACGGCTATCAGCTCCTCCGTGTCGCGGGTGATGATGAGCCCTTGGTAGTCGGGATAGGCGTCGAGGAAGCGGAGCAGGCCGTTCACCCCGCGGTCGCGGGTGTCGGCGTCGGCGAGGCTGTAGGACACCTGGATGGCCAGCCGGGCGGAGGGCACGCAGAAGTCCACCTCCACGCCTTTATTATAATAGTAGAGTGACGGCTCTTCGGGCGTGCCCCGGAATCTCCTGTTGAGTTCCACCGCCACCAGGTTCTCCAGCAGCTTGGTGTCGCCCTGGAGGAGGAAGAGGTTGAGGATGCCGTTGTCCGCCACGTAGCGTTTCTGCAGGGTGACGCGCTCATTGAGTTGTCCGGCTGCGACACGGGCAACGGCATCACGAATCTTGTCCGCAATGTCTCCCCCTATCGGGGCGTGCCTTGTCTTGATTCCTAACATAGATGTGTTTTTATTGTTGTCCGTTGCAAAGTTATACCTAATTAATAAACAAAATTTTCCTTGTCTTTTTGTGTGCAGGTGGTAGTCTTTAGGGGCTTGTCCGCTTCCTTTTTGTCACTTCGCTTCGTGTGTGGATTGCGTTGGTTGTAGTGGGAGGGGCGGAGAGAAGACGCGCTTGATTTATGTCAAGTATTTGATGGATTCCTTGCCATTTAACATATATTAGCTTCGGGGGGGGTAAAACGTTGACATTTTTTTATAATTTTGCCCCCGATTCGTTCCTCTCGGGACAATCAACCAATAAGCATATAATATTGAATACATTTAAATAAATAACCAAAACTTAAAACCAAAACAAATGAAAAAATTATTTACGCTAATGACGTTGCTTTTGGCAATGGTCACGTCTCATGTGTATGCGGGAGATGTGTTCACATTGTCGGGCTTTGCAGATGGTAAAACATCAAGTTCGCAATCGGTTGCTAATTATTTCACAACTAATTTCACTCAAAAAGCCAATAAAAAATATGCTTGTACGTATGATGGAAAGTCTGTGAAAGCTGGTATGAAAATGGGAAGTAACGATTATGTTTCGTTCACAAATAAGGCGGAAGCAACAGTTACTATTGTTCAAAGTTTAGGATATGCAAGTAATAAATATTCTGTTTTTGATGGAAAATCATTGACGCAATCTGATCGAACAGACAATACGACCGACAAAGTAGGTGTTTATGTGTTGGAAAAGGTTGCACCTGGTGAACATAAAATATCTGCCACGACAGAATGGGGACTTGTTTATCTCAAGGTAGAATATACAGGTGTTGTTATGACGGAACTGTCACAGCCAACAATCACTTTCGACAACACGACAGGTCAGGTGGCATTGGATCAAGCCGAGAAAAAAGATATTTATTATACAATAGACGGAACGGAGCCAACGGCGGAAAAAGGAACAAAATACACAGAGCCATTCACAGTGGCTGACGGTACAACAGTAAAGGCCGCATCTTTTGGCGATGGTGAAACAACCATTGACTCCAAGGTGCTTTCTTATTTTGCTCTTTTGAAAACTGTAACCCTTGCAAAACCTGTCGTTTCAGTAGTTAATGGTACTTTCGGAATCTCTTGCGCTACACCGGCTACTACTTTCCAGTATTCCATCAATGGTGGCGATTTCAAGGATTACACTTGCTCGGTCACGCTTGCAGAAGACGCGACAGTTGTAGCCAAGGCTTCCCGTGATAACTGCGAGGATGTGGTGAGCGATGCTGTGGCTGTGGAGACTGTCAAGAGCAAATATCCTACCAAGAGAGTGTGGGTGGCAAGTACATACGGATCTGACTGGGGTGGTTTTGACCACGTCGCCAACAATGCTACCGATAAAACAAACGCTTTGCTTAAAGGCAAAGAGGGCACAGAACTTGAAGGCTACAGCTATGAACTGAACAACAGCGCCAAGGATTATCAGCAGTATACTGTCGATATAAATTGTGATGGTAAGGAGTTCAGACCCATCAAGGTGTCGAACGGAGCCGAGAATATCCTCCACTTGCCGACAGGTGTGAAGGTGGCAAGAATGACTGTCTATAGCATTGTGAACGCTTCCAAGGATGGCACAGTCTGCGGTTGGCAGAACGTGAACGGCGCGCAGGAATATCAGAAAATTCCTATGGGGGCTTTCTCCAGTGAGAAAAACTATGCTGCTCATCCCGACGTGCGTGTCTACTACATGAACAACGCCATGGACAAAATCAGCTTCACCAATGCCGGTTATCAGCTGGCCTTCGTCATCGCCCTCGACGTGATTGACGAGACCGCCAATATGGACGTGACACTCTCCGCTGCCGGCATGGGCACATTCTGCGCTCCCTCTACCTACAAGGCTCCCGAGGGACTGAGCGTGTACACCGCACAGGAGGCGGACAACGTGGTGACGCTGAACAAGGTGGAGGACGGTGTCGTGCCCGCAGGACAGGGCGTGGTGCTCTGCGGCGAGGCTGGCGCGACATACGCTATGGAACCTGCCACAACAGACAAGACCGAGCTCGAGGGCAACGCCCTGAAGGCTGCCGTCAGCGAAACGACCATCGACAACGAGCAGACCTACGTGCTCATCTGCAACAGCCAGAACAAGGGACAGTTCGCACGCCTCGAGAACGGCGAGACCATCCCTGCCGGCAAGGCTTATCTCGAAATCAGCGAGCAGGCAGGCGCCAACTGGCTCTCTCTCGCCTTCGGCAACGAGACCGCCATCAAGGCCGTCGACGCCGCCAAGAAGACCGCGGGCGACAATGCCTACTACTCGCTCCAGGGCAAGAAGATAGAGCGTCCGCAGCACGGCGCCTACATCCACAACGGCAAGGTGTATGTAATCAAATAAGTAGAATCATAAACAGATAATAATAAAAAAACAAAGAGAACAATGAAAAAGAAATATATCGAGCCCCGGGTCAGCGTGTTGACCGTCGAGAGCCAGCCCATGATGGCTGCCAGCAATCCGCAGAACTTTGATTCGGACGTGGACAACAACTCTACCGTGAAGCGCGGCCAGATCACGTCGAACGCTTTCCATTTCTTCGAGGAGGAGGGCGAGAATTAACAGGCGCGGGGCAAACGACATGACCCATTCTGCCGGGCACGAGCCGCATGGAAAGCGGCGGTGCCCGGCTTTTTCGTGCGCGGCAGTGAGGGGCGGGGAGGATTTCTGCCCCGCAAGACCGCGTATGTCGAAATAAATCACTAACTTTGCCGGCAAAACCAAAGAAGAGAATGCAAAGAAGACATTATACCGGCAAGGGCGACTACAGCCTGATGACCGTGGAGCGCGACGCCCCGCTGCTCGAATATCTGCTCGAGAACATGAAGGAGAGCAAGAACAAAGTGAAGGACACCCTCAAGGGCAGGGGCATCAAGGTGAACGGCAAGGTCGTCACACAATTCGACTTCCCCCTGCTGAAGGGCATGAAGATAGCCGTCAGCAAGTCGAAACGCAACGACACGTTCAAGAGCAAGTATGTGAAGATCGTCTACGAGGACCAGTATCTGGTGGTGGTGGAGAAGAACACGGGCATCCTGTCGATGGCGGCCGGACACTCCTCGCTCAACGTGAAGACGGTGCTCGACGACTATTTCCACAAGTCGCGGCAGAAGTGCCGGGCGCACGTGGTGCACCGCCTCGACCGCGACACCAGCGGACTGATGATCTATGCCAAGGACATGCAGACCGAGCAGGCGCTGGAGCACGACTGGCACCACATCGTCTACGACAGGCGCTATGTGGCGGTGCTCAGCGGCGAGATGGAGGACGACGAGGGCACCGTCGCCAACTGGCTGAAGGACAACAAGGCCTATGTCACCTATTCGTCGCCCGTGGACAACGGCGGCAAGTATGCCGTCACCCACTTCCGCACGCTCGACCGCACGACCGACCACTCGCTCGTGGAGTTCCGCCTCGAGACGGGGCGCAAGAACCAGATTCGCGTCCACTCCGCCGACATGGGGCACCCCGTGTGCGGCGACGTGAAATACGGCAACGGCGACGACCCCATACACAGGCTCTGCCTCCACGCCTACGTGCTCTGCTTCTACCATCCCGTGACCCACGAGCGCATGGAGTTTGACACGCCCGTCCCGGCGCAGTTCCGCCACCTGTTCAAGTAGTATTAATCCCAAGAAAAAGATATCAAGCAAATGGACACATTCATCTATTCCCTGGTCAGCGTCATCGCCCTCATTGTGGTGTTCTTCCTCATCAAGAAGATAGCCGGCTGCATGATCAAGAGCGTCATCATGCTCATCGTCGTGGCGGTGCTGGCAGCCATCTATTTCCTCTATCTGCGCTGACGCGGAGAGGACGGAGAGGCGGATGCGCTTTTCTCCGGATATTAACAGATTTTCACGCCTTGGCAGTTCCGGATGCTTGTCCGGGAGGGGAAATCGCGCTAACTTTGCACATAGAAAGAAACACGGAATGTGGGGCTTTCAAAGCCCGGAAAGGCAAGGTTTTCGCGCGCGGCCGAACCCCGAAAGGCAAATGCATTTAACTTATTAAAAACTTAAAAGAAAGGAACTAATTATGGCAAGTAATCAAAAAGGCGTGGTCAACTACAAGGTGAAGGCAATCAAGGTGGCTGGCGACGAGTCCGGAAAGAAGAAGTATGTGGCTGTCGCCACCACGAAGAAAACACTCGAGTTCGACGAGTTTGTCACCCACATCGCCGAGCACCACTCTCCGTTCAGCCGCGGCACCATCCACGGCGTGCTCACCGACATGCTCGACTGCCTGCAGGAGAAAATCCTCAACGGCGAGAGCGTGCGCCTGGGCGACCTGGGCATCGTGAGCGTAGGCATCGACGGCAGAAGCGCCGAATCGCTCGAGGAGTGGAACGTGCAGCAGAACGTCACCGGCGTACACCTGCTGGTGCGCAACACCAAGTCGTGGAGCAACAGCCAGCTCCGCACACGCTGCCGCCTCGTGGAGGCAGGCGCCTATACGGCTGGCGAGGGCAAGGAGGACTAATCTGTAGAGACCTATGAGCGACACGCAAGGCAAGCGCGACACCTGGCGCTTCATCATACAGACCCTGCTCGCCATCCTCACGGCGATAGGCACCACGCTCGGGGTGACCTCGTGCATGGCTTAGAATCAAAATAAAATGTTTCATTCATTCAAGGGAACTTGGCACGCTGATGTGTCGGGTTCCCTTTTTCCGTGGCTCACCGGCAACGGGGCAGGGCGGAGAGATGGACTTGCCACTTGCCGCGGAAGACGAGGGGAATGCGGACGGTGGCACCATGGACGCGGTGGGCGGGACGGTCGAGGGTGTCGGCGACGAGGAGGTTGTCCACACGGACGGTGGCGAGGGCGGTGGAGTCGGAGGTGTAGTCGACGGAGGACACCTCGCAGGAGGCTCCGCTCTCCATCGCGCGCAGCGAGTCGACATCCTGCCGGCGCACGTTGGAGGCGGCGAACTGGAGCCAGGGGCGGCTCTCGTCGGTGCAGTAGGGCAGGGCGTCGGCATAGCGCCAGTTGAAATAGTGGACGGCGAAGGAGTCGACGTCGGCCCTGAGCTGGTCTTCGTCGCCGTCGCGCCCCCAGTCGCAGGCCGCGAGCGCAAGGGCGAGGGCGAGCAGGACGGGGAGCCGGAAAAAAGTGGCTGTCATTGTCTTCATGCTGCAAAAGTAATGGATTTTTCTGATTCGGCGAAGAGAAAGGCTGACAGTTTTTCTCCCGAGACGCGGACAAAGGAGGGCGGGGGCGTGTGCTAAAGATGTTGAAAAATTTGTACATCATGGTATTTTTTTTTACTTTTGCATAAAAGATAGTGCAAATGAGCGCAAAGAAAGCTTGCTTTCAGTTTGCCGAATGCAGCCTGTCTTATTCAAAGATAGTGCAAATGAGTGCAAAGAAAGCTTGCTTTCAGTTTGCCGAATGCAGCCTGTCTTATTCAAAGAACAAAACAAGATGATGAAATTTATTTCCTTCGGCAGCGGCAGCAGCGGCAACTGCTACTACCTCTACACTGAGACGGACGGACTGCTGGTCGACGTGGGAATCGGACTGAGAACGCTCAAGAAGAAATTCCGCGACTACGGGCTTTCCCTTTCCGGCATCCACCAGGTCATCGTGACCCACGACCACGCCGACCATGTGAAGTCGACGGGGAGCATCAGCCATGAGTGCCACCTCAACGTGTATGCCACGCGGCTGGTGCACGAGGGTATCGGGAAGAACTATTGCGTGCGCCACAAGATAGAGCCGGAGTATAAGAAAATCATCGAGAAGGACCAGACCTATCAGTTGGGAGAGTTCGCCGTCACGCCGTTCAGCGTGCCGCACGACAGCACGGACAACGTGGGCTACAAGATCGTGGCTGGGGGCGTGACGTTCTGCCTGATCACCGACGTGGGGCATATCACCGACGACATCAAGCGCAACGTCAGCGAGGCGGAGTATCTGGTCATCGAGGCGAACCACGACGAGGAACTGCTACAGAGCGGCCCCTATCCCGAGCATCTGAAGCGCCGCATCATGGGGCCCCACGGACATCTGAGCAACCACGACTGTGCGGTGGCGATCGCCGAGAATGCGATGCCGCACCTGCGCCACGTGTGGCTCTGCCACCTGAGCGAGGAGAACAACCATCCGGAGTTGGCGCGCAAGACGGTGGAGGGCGTGCTCAAGGAGTATGGCATCGTCTGTGGCAAGGACTTCAAGCTGGACGTGCTGGGACGCAAGTCCACCAGTCCTGTGTATGAGCTGGTGCCGTGATGTCTTCTTTTCGAAAACCCACCCGTCCTCCCTTGCCCTTAAGGGAGGCTTTTCTTGAACGTTCCGGTTTCTTTTTTTTCTTCGGAATCCGTTTTCCTAGGAAGTGTCGCTTCCTTTCCTCCTTCGGAGGGTGTCTTCCTTGAAGGTGTCGCTTCCTTTTTGGGGAGGGTTCTTTTCGAAAACCCACCCGTCCTCCCTTACCCTTAAGGGAGGCTCCACCCTTACCCCCAAGCCCCCTTTCCCTCCGGGCAAGGGGGATGTAGCTGGCTCCCGCTATAGCTCCCGCCAGTTTTTCCTGTATCGGCAGCAAGCTTTCGCCCGCAAGGGGCTGCCGATTCCTGCCAACGCAACAGGGTTGCGATTTTTTGTCGCGCAGGCATTCCGACTCTTTTTCCTTCACCGTCGGTTCATGTAGTCATGATTGTTTTTTTCCATCCGTGATGGAGAAAATGTGTCCTGTCATGGGAG
>ERZ808270.1107-NODE-1107-length-12668-cov-2.791168_pt1 | contig 12668 bp, 10 predicted proteins | sample MGYA00521082_ERZ808270 | MGnify/ENA primary metagenome ERZ808270 (study PRJEB31516, sample SAMN03275594) | gut metagenome | biome: mammalia-associated habitat; material: feces | host: Papio cynocephalus | place: Kenya | collected 2012-07-27 ...
TGGGATCACACGTAATCGCGCTACCGACGGGCCAACCGGGGAAGTGTCCCACGCGAAGCTCACAACATCCTCATCTGAAGACTCTACACTTACCTCAATATCACCGGAGATACATACACGGAGCACAGCTTCCTGCGGTATCTGTGCCTCAGTTGTCTCTGCACCTTCCTCCGTTGTCTCAGTCTCATTTGACGTAAACTTCAGAAATGTATCACTGACAAACATATCCTCATAGCCCTGGGATGGCACTGCATCCGTGAAGCTTGCCAGACCATCCATCGCCTCTTCCTTATCCTCAAGCGCGGTGATCTGCTTCTTATAATCCTCTTCCTTATTCTGATAATCCGAAATCGACGCTTTCAGAAGATCAATCTGGGACTGCAGCTCTGTGATTGCATCTTCCTGCTCCCGGATCTGTGACCGAAAATAATTCGCTGCCACATCGCTCTCTGAAGCGATCGTATTTCGCTCATCATTGGCTTTCTGCACTTTATTGCTGAAATAGAAGAATCCAAACACCAGCCCGCTTGCCAGAAATATCATAAGTGCGATAGATATTCCGATATACAGCTTCGTATTTCCCCGCAGGTTCTCACGGTCATATTCTTCATCTTCCAGCGGTTTCCCACAGTTGCTGCAAAACAATGCGCCATCTTCATTTTCCGCTTTACAATGTTTACATATCATAATCTATACAACTCCCGTTTTTCGAATTTGAATCGTACGACATATTTCTCTTATGATACCCTTTTTTTCACCATTTGTCTAGTGTCAGCATGATATCCATACGGCTGTATTATCACTCTGCCCGCACTAGCCACGCAAAACCTCAAAAGCACGCGAAATATCCAGTACCCCCCACCCCCATGCAGGGTTCGGATATGCAATATCAACCACCGTCCGGGCACCGCGGATCAGAATCTGCCGGATCACTTCGGTATTCATCCCATAATAATTGCCCCGCACGATGCCCCATTCAAGGAAAAGTGCCGCTGCTCCGGCGGTCAATGCAGCCCCGACACTCGTACCACTCCGGCGTACAAACAACGGTCGTGTTCCGCTGCCTCCCGCAAGCAGTCCCGCCACACGCACGGCTGGCGCCGCAAAATCCGGCTGAATCCGCCCTTTTCTGGTATAGCCACGGCTGGATTCCACATACAGCGAATTATCCAGATGATTGTATCCGGCTATGGTTATCGTCCCACGCGCATTCGCAGGTGCACACAGGATTACCTCCGGATCCGGCCGTGAAAACCGCGTATTGCCAACCAGAAATTGACGGATCGGCAGCCATGCATCATACCCTGCCGGAAAGCTGCTGTAATTCTCCGTCACCTCAATACGCCAGATACCGGTTGCAGGCTTCTCAAACCGTAACAGAATAAACGGATCGCCCGAATTGTTCTCGACAACCACGCTTTCCGCATATAGCGTCGTCCCCTCATACAAATATGTGATCATCCCAGAACTGTCGCGATTCGGAAATAGCTGATCAAACCGCTGCCCGGTCGGGGAATATACCGCTATCTGGTACAGACTGGGCGCACGCCCCCAGATCTCTGCGCAAAAGCCAGGATTCTCATCTTCCACATAGATCTCCATCTCATTTCTTACCGTCCGCGTCCGCGGTTGTGAAATGCCGTTCTGGTTGCCCAGATTGATCGTAGACAGGCTTGCAAAATGCCCGCCAGCACCAAGTTCATTGCCGGCACTTCCGACCACGCAGATCCCCGGCAGTGTCACAACCGTATCCAGATAAAGCTCCAGATTCAGGTTTCCATTGTGATCGCCCTGACTCGTCCCCAGTCCCAGACAGATCACAAGCGGTTTCCCCAGCTCCATCGCCTTGTTGATCAGGTATTTCACACCAAGTATGATGTCCGCCTCCGAATAACATGCAACGCCATCCGGAATCAGGAAAAAGTCACGCAGACGCTGCTTTGCCTGCTTTAATTTTACCATGATAATATCCGACTCCGGTGCCACACCGGAAAATATATCATCCCCATCCATATAGGTATTCCCGGCAGCCACGGATGCCAGAAATGTACCGTGCCCGTCCATATCCCGGCTTGGTACGATCTGGTACGGCTGTTCCGTCTGTATCGCCAGATTCAACAGTTCCTGCGGATACTCCCTGCCATATCCAAAGATGGGGCGTGTATCGATCTCCCCATTCTGCACAGACATATTTTGTCCGCCCGCTTCGTATGCTGTTTGTGTCTGATCCCAGATTGCCGTCACCCTGCATGTACCGTCTGCTCTGCGGAACAACGGATTCGCAAAGTCAATACCTGTATCAACAAACCCGGTCAGCACATCTTTTCCCGAAAGTGACAGCCCCGGCACCGTCTGAACCGCCCCAATGCCAATCCCCTGCAATGCCGAGGTATCCATCAGCCCAAAGCATTTCGGTATCCGGTCATAGCCTAACCGAAACAGCGTATCCGTCGAGAGTGCTGTGCCAGCCGCATCATAGACACTGCGATACGCCACAAGAAACTGACTGTTAATGATCGTTCTGCAGTCCGGCTGTAAGATTTGCATCTCCCCCGCCAGATTGTTGTCGTATTTCACAAGGAAATCAAGCACATCCTCATTATATATATATGCACCACACGCCGAACCATACAGGCTATCCATTGTTCCTCCAACGAAAAATCCCCTCAGCAAAATGTATGCTGAGGGGACTATATGTATGTTTATTTTGCAATATAGGACGCGCCAACCGACGTAATGCCACCATAATTTTTCTTTGGTGCCGGCTGTCCCTTTGGAACCAGGATGATCTGAATACCTTCCAGACGCTTTGCATACCCGGCTGTACCGGATGGTGCTCCATTCTTCGCCCAATCAAGCCAGCCAAATGACTGTGCATGCACACGATAATAAATGTCATAATGCTTTGCCATTTCACCGGTCAAATTGATTCGGATTGCTTCGAGACGTTTTGCCTCTCCACTTGTACCGCTCATCACGCCATTCTTCCGCCACGTTGACTGATTGTTCTCATTTCCCTGCCAGCCGTAACTCTGCACATGGGTCGTATACACGATGTCTCCGCTGTACTGCTGGTTGGAAAGACGGATATTGATACCCTCCAGGCGCTTCGCCTGTCCACTTGTACCACTCATCTGTCCGTTGTACTTCCATGCCTGCCAGCCGTAACTCTGCACATGTGTACGATAGGTCACGTTTGTCTGTGCCTCACCTGCAATCTGCGGATTCGCATTGGATGTATTCTTTGCATTTACAACCGGAGACGTACCTGCCTTCGCATAATAGCCTAACGAATACTTGGACGTAATATTTCCAAGTTTTGTATTGAAGGTCTCTCCCTTCTTCACAACCACAATCTGAATTCCCTCCAGACGTTTTGCATATCCGGCTGTTCCTGATGGTGCTCCATTTTTCACCCAGCCCAGCCAGCCGTAGCTTTGCGCATGCACACGATAAAATACATCGTATTTACCTGCGTCCGAACCCGTTAGCTGAATCTTGATTGCTTCGAGACGTTTTGCCTCGCCCTCCGTTCCGTTCATCTCTCCATTGGCAGACCACGGCAGCCAGCCATAGCTCTGGCAATGTGTCGTATACTGGATTCCCAGATTATCATTGCCTGTCACACGAATCTTGATACCTTCCAAACGCTTCGCTTTTCCGCTCGTTCCAGCCATCGCGCCATTTGTAAACCAGGTCTTTGCATCGTTCTCACTGCCCTGCCAGCCAAACGTCTGCACATGGGTTGTATATCGTACGGTTACAGCTGGTGTTTCTGAAGACTCTACCTTCTTCACTGTCACAACGAAAGAATCCTTAGCTCCCTGTCCATCCTCTGCCTTTGCTGTGATTGTCGCCGTACCTGCCGCCTTTGCTGTCACGGTTCCAGTCTTCTCATCTACGGAAGCAACACTTGGATTAGAAGAAGTCCAGGTTACCGTCTTATTGGCAGCGTTATCCGGTACCACTCGCACAGCCTCAACCGTATATGACTCTCCCACCGTCATAGATTTCTTGCCACCTACAATCGTAATTGTCGACACCTTAACCAGTTTCGGGAGATTTTCTATGTCTTCACTATATCCACATGTTTTACAAACATGATATTTCTTTCCCGCCTGCTCATACGTCGGATTGATTGTCTGCACCGCTCCATATACATGAGAAGTGCAAAGGTTTACCTTATTATAGGTTTCCTGTCCTTCATGATTCGCCGTATCCGCAATCACATAATATAGATCATCATCTATAAATCCAAGTCCAAATATATGAGTTCCCGTCGCAGTGTCCGATGGTAGTGTATATATCGTCTTTCTTGCTCCAGTTGAAATGCTATACTGTTCAATCGTCGACGGTGTTGAAAAATAAATCATGCCTTTTCTTGCCGCCATACGTCCGCAATAAGATGCCCACACACGATTGTCTGTAATCCACCACCTTGCATATTCCGGACCATATAAACAGGTAGTTGTCTGGCTTGCATAATTATACTTCGAAAGCTGATATTTCGCGCTCTTTTCTGCTGCCACGTATGATCCATCCAGATAATACCAGTCTCCATTGTATGGATACATATATGTCTGCACACCACTCCAGAATCCACTCTCATAGCGGCTGTCAGTTGCTTTGGTATAGCTATAACCATAAGGGACGCTCGTCACATAATCGGATCGTTTGCTCTCCAAGGATAACAAGGTTGCATCTGAAATCATAAAATACGTGTGCTTCACTCTTCCGAGATTATCCCACACCGGATCGTCCCAAGTGGCATCCATGTGATACCACTGGTTGTTCAGATATACGACATTCCACGCATGATTTGCAGTGCTGCTTGAAACATAACCACACACAACATTCTGGCGTTTCATCAGATACATGAACGTCAGTGCATATCCCTGGCAAACCGCTTTCTTCTTAACAAGTGTGCCATAGATATTATAATCATCGCTCGACAAAGAACCCGATAAATAATTCTCATAATCATACGCTACATCCGTCACAAGGTAATCATGATATGCAAGCGCAATCTCCACATCACTCAACCCAGTTGTATCGATTGCAGCTTCCATCTTCGCAACCGCTGCATCAATCTCCGCTTTCATAGAAGTAATCTGGGTTTTCGTATAATTATATGTAATGAGCAATTCTGTAACATTACTTTGGCTGTCACTGTAATATCTGAATCCACCCGATACATAAAACAACTGTGGATTCATGTTCAAAATACCGTGTATAACATCTCCCACATTGGTTGTTGTCAATCCATAGCCTGTCACATCTATGGTATCCTGCAGGTTCTCCATGGCAGTCACAATCGCTGCATCATGCGAATGGTCATAACTGCTGTCCGCAACCGCATCGCCGGCTTCCAGCAAGCCACCTTCCGACAGCAGGCCGCTTCCGTCCTCATGAACAATCTGCGTTGCCTCCTGCAACGGCTCGTCCAGCTCTGCCGCAACTCCAGTCACAGTATTTGCCAGCAACATCACAAGCACAAGCAAATACGTAAATAGTTTCTTTCCTCTTTTCATGCAACCCTCTCCTTTTCTTATGCGCTATATCCCATTTTCAATTTTACCCATACATTCATTACAGTTCTCACTAATAAAACATTAACATATATTGGGTGGAATGCAAAGAGAAAGTTTTGAATATTTTTCTTATAATATTACTCTCATTCTCAACATAATTGGGGTTGCGCATAATTTTTAATATTGGCACCACCATCCTTATTGACAACATCTATATTAAAGGTCTGCTTATAATTCCTTCCAGATGCATCACAAAATTTTATTGAAGGTTGCATTTGAAAAACATATTCTCCATTGCATTCATAATACCAACTTATTACTAATAATTCTCCCACCATAGCAATCGGATCTTGAACAGCTTCATACCTACGGATTTGTATTTCTTTCATACGCAAGGTCTTCCCTATACATTCCATATCAGGAATTATCTCATACGCAGCCCCTCTTCCTTTATTAACAAATTCCATCTGTAAAATTGTTACTGAAGATTGCGAATCAAACGTAGCCTTTGATTTTTTGAATACAAAATATGGTTGTTCACTTATACGATTTCTTTCTTCGATTTCTTTTTTATCCTCTTCTCTATATCTTTTTTCTTCTTGTAATTGTTTTTCATATCTGTTTATTTGATCCAGATACTGCTTTTTTGAAATTTCTCTATCCTTCTTTAGACGTTTTTTTGAAATAATATTGGAAATAACAAAGGTCAAAATGCTAAACAGTAATGCTGCTGTTGCAACTAAGCAACTATACATCTGCGCATTTTCCTCATGCTCTACAAGCCAACCCAAAAAATCTTTCATGTCATATTTCCCTCCATTTTTATCTATTTTATTTTTAAAACAGTTCTGTATGCAGGATGAATCTCCCATTGTTGCTTTTCGTCTATATTATATTCAGAGAACAAATACGGATCATCTTCATAACGTGTAAGTCCTAATGCTTTATTATATTCGTCATTTCTAAGCGTAATAAATCCGATACGATATAAAAATTTTCCTATCTGTAATTCATTACAGGGCTCTAAAGATCCGTCTATATATACTTTCTTCCCTTTATCTATTAATCTTTCCTTTATTATTTCTACAAGCTGCACAGATGAATACGCACTTAAACCATCTCTAAAAATTTCGATAACCATTTCTAATTGTTCACATTGATGTGTATGTTCTTTATATAAATCTGCCATTCTATATTTTCCATACTCAGTCATGGCAAAATTAATATTGCCAGTCGAAATTCGATCCTTTTGTTTGTTATGTGCATCCAATGCTGCAAATTTACACAATTGTGCAGCCCATCGCGGTCTTCCAGCGCCTAATATATGAATTGATCTATACGGCATCACACTGTGATTTCCCCATCTTAACATACCATTAAAAACCAATCCAAATACCAAACGTTGACTAGCTTCACTCTTAAAATCCAATTTCCCAATTTCTATTTCAGGATGATTCTCATTAAAATATGAATAAATCTTATTATATAATATTTCCCCTGAATCCTTAGTACTCCATGCCAGATCAATCATGTATTGCTCACATTTATCTAAAGCTTCATCATAATTTCTTAATATCGTCCACACATCTGTCCGTACCGACGCCCTAATATTAAGTCCATTTACAGAATTAACCAGATATCGGCAAGCAGTAAAAAAAGTGCCTACCACAATCATATTATCCTCCGTATTCACAAATGTTGCATCAATATCATCAACAAACAACCAAACTCTTTGATTTTTATTATCCGAATATCTTTTTAATAATTCATAACTATTCGCAAGATCTTGATTATCGTTTCTTTTTTCTTCTAAATTTTTGATATTTAATTTGATTCGATCTGTCAATGCCGTTACTAAATTTTTATTTTTATATCCCATGATTTCAGAATTTTCAATTATTTTCATGCTATCATCCGTAACCGCAAATTTGATTTTTTTAGCAATCTCATTCAACACACGCATACATATTCTCTGTTGCCAGCAATTTGCATATTGCAAAGGATTAAAATTGTCACATGCATATAGTGCCATCAGTTCTGAAGCTTTTATATTTATAATAATATCATTTTTGTACAGCTCTTCTACCTTTATTGCTGTATAATTCAAAAGTGCCGACTTTCCCACTCCTTTTCTAGCTCTTACAAATCCTAAATTTCTATCCTTATCGTAAAATATTTTATTTTTTGCCTTTTCTAAATAATAGTCATTTAATCTTTTCTTATCCTCATCCTCTCCAGATTCATTTCCAAACAATTCCGGATTTAACATATCATCACGCATTATATATCCTCCTTACACTATGCTTATACAATATTTATTTGGAACCAGGATATACGAAAACTCTGAAACACAAATGAAATCACAGATAATTCTTGAACAAACATTTTCTCCGTTAGAATCCCTATCCCCAATATACTGATATAAGTTTTAATCTCCCCTATCAAAACTTATATTATATATATTACACATTTCGACAAATATATCAAGGAATTTCGGCAAATTCAAAAAAGATCTGATGTATCAAACATCAGATCTTTTTTATAACTATCAACTTATCTCAGCACATCCAGATATTTTCCATCCAAAACATCTTTCAAGTACTGTCCATACTGATTCTTCTTCAAAAGCTCGTACACTTCCAGTACCTCTTCCTTGCTGATCCATCCATTCAGATATGCAATTTCCTCCAGACACGCAATCTTACGATGCTGATGCGTCTCCATCGTCTTTACGAAGTTCGTTGCATCAACCAGGCTCTCATGTGTACCAGTATCCAGCCATGTAAAGCCCTGTCCAAGCAATTCGACATTCAGATTTCCCTTCTCCAGATAGATCCGGTTCAAATCGGTAATCTCCAGCTCTCCACGTGCAGACGGTTTCAGATTCTTCGCATAATCCACAACATGATTATCATAGAAGTAAAGACCGGTTACACAGTAATTGCTCTTCGGCTGTGCAGGCTTCTCTTCGATCGAAATTGCCTTTCCATCCTGATCAAACTCTACAATGCCAAAACGCTCCGGATCATCTACATAATAGCCAAATACAGTAGCACCCTTTCCACTCTCTGCATTCTCCACAGCCGCCTTCAGGCGCTTCTTCAAACCATGTCCAGCAAAAATATTATCGCCCAATACCATTGCCACAGAGTCGTCACCAATGAAATCTGCACCAATGATAAACGCCTGCGCCAGTCCATCTGGTGATGGCTGCACTGCATAAGTCAGATTCACGCCAAACTGGTGTCCATCTCCCAGCAGTTCCTCAAAACGTGGTGTATCTGCCGGCGTTGAAATAATCAGAATATCACGAATGCCTGCATTCATAAGTACTGACATCGGATAATAAATCATCGGCTTGTCATAGATCGGGAGCAACTGCTTCGATGTTACTCTGGTCAATGGATATAAACGTGTACCGGAACCTCCGGCTAAAATAATTCCCTTCATAAATTGTTTTCTCCTTTTTTAGTTGTTTAGATATTAACCAATATTTATTCTTTTACATTATTTTTTTCCGATTCTTGTATATATTCGTTTAAAAAAACAATCTCTTCTCTAGCTTCATCTAATTGTTCTTTCAAAATCGAAATCTCTTTATCTCGTTCTTTGCAACATGTTGAGGGTGGATCTATCTTTACAAGCCCACCATGATTTTTATCTGGATATAAATTATGTTGTGGATCTAGCCATATTACATAAAATATATTATCTACAAATAATCCATGAATTCCACCCTTACTAAGCGAAATTCGTATCTGCCATAAATCATCTAACTGTATATTATCAGGTATACTGCATGGAGGTTTTGCATCTTCATGGCGATGAATTCTAAATGGTGATGTTTTTCCCGAATATTTACCTGCATGTATCTCCTTCATTGTTATTTTTGACGCTTCTTGCATTACATCAAACAAGTCCGATGACCATCTAACGCAGGTACCATCTAAATTAAAATACTCATTCCTTTCTAAGCTTTCGAAAGAAAACAAGACTTTCTTTTTTTCTGTATCTTGTTTTATATTATCAGGCACTATTCTTTTTACTTTTTTCTTTTCTTGTTTTGGTATCCTAACCATTTACATCATCGTCCTATAATATTCCTTCATATCATCTTCAGAAATAACAACCTTACAATTCTCCCATGGTTTATAGCCTTCCCTTGCTCGTATCCAAGGCATTTCCGAATGATTCAAAGTTTCAAGCTCATCACCAGTTAAATGTCCATAGGAATTATATATTTCATGTGCAAACGATAAAAATTCTTCGGGAATTGCTACCACATTCATCTCTCTTGGTATTTCAGAAAAACCATATTTTTTATAATACTGATACATTGATGGCTGTACGGCACCATGAACCCACGCTTCAAACGAATCAGTTATTATATTTTGATCGTATATAGCTAAATACCATGCTTTTGCATAATAGCATAATTTTTGTAATTTTTTATTTGTCATTTCTGAAATAGACAAGAAAGCTCTCGCCATTAAAAAAACATCTCCGCCGACATTATTTTTTGAAAAATCATATGCATAGTGTCTCTGTCGTTCCGGATTCAAAATTTCTGTATTTGTGACATTATTTTGTTCTGTTGAAAAAAAAGAAATATAATCTTTCATTCTTCATTCTTCCCTTTAACATATATTTTTTTTGTTCCTATCTCTAATCCATCATATAAAAATCTTATCGTATATAAACCTGAAACTTTTAAATTGACATTATTCCATTCCATTGCGATATTAATTCCCTTATATTCATTAGGTACGTTTCCTTCATATAATTGCAATCTAGGCATAACCTGATTTTCAATATTTACTACTTTTTCACCAGTTGGATCAACAAACTCAACTGAGAAAAAATGTTCCGCATTATAATCTAAATCCAACAAACAAACAATTACAGAAAAACTAAACAGCCCTGGAATATATTCTGGAGTGATTGCACTTAATACTGTATTGGCACTTACCCCTTGTTCTTCTGAATTAGTTGTTCTCAAGCAAAATATTATATTATCTACCTTTGCCATCTTATTTCCCCCTTTCCAATCTTAAAGTATCTTGTAGCACTAATTATCCTAGTATTATTTTATCATTTTCTCTTACTTTTGTTAATATTCAATTCCTACATATTCTAAAGTTCATTTAAAACTAAATTTACTCATTAGGTATTAGACAAAACATCCTATCACATATTCTTAGAAATATTTTATTTTCTAATATCGCCGACATCAAAAACATAACATACAACAACTCATATTGTAAAGCGTATGTTTGGAACATTTAGAAAAAGCAAGCAATTCCACGGATTTTAGAGCGAAAAATTTTTTAATCCCTCTTAAACACGTCTCTCGTATACACTTTATCCTTTACATCATCCAGTTCTGTGTCATATCGATTTGCAATAATCGCATTACACTGCTTCTTGAATTCCTCTAAATCATTCACAACTTCTGAGCCAAAAAATTTCGTTCCATTCTCCAAAGTTGGTTCATAGATGATAATTTTTGCACCTTCCGCCTTGATTCTTTTCATAACTCCCTGAATAGAACTTTGGCGGAAATTATCAGAATTTGACTTCATAGTCAAACGATATACCCCTATAACAAGATCTTCATTTGCTGACTCCCATTCATTACTGTCCACACCTTGATGTCCCGCAAACTTAAGAACCCGATCTGCAATAAAATCTTTACGTGTACGATTACTCTCAACAACCGCAGACATCATATTCTGAGGAACATGTGCATAATTGGCAAGCAACTGCTTTGTATCCTTCGGCAAGCAATAGCCACCATAGCCAAAAGATGGATTATTATAATGTGTGCCAATTCTAGGGTCCAAACACACTCCATCAATAATCGCTTTCGTATCAAGTCCTTTCATCTCTGCATATGTGTCAAGCTCATTAAAATATGAAACACGCAGAGCAAGATATGTGTTGGCAAACAGCTTCACTGCCTCAGCCTCAGTAAAGCCCATAAATAACGTATCAATCTCTTCCTTTATCGCACCTTCCTGGAGCAGCTTAGCAAATGTATGCGCTGCATCCATCAATTCAGGATTCGAAGGATCTGTTCCTACAATGATTCTGCTTGGATACAGATTATCATACAACGCCTTTGACTCTCTTAAAAATTCCGGACTAAATAAGATTCGATTTGTCTTATACTTTTCCCGTACCATACATGTATAACCAACTGGAATTGTAGATTTAATAACCATAAATGCGTCAGGATTTGCCTTCAGCACTAACTCAATAACTGCTTCCACTGCAGATGTGTCAAAGAAATCCTTCTGGCTATCATAATTAGTAGGTGCCGCAATTATTACAAAATCCGCATCACGATATGCACTTTCACCATCAAGTGTCGCAAAAAGATGTAAATCCTTCTCAGCCAAATATTTCTCAATATATTCATCCTGAATCGGCGAAATCTTCTTATTAATCTTTTCAACTTTCTCAGGGACAACATCTACTGCAACAACTTCATGATTTTGTGCCAACAATGTTGCAAGAGAAAGCCCTACATAACCAGTACCCGCAACTGCTATTTTTATATTCTCAAATGCTCTCATTTTACATGCACCTCCCTCTATTTATTCCCCATTATTTTTCGCATTTTTAAACACGTGTTTTTTGCCAATAACATAGTTGATTACAATCACAAATACTGTAATAAATATTTTACTTGGCACCTTAGGCAAATCAATAAGATCTACCATAATAATCAATCCAAAATAATCAATTAACATTGTTGCGCCTCTGGCAATAATAAATCTACCAATTTCTTTCAGAAGTTCTAACATATTGGCGCATTTACTTTTAAAAACAATGTTTTTGTTGCAGATATATGCCGTAACCTTTACTACAATCAAAGTAATAAGATTCGCAATCTTATATGAGAGACTTGTCATCAACAGTAATTTAAACATTACAACGTTTAATACTGAAGTTAAAACACCAAAAATCGCATACAATACAGTTTCTCTATTTACAAATTTCTGTCTGATTTTCTTTATTAATTCTTTCATGTATATTATTTTTCCTTCTGATTTTTCTCATCATAATCCAGTTTTCTCACATGATACTGAATATCTTCCAGAATTTTCCGATTCTTCGCAATAATGTCTGCCT
>ERZ808270.1109-NODE-1109-length-12656-cov-8.175542_pt1 | contig 12656 bp, 10 predicted proteins | sample MGYA00521082_ERZ808270 | MGnify/ENA primary metagenome ERZ808270 (study PRJEB31516, sample SAMN03275594) | gut metagenome | biome: mammalia-associated habitat; material: feces | host: Papio cynocephalus | place: Kenya | collected 2012-07-27 ...
CTTTGCTCTAACAACTGAACTATGGCACCATGCTAAACTATACATACAAAAAAAAAAGGAGATACCCGAAAGAGTAACTCCTTTTAACTTTTTGTGGTACCACCAGGAATCGAACCGGGGACACAAGGATTTTCAGTCCTTTGCTCTACCAACTGAGCTATGGCACCATGCTATATTTCTTTTTAGCGAGTGCAAAGGTACGCATAATATTCCATACCACCAAATTTTTCCACTACTTTTTCTTCAAAATTATTTTTTCTCCAATAAATCATTCCATCCGCTTGTCTGCTACGATATTTTGTCATATATTTGCAAAAACCAAATCCGTAACCAAACACAAAACAATCTTCACAACAATGAACAACATCAAGACAACAATGGCAGCCATAGCCCTTGCCATGGCAATTCCGCAGCAAAGTAATGCACAAGGCTTCCTGAAAAAAATAGCTAAGAAGGCGAAAAGCGAGATAACGAAAGCCACGGGAAAGTCGAAGAAGCAGGAGAAACCAACATGCAACGCCTTAAAAAGCGGGTATGAACTTTCTGACGACTACAACAAATGGTACGACAAGACGCAAGCCGAGGCGGCTGCGACCAGCTCCATAGAAACCGACATCGACGTGTTCCGCTACCGAATATTCCGCGACAACGATAAGTATGCCATTCTGACAGCCACCTCTGACGCCATCTGGCAGAAGCCCGACTCCGTTGACGTGCCAGCCTTCGTAAAGTTTGAAGGACGAACATATCCCGTGAGGGAAATCGGCGAAAGCGCCTTCAGCAGCTCGAAGCTCATCTCCATCCGCCTGCCCAAGGGAATAACGAGAATAGGGGCACGAGCCTTCTCCAACAGCACGAGACTGAAGACGGTGTATATGCCCGAAGGCATTAAGTTTATAGGCTATTCCGCTTTTGCAGGGACAGGCCTTACAAGGATAAAAATCCCGGAAAGCGTCTCCACAATAGAGAACGGCGCATTCGCCAACACGCAGCTGAGCGAGATTACCTTCCCAAAGTCGCTGAAGACCTTACAGGCCGAGACTCTGCGCGACAACAAGAAGCTGAAGCGGGTGGTGTTCCCGGAGAACATCACGTCGATTCCCGAGAGCACGTGCCTCGACTGCCCCGCCCTCACAACTGTCGTATGGCCATCGCGCCTGAAATCCATCGGCGCCACAGCCTTCGACAACACGGGGCTTGCCACAATCAACTTCCCCGCCACGCTCACGTCCATCGGCGAGATGGCGTTCTTCGGACTCAACAATCTCAAGACGCTGACCCTCCCCGTAAGCGTCACGGAGCTTGGCGACCTTGCCTTCGGCGAATGTAAGAATCTCTCGCACGTTACCATCGGCGAGCAGTTTCACTCGCTTGAGAAACTCGCCATGGCTTTCAACGTGCAAACCAACCAGCCCAAGCTTTTCGACATCAACGACCCCTACAACCTCAAGCACTTCACGTTCGTAAAGCAATAGGAAGATTTCCTTCAGCAAAAAGAAAAAAAGAAACGGCTGCACACATTCCCGAGGGAAAGCGTGCAGCCGCTCTATATATTTATTAATCGTATACTATGAAAATTCTAAATGAATGCTTCACATTACTTTGTGAAGCGAAGCGTTGAGTTGACAACGAACGCCTGTGCCAATGAAACAGCGCAGATAGCGGAAATAAATACTACAAGTGCCATAATTGTATCTTTTTTATATATTAGTATTACTTATTTATATAAGTATATAATGCTTACTTTGAGAAGTTCACCTTGTTGTTTACGTTCACTGCCTCTGCTATCGCAGCGCAGCAAATAGCGAAGATAAATCCAAAAATAATCATAATCTTAATCCTTTCTTTAATTAGTTATCCTTCAATATCTCAATATCACAAGCTTTCAAACCTTGCGGCTGGAAGCCCCGGCAGCACATTCAAACTGCCTTTCTTTCTTTAACTGATGCAAAGGTAATGCCTTTTGTGTACGCACACAAGTTTTTCAATAGATTATTTTGGTTTGTCTTATATTTATTGATATCGGTCAATTACTTGTCTGAAATTTGCATTACAATGGAGTTTCAGCGGCATGACAGGCTGTCATGCCGCCACCTTCTACCCCACTGTTATCTCGCCGGAGCCATAGCAGCGGTGATGTTGCTCGTCATAGACCACGCAAAACTGTCCGGGAGCTACGCCCTGTATCATCTCCTCGGCATGAACGACAAACTCTCCCTTGCCCGTCCGCTCAAGCACGGCGGGATGGTACTCTGGTGTGTGGCGTATCTTGAAGCGCACACGTGCCGACGTGCCCGGCTCGCCCCAGGGGTCGAGCGTGAGGAAATGGAAATCGTGGATGGGGAAGTCCTTGCGATAGGCAGTGGCAGGCTCGAAGCCCTTGCTGACATAGAGTACGTTGGCAGCGACGTCCTTCTTCACGACATACCATGGACCGCCGCCGAAGCCCAGACCGTGGCGCTGGCCGATAGTGTGAAACCACAGTCCCTTATGGCGACCTATCAGCTTGCCCGTCTCCAGCTCAAGCACATCGCCCGGACACTCGCCGAGATAGCGGCGGATGTAGTCGTTGTAGTTGATTTTGCCGAGGAAGCAGATGCCCTGCGAGTCTTTGCGCTTGGCATTGATAAGATGCTCGCGCTCGGCAATAGCACGCACCTCGCCCTTCTGATAGTGGCCGATGGGGAAGAGTGCCTTACGGAGCTGCCAGTCGTAGATTTGCGCAAGGAAGTCGGTCTGGTCTTTCACGGGGTCGGGACTCGTGGTGAGCCACTTGTGTCCCTCGCCGTCGATATCGGTCTGCGCATAATGCCCAGTGGCTATAAGGTCGTAGTCGGCTCCGCGCTTCTCATGGAAGGCACCAAACTTTATGAGTCTGTTGCACATAACATCGGGATTGGGCGTGAAGCCGGCACGCACCTTGTCCATCGTGTAGCGCGTCACCTGTTCCCAATATTCCTTATGGCAGTCTACCACCTCCAGCCGGCAACCATAGCGGCGCGCCACGGCTGTTGCCATCTCAAGGTCTTCCTCGCTCGTACAGTCCCATTCCTCTTTCTCCTCCGGACCTATCTTTATATAGAAACAGTCGGGATGGAGCCCGCGCTGCGCCAGTTCGTACACGACGACAGAGCTGTCCACGCCGCCGGAGAGCAGCACGGCTATGCGCTTGTCGCTTAAGTCTGTATTCAAATATGTTTCGTTCATAACTGCAAATTTACTCGAAATTTTCCAAACGAAAGTAATTAGTCTACAATAACTTGTATTTTCTCATTTCCGAAACACAATTTCCACACAATTTATCATGTATCATCCGACTTTTGGAGTGATGTCGTGGCAAAAGCAATAATTGGAAGAAGGAGTAGGCGTCCTCGCCCACCCGATAAGAGAGTGATATTCTTGATAAAAGAATAGCCCACCCCTACACATTGTCCTAAAATTCTTTAATCTTCCACGATTTTGGCAAACAATTCCTATTTATATTGTAATGGGTTTTGTACATTGATGCAAATGCTGTAATTTTGTACTCAGTTATAACTGTTTACAACAAATTATTGATATCAAAACACTATGGAAAAGAACAAGCTCATTACTGGGATAGTAGCGGGCGTAGTTGGACTCGCGCTCATTGGCGCGGTTGCCTACCTCTACGTCAACCTCGACAACCAAAAGAAGGAGAACAAGGCAATGCAGGAACTTGCCGAACTCGACAAGAAGGAAATGGAGAACGAGTACCAACAGTTCGCCAACCAATATAGCGAGATGAAGACACAAATCAGCAACGACTCCATCATCGCACAACTCACAGCCGAGCAAGAGAAGACCGAACGGCTGCTCAAGGAGCTGAAAGACACGAAGAGCAACGACGCGCGAGAGATAGCACGCCTAAAGAAAGAACTCGCGACAGTGCGCGCCGTGCTGCGCAACTACGTTATAGAAATCGACTCCCTCAACCGCCTCAACCAGAACCTGACGGCGGAGAACACACGCATAAAAGGACAATACAACGAGGCTACACGACAGATTGAGGGTCTCAACTCCGAACGCGCATCATTGTCGGAAAAGGTGGCCATCGCAGCCCAGCTCGACGCCACGGGCATCTCGATGCAGCTCAAGAACAAGCGCGGCAAAAAGACAGACAAGACGTCGAAGTGCAAGACGGTGCAAGTAGGATTCACCGTGGCGAAGAACGTTACGGCTGCCAATGGCAACAAGACATTCTACGTGCGCATCACGACACCGTCGGGCACGACGCTCTCCGGCGGCGGTTCTTTCCACTACCAGAACCGTCAACTCGACGCCACGATGAAGAAGACCGTGGAGTACGACGGACAGGAAACACCGATGACGCTCTATTGGAACGTGTCGCAGTCGCTCATGGAGGGTACCTATCAAGTGAGCATCTTCGCAGACGGCAACATGATAGGCTCGCGTAGCTTTACATTCAAGTAAAACGTATCAAGAAAACGATGAAACATAAACTTCTTATTATTGCCTTGTCATGCTTCGCCGCGACGGCGGAAGCCCAGCAGGTGCTATGCCTCGACAGCTGCCGCGCCATGGCTCTGCGCAACAACAAGACGCTGAGCGCGTCGCGCCTGCAACTCGACATGGCACGCTACACCACAAAGGCGGCAAAAACAAAATATCTGCCGCACGTCAGTGCCTTGGGTGGCTATGAACTGACAAGCCGACAGATTTCTCTGCTCAGCAAGAATCAGAAGACAGCTCTTACATCGACAGGAACTACGACGGCAGGAGCTATAAAGGACGACCTCTCAAGTGCCCTCACCAATCTTGCGCAACAAGGCGTGCTGACGCCGGAGCAAGCGAGCAGTCTTGGCAACATGTTTAGCCAAACGGGCACGAAACTTGGCGGCGTCATTGACCAGATAGGACAGAAATTCGTTGATGCCCTGAAGACGGACACACGACAGATGTACGCCCTGTCGGTGGTCGTCACGCAACCCGTCTACATGGGCGGAGCCATCACTGCAGCCAACCGCATGGCGAAGATTTCCGAGGAGATGGCTGCCAACAACATCTCCGCATCCACGCAGACCACACTGCACGCCATTGATCAGGCCTACTGGACGGTGGTTTCGGTGAACCATAAGAAGAAACTTGCCGAGAGCTATCTCAATGTCGTGAAGAAACTCGACGACGACGTGAAGAAGATGATTGGCGAGGGAGTGGCTACTCGCGCCGACGGACTGAAGGTAGACGTGAGGGTGAACGAGGCGGAGATGCAGCTGACGCAGGCGGAGAACGGACTCGCATTGTCTAAGATGCTGCTCTGTCAGCTCTGCGGACTCGACGTCGACTCCGACATCACGCTTGCCGACGAGAACAGCGAAAACCTCGATATGCCTGCCGCAACATCAGAGACGGACGAAATCGACCGCAAGACGGCAATGGAGAACCGCCCGGAACTGAAACTCCTTCAGAACGCCGTCGACCTCAGCCGACAGACAACGCGACTCGTGCGCTCGGCTTTCCTGCCGCAAGTGGCACTGACAGGCGGCTATCTCGCAACCAACCCCAATCTCTTCAACGGCTTCGAACGCAAGCTCTCCGGCGTTTGGAATGTGGGCGTGATGGTGCGCGTGCCATTGTGGAACTGGATGGAGGGTTCCTATAAAGTGCGCGCCAGCAAGATCGCTTCATCGATTGCAGAGCTTGAGCGCGACGACATCCGCGAGAAAATAGAATTGCAGGTAAGCCAAAGCCAGTTTAAGGTGAAGGAGGCCAACCGCCGCCTTGCAATGGCACGCAAGAACGTAGAGAACGCGGAAGAGAATCTGCGTTGCGCCAACGTCGGATTTAAGGAAGGCGTCATACAGACCACCGATGTCATGGCTGCACAGACAGCATGGCTTCAGGCTCAGTCACAGAAGATTGATGCCGAGATAGATGTGAAACTAAGTCAAGTAAACCTGAAGAAGGCACTCGGTGTCTTGCAGTAAACAAAGAAACCAACAACAACGATTATGTCAGAACAATCACAACATAAAAACATTCTTATCACCGTTGCTTGCTCTACACTTGTCGTGGCGGCAGTGGCTGTCATCGGCACTCTCTCGCTGAAACAGGAGCCGGAGACCATTCAGGGCCAGGTGGAAGTATCGGAATACCGCGTGTCGAGCAAGGTGCCTGGACGCATCCTCGAACTGCGCGTGAAAGAAGGCGACTACGTAAACGTGGGCGACACGCTCGCCATTCTCGACGCGCCTGAGGTGCGCGCCAAGATGGAGCAAGCAAAATCAGCGGAGAACGCTGCCAGCGCCATGGACGAGATGGCAAACAACGGCGCACGCAAGGAGCAAGTACGCGCCGCCTTCGCCGTGCTGCAGCAAGCCAAAGCGGGCATGGAGATTGCGCAGAAGTCCTACAACCGCGTGCAGCGTCTCTTCGACGAGGGAGTGATGACAGCCCAAAAACGCGACGAGGCTTTTGCCAGCTACAAGGCGATGGAGGCGCAAGTGAAGGCTGCGCAGAGCCAGTACGACATGGCTGTCAACGGAGCACGTGCCGAGGAGAAGAAGGCAGCGGCTGCCCAGGTGAACAGGGCCAAGGGGGCTGTGGCTGAGGTGAATTCCTATATACACGAGACAATGCAGATTGCTCAGATGGCGGGCGAGGTGAGCGATGTCTACCCGAAGGTGGGCGAACTCGTCGGCACGGGCTCGCCGATAATGTCGATCTCGATGATGAACGACATCTGGGGCACGTTCAACGTGCGCGAAGACCAGCTCGACGGCATGAAGATAGGCAGCACGATAAAGGCTTTCGTGCCCGCGTTCAATCGCGAGATACGCATGAAGGTGTATTACATCAAGGATCAGGGATCGTATGCCGTGTGGAAGGCCACAAAGTCTAACGGACAGTACGACCTGAAGACATTTGAGGTGAAGGCGCGGCCCATCGACAAGATCGACGGATTGCGTCCCGGCATGTCGCTTGTGCTGAAGAAATAAGAAGGCGGTTTGTACGTGGCCTCCGCCATGGACACGTTTAAGCTTGAATATTTCCATACAAAAAAAAACGAATAATTAATGTCTGTCTTTAAACGAATAATAGACATATTCCTGCGCGAGTGCCACAGGCTGAAGGCCAACCGTGTGTATCTGTTCTCGATGATTGTGTTCCCGGTGTTCGTGACGCTGTTCTTCACGTCGCTCATGCAGGAGGGACAGCCACAGGACATGCCCGTGGGCGTGGTGGATCTCGACAACTCCACGACGACACGCAAGCTGACGCGCATGCTCGACTCGTTCCAGTCGTCGAAGGTGGTGGGCCACTACCCCAACTTCGAGTCGGCTCGCCTCGCCATGCAGCATGGCGAGATATACGGCTTCCTGTATTTCCCCAAGGGGACGACAGCCGACCTGCTCGCCTCGCGCCAGCCCACCGTGTCCTATTACTACAGCTACGCCTCGCTAACGGCTGGCTCACTCGTATTCAAGGACTTGAAGACCGTCGCCACGCTTGGCACGGCAGGCGTGGGCAAGTCGGTGATGTCCGCCAAGGGCTACACCGACCGGCAGATAGCCACATTCCTACAGCCAATAGCCATCGACCTGCACACCGTGGGCAACCCGTGGGTCAACTACAACATATATCTCTCGACCATGCTCGTGCCTACGTGTCTTCTGCTGTTCATCTTTCTCGTCACTGCCTACTCCATGGGCTCCGAGCTGAAGATGAGCACTGCCAGGGAGCTCTACGCGCGTGCCGGTGGCAACCCGTTCGTAGCCGTGACCGGAAAGATGCTGCCGCAGACCGTCGTATGGCTCGCCATCATGCTGGGCTACATGTACTACACGTTTGCCGTGCTCGACTTTCCGCATCCGGGCGGATGGTGCTCTATCGTCGGCCTCGCCGTGCTGAGCGTGCTCGCTGCACAAGGCTTCGGCGTGTTCATGTTTGGCCTGTTTCCGTCGATGCGCATGTCGATGAGCATGTGCTCGCTGTGGGGAGTGCTGAGCTTCTCGATGGTGGGCACGGCGTTCCCTACGCTCGCTATGGATCCTGCCTTGCAGTCGATGGCACAGCTTTTCCCCATGCGCCATTTCTTCATCATCTACGAGATTGTGGTGTTCGGTGCCAATCCGTGGACTGACGTGGCTGTAAATGTGGCTGCATTCACGCTCTTCGCCTGCGCTCCCGTGTTCGTGATGATGCGCATAGGCAAGGCTCTGAAAGAATATGTATATATGGAATAAACAGATATGAACAAGATAACAACATTCTGGGAAGACACTGCCAAGGTTTGGCTGCACGAGATGCGCGAGATGTTCAAGGACGAGGGCGCGCTGCTCTTCGTCATACTGCTGCCTCTCGCCTACCCCCTGCTCTACTCGTGGATATACAACAACGAGGTTGTGAGGGAGGTGCCCGTGGCTGTCGTCGACAACTCCCACTCGCAGACAAGCCGCGAGTTCGTACGCCATGTCGACGCGTCGGCCGACGTGTGTGTGGCTGCCTACTGCAACAGCCTTGAGGAGGCAAGCCGGCTCGTCGGCAAGCAGGAGGTCTACGGCATCATTCTCCTGCCCGAGGATTTCGACCGACAGCTCGGACGCATGCAGCAGGCCCACGTCAGCGTCTACTGCAACATGGGGCTCATGCTCACTTACAAGGCTATCTTCCAGACCTGCACAGCTGTGGCTTCCGACATGAACTCCCACATACAGATCGCACTCTCGGGCAACTACACCGACCGCGACGACCAACTCTCCACCCACCCCATGAACATCAGCGACGTGCCTATATTCAACAACACCGGTGGCTACGGCAACTTCATCCTGCCCGCCGTGCTCGTGCTTATCATCCAGCAGGTGATGCTGCTCGGCATCGGAATAACCTACGGCACAAGCTACGAGAAGCGCCGCTTCGCACGCCTCACGCCGATGTACGAGCGGCGGTTCGGCTTGGCGCGCATTATGGTGGGCCGCACGATGGGCTTCTTCGTGCTCTTCCTGCTCATATCCGCATGGGTATTGCTGGCTGTGCCGCGCCTGTTCCATTTCGTGCAGATACTCCATGCCCGCGACTTCGCGCTCTTCGTTGTGCCCTATCTCCTGGCTTGCAGCTTCTTCGCCATCACCTTCTCCTACTTCATACGCCAGCGTGAAAACGTGATGCTGCTCGTCGTCTTCACGTCGGTGCCGTTTCTCTTCCTCTCTGGAGTGTCGTGGCCGAAGAGCAACATCCCGGAGTTGTGGCAATACTTCTCCTGGTTGTTCCCGTCGACTTTCGGCATACAGGGCTTCGTCAAGATGAACACGCTCGGGGCTTTGTTCGACGACATTACGCCCGAGATTAAGGGATTGTGGATACAGACCGTGATATACGCTGCCCTTGCTACAATTGTAACAAGACGGCAGGTGAAATAAAAAAATTTTTAAAACTCTACCACGCTGCGGTAATAATAACTGGGAGAGGGGGCGCCCTCGCCCCCCGACCACTACAACCGTGCGAATAGTCCTTTTGTACGTAGTCCTTCTGTATGTCGGGGGCGAGGGCGCCCCCTCTCCCAGTTATTGTTTGCCAGGGTGCTCTCCCTGTTATTGTTTGCCGGGGCGTCCAGTCATCGGCATGGAAAATTATTTATTCCTTTTCGGAATATATTGCCTGTTTCTGATGACAAAGTTGACAAAGTCAATGACAAAACCAGTGATTTCAATTTAAAAGCACTAACTTTGCAAGTTCAAAAAAACAAACCAGTAGAAATGGGAAACATAAAAATAAAAGAAGAACAGATATTGATCAGGATAACCGGCAAGGACCATCTCGGTCTGACAGCCACCATCATGGCCATACTCGCCAGCAAGGACGCAAAGATACTCGACATCGGACAGGCATCCATACACTCCACCCTCTCGCTCGGCATACTCATACGCATCGACGAGAACGCTTCGGGACAGGTGATGAAAGAACTGCTATTTAAGGCCACTGCCATCGGCGTGAATATCGGCTTTGAGCCAGTCAGTGACGAAGAATACGAGAACTGGGTGCAACACCAAGGTAAAAACCGCTACATCCTGACCATTATCGGACGCACACTCTCTGCCAAACAGATAGGCGCCGCCGCAAAGGTGATAACAAAGCAGGGACTCAACATCGACTCCATACTGCGGCTCACCGGACGCCCAAGCATCATGCACCCCGAGCGCAACGTGCGTGCCTGCATTGAGTTCTCGCTGCGCGGCACTCCCGAAGACCGCGCTGCCATGCAGGAAGAACTTATGCGCATATCAGCCGACATGGAAATAGACTTCTCATTCCAAAAGGACGACATGTACCGACGTATGCGCCGACTCATCTGCTTCGACATGGACTCCACGCTCATACAGACAGAGTGCATCGACGAACTGGCCGACCGCGCCGGCGTGGGCGCAGAGGTGAAGGCGATAACCGAGAGCGCGATGCGCGGAGAGATCGACTTCAAGGAGAGTTTCACACGCCGCGTGGCTCTGCTGAAGGGCCTCGACGCAAGCGTGATGGAGGACATAGCACAAAAGATGCCCATCACCGAGGGTGTCGACCGACTGATGGCTGTGCTGAAGCGCTGCGGCTACAAGATTGCCATACTAAGTGGCGGATTCACCTACTTCGGAGAGTTTCTGCAGCGCAAGTACGGCATCGACTACGTGTATGCCAACGAGCTTGAGATTGGCGACGACGGAAAGCTCACCGGACGCTACGTGGGTGAGATTGTCGACGGCCACCGCAAGGCGGAGCTTCTTAAGCTCATCGCCCAGGTGGAGAAGGTGAACCTCGCGCAGACCATCGCCGTGGGCGACGGCGCCAACGACCTGCCGATGCTCAACGAGGCAGGTCTCGGCATTGCCTTCCACGCCAAGCCGCGCGTGGTGGCGAATGCACAGCAGAGCATCAACACCTTGGGACTCGACGGCGTGCTCTACTTCCTCGGATTCAAGGACAGCTACCTCGGAGAGCAGGGGAAATAGAAACTGAAGGGCAATCATTGGCAGTCGATAGTCCACTCGTCGATGTTGCCCTTCTCCGTGTCGAAGTTGATACCGACCTTTGTCACTGGCTTTCCGCACAGAGCGAAGCGCTGGCGATAGTCCTTCAGGTCGATCTGCCGCATGGCAATGCGTGCGTCCTTGTTGAGTTTTATCTCAAGGATGTACAGGTCGGTGCGCGTGAGGAGCACAATGTCGACCCTTCCGTTGGGCGTATGCACCTCAACATCGACGAGATAGTCAGTGAGCAGGGTGAAGACGATGAACAACACCTGCTGGTAATGCCCCTCGTAGTGGGTGTTGTCGCAATAGGGCACGGTGCCGAGGAATGTCTGCAGGAGCTGCAGTGCGCCTTCGAGGTCGCGCTTGTCGAGAGCCTGAGCGATGCGCCGGGCTGTATTGGTCGTGGCAAGCGTGTTCTGCGTGACGTAGCGCGGAATGAGGGCACGCGTGAGTCCTACTTTCACCTCTCTGTTGGGCACGTCGAGCGTATAGTAATTGTAAGTGCGGTTGTAATCCTTTATAGTGATGTAGCCGCTCTGATAGAGCAGCGGCATTATGGTCGACATGGTCTCCGTAGGCGCGTCGAACTCGCTCGCGTCAGCCTCAACACGAGTAATAATGTCAGTTGGCAGCACTTCAAACTTGCGCATCATGTTGAGCAGATAGGTGGGAGTGCCGGAGCAGAACCAGTAGGCTCCCAATTCTTTCTTAGAGAAACAGTTGAGCAGGCTATATGGATTGAAGACATCGGGCGAATTGCCCGAGAAGTGATAGCCGTCATAGTTGTCCTTCAATTCTTTGATTGTCTCCTCGCGGCTTATTTTCAGAGCATCAGCCAGCATGTCAATATCGTCCGACATCTGGCCAAGCAACTCCTCACTGGTGATGCCGCAAATACCTGCATACTCATCATCCATTGATATATTGTTGATGTTGTTCAGCTCGCTGAATATGCTTACCTGCGAGAACTTCGTTATGCCTGTGAGGAACACGAAGCGCAACTTTGCCTCGCAGAACTTCAGCGGACTGTAGAAGTTGCGCATGATGTTGCGCAGCTTGTCGAGCTGCTCCGTCTCGTGAGCCACGTCAAGCATGGGCGCGTCGTATTCATCGATGAGCACCACCACTTGCTTGCCGGTCTTCTCGTAAGCAGTGTTTATCAGGTCAATCAGTCTGTTGTTGGCGCCGATGTGAGGCTTTGTAATGCCGTATACCTTCTCCTGTTCCTCAAGGCGGTAGCCTATGTATTCCTCAAGTTGTTCCTTCTCCATGTGCTTGCCGCCACTCATGTCGAAATGCAGCACCGGATATGAAGTCCATTCCTTCTCAAGCTGTTCAATGGCAAGCCCCTTGAAGAGTTCTTTCCTGCCCTCGAAATAGCACTGCATAGTAGACACGAGAAGCGACTTTCCAAAACGACGTGGCCGTCCGAGAAAGAAATACGAGCTATCAGAATGTGACATACGGTAGATATATTCCGTTTTGTCAACATACAACTTATTTTCCTTAACTATTCTTTCGAAAGTCTGTATGCCTAAAGGATATAGTCTTCTTGTCATAATCGTCGTTTTTATAGATACTATTGCAAAGTTAGCAATAATATTTTACTTAAGTTTCGGATTTGTGGAATTTAAAGTAAATAAAGAAGTTATAGAAGTT
>ERZ808270.1110-NODE-1110-length-12656-cov-3.346004_pt1 | contig 12656 bp, 8 predicted proteins | sample MGYA00521082_ERZ808270 | MGnify/ENA primary metagenome ERZ808270 (study PRJEB31516, sample SAMN03275594) | gut metagenome | biome: mammalia-associated habitat; material: feces | host: Papio cynocephalus | place: Kenya | collected 2012-07-27 ...
TTGATGCGTTCGCCTTGCGTATACAGCATAGTGCGATTGTCCAAGTGAAACATACCTCCGCCCACAAGAACCGGTCGCACTGTGTAGTCAGAGAATTGGATTGCACGCAGGATGGACTCCGGTTCGCTGATGGCGTCATCGTCCAGAAGCAACACGAAATCGCTGTTGCCAGCCTTAGCAGTCTCGTACATACCCCTAGAGAAGCCACCGGAGCCACCCAAATTCGCTTGCTGAATGTATGTGAGTTGCTTTCCGAGATCGGCGGATACCTCGGCGAAGCCTTTCTGGTCCTTTACCAAGTCGCTTCCCTGATCGGTGCAATACACCGTATCCAGACGTTTGCGCAATGCCGGCGCTCCGGCAATGGCATGCAACTGGTTCATACAATACGAGGCACGATTGAATGTCGTGATGGCGATGGACATGGACGTTTCATGCTTCGCCGTCCTGGCGTTACGGGGAACGGACCATACGGCGTCGGAAATGACCACTTCCCCATCAAGGGATTCCGCGTCGAACCAGAAATAGCCGCCATCCATAAGCCCTGTCATCGGCACGTCTACACATACGCAGGTTCCGGATTCCGAAGCCGTTGTTTCCCTCGTCGCGACCGGATAGATCAGTCCACGACCTGTGGAACGGAATACGCTGATTTTGGCGTTTCCCTGAACGGTCGCTTCGAATCGCACTGTTTTCACGCCAGTCCATCGACGCCAATAGGCCGCAGGGAACGCATTGAAGAACGTGCATCCGGACATATGACCACGATTCTTCAAGGTCATAGCAGAACGCCCTACGACTTCGAACGAATCGCAGGAGACGCCGGCAGACGAGCCGGCATGACGAAGCATGCGCTGCAATGTGGACTGATTCATAGAGCTGAATTCCAAACGGCGCATATCGATGCGCGAATCCAAAGTGGTTTCCGCGACATGTGGTCGAGTCCAATCAATCGCATACAGGGGAAGAGTCTGTTCAGCATCCTTGGCTGGATACACAACGCGCATAACCGTTTCCCAGGTATCGCTCATCTTTCAGCTCCTTTTTGAACACAAAATTCGTCTGTCATGACATAATTGCCCGCACGCAAAATCAGTTAAGCTGCTTAATCGTAAGAGCACGATCGCTGAGCAACGCATATTCGCGATTCCGAGCATCACGAATCACGAAACTACAAGCGTTATCATCGAGCGCAACGCCGACCGCGTCCGTTGCCTTGGAATCAATCGGACTTGGTGTACGTAGTGATGTAATCAGACGGAATTCACCGTTGTTGAATAGATTGAGCGGCATCTCAAAATGCACGGTCTGATGACCATGCTTCGTCATTTTGAGCACCTTTGAACCGGTATCGTAGGTGATTCCGCCGCGCCGAATATCATGCAACGCGATGGCGAGGTAGAAATCTCCCGGTTCATCGTACTGATATTCCACATCGAATTTAAAGGCATCCGCACTGGTGCAGACCTTTGGGGAAACCGCAATGGTTTTCAACACCGGGCAACGCGCATTCAACCCATTTGGATAACCGCCACGTTCCTCTTGACGCTTTCGCTCGGCTTTCGCCTCAGCTTCAAGATTGGCCAACGTATATTGCTGCGACACGGTTTCCGGATCGCCAATGGCCTCTACTTTGCCGTCGGCAATCATCATTGCCCTAGAGCAATACTTCTTGACGGAATTCATGTCATGGGTTACGAGGATGACCGTCTTAGTCGGATCTTTTTTAATTTCCGTGAAGAAATCATCGCATTTGCGCTGGAACGCCTCATCACCGACCGCAAGCACCTCATCGAGAACCAGTATGTCTCCCTGCGCTTTGATGGCGACAGAGAAGGCAAGCCGAACCTGCATGCCGGAAGAATAGTTCTTCAGCTTCTGGTCCATGAAATCTTCGAGTTCGGCGAATTTGACAATGTCGTCATACATCGCGTCAACTTCTTCATGTGTGAACCCCAAGAGGGAACCATTCAAATAAACGTTTTCACGTCCGGTAAGTTCGGGATTAAAACCGACTCCCAGTTCAATGAACGGAACCAATTTGCCGGAAACGGTGATGGAGCCATTCTCGGGATAGTAAATCTGCGAGATCAGTTTCAGTAACGTGGATTTGCCTCCACCGTTGCGACCGACGATGCCGAAGAACTCACCTTGATGAACCTCAAAGCTGATGTCTTTAAGCACTTCCTGTTTTTTGTAACCTTTGATTCCCCTGGTCCAATTGATAAAAGCCTGCTTGAGACCGGTGGCCTGTTCCGTTGGCAATTTAAAACACTTGGAAACGTGGCTTGCAGACAGCACCACTGGATTCTTGAAATAATCAATTTTTTTGGCGGATTTTTCTTCAGACATCACATAACCTCCGCGAATTTGCGACTATTGTGACGGAATATCGCTACACCGAACCACAGCAAAATAACAGTCAAAGCAATCGGCAGCAAACGCACACTCCAGTTATTGAACTGATTCCAAATCGTCGGCTGTGTTTCAGGAGCAATGAAATTATGCCGAATGTCCTGAATAGTCTGAGCAAACGGATTGATAAGCTCCAATCGCGCGACGTCAGCCAAGAATCCACCACGATCGGTGACATACGTCAATGGGTAGATAATCGGCATGCCATAGAAAATCAGCTGCTGAAGGACATCCCAGATATGGGCGATATCACGGAAATACACGTACATCGTGGCCATAATCAGCGTAACGGCAAGCGTTACCGCATACAGTTCAATGACGCTGAACGGAAGCAGAATGACTCTCCATGTGAACTGAACCCGAGCGATAAAAGCGAAAACCAGCACGACAACGAGATTGATTGCATAGCTGATCAATGCACCGACAGTTGCCGAAACCACCACAATGTAATTAGGAAAGTGAATCTTGCGGAGCAAATCTCCACGATCGACCACGGAACGAAGTCCGACGTTCGTCGATTCAGTGACGAACTGCCACGAACTGATTCCCAAAAGAAGAACGACCGGGTATGTAGGCGTTCCGTCTGACATTCGCAGGAACTTGCCGAACACTACATACATCACGCAAAACATCATCAAAGGTTTGAGCACCGACCACGCGATACCGAGAAAAGACCCTTGGTAGCGAAGCCTGAAATCCGTTTTCACCAAACCCTGCAAGACGGTCCATGCGTACCCGTACCTGTTCCGCATCTCTTTCACTAACTGTTTCACAAGCGGTATCTTATCAGCGGACCTCCCTTAGCTACTTATCGTTGCCAAATGACCGAAATATCATTACATCAATCAGCCACGCATAATAGCTAAGGTCCTTTCAATTCCCGCCTCGATGGAATACCGCATTCCCCAGCCCAAAGATCGCAGTTCACTACCATCCATCAAAGCAGTAGTCGCAGTAGAATATCCTTTGGATTCCAATACGTCGGGAAGTTCAAAACGAACTTCCACGCCGCAACGCGCGGCTATCAGAAAAGCCAAATCCTTCAATCGGCAATCGGAAATGGGCGACGCGATATTGTATGCACCACGCGACTCGCCTTCAAGCAGACAGTAGAGCAGACCCGCAACTGTATCCGCTACATATGCATAGGAAAACAACTGTGTCCCTTCACTTTTCAATACAATGTCTTCTTTCGCCAATCCTCTATGTATGAACTGGGAAAGCGCTTTGCTGTCTTCACTATGTAATGTCGGACCATATGAGCGTGCAATACGAGGAATCACAAAGTCAATACCATATTGCTCGGCATACGCCTGACATAGGGCTTCGCCCAACCGCTTGGCTTCTGGATAGCCGGCACGAAGCGTGTTCGAATCAATATACCCGCAGTACTGTTCATCGAATCGTTCCACATCTCCACGGTTCTTTCCATAAATTTCCACCGAAGATGCGAAAACAAATCTGCCTCTGCTCTCCGATTTAGTGTCAAGCGAATACTCAAGGAGATTCTGCAGTCCAATCACATTAGCAGTAATCGTTGATACCGGCTCGGATGCATATGCCCTGGGATGCGTCGTACTGGCAAGATGGATGACGACGTCCGCCGGACAATCTGGTTGGGCCCCCGGCACCGATACGTCCAACTGGACAAAATGGAGATGAGTGTCATCGAAATACGGGAATCGGTTTCTAGCCCGATCCACATTGCGCCCAATCGCAATGATTCGACAATCAAACCGCGGATCCTTGTTCTTCATCATAAGCACATCGATCAAGAAAGTCCCGATCATTCCCGTCGCGCCGGAAATCGCAATGGTCTTCCCGTTCAATGCATCCCATCGAATGGGAAGCTCGGCGCAGTATTCAAGATCAGCCTGGTATAGCGGCGATTCCAATCTGCTGTGCAAGTTCTTCCTCACTTTATTTCAGCCAAGTGTCTTCGTCCGCAGTGATATATGCTTTGAACAATTCCAAATCGCCCTTGGTCGTAAGTTTGATATTTCGATCAGAGCCTTTGGCAAAATGCAAAGTTTCTCCGAGATCAACCATCATGGTATTCGTATAACTCGAACCATGAATACCGATATCTTCACGAAACGCTTTGCGGTACGCGTCACGCAGTTTGCCATATCGATATGCCTGCGGAGTCGAAACACGCCGTAGCTGTTCTCTTGGCACATACTGTTTCGTCGTCGACGGATCCTGTGAGTCAATCACAAAAATCTGCTCGTTATACGGCAGCGAAGTCACGGCGTTGCCATATGTATTGCAGACGTTTATCACATCGGTCAAAACACTCGCATCAGTCAACGGACGGATACCATCGTGAATGATGATGTTGTCGTTCTCATCGATTTTGCCATCGAGATGTTCCACGCCATTCCTGATGGATTCCTGCACACTTGAGCCGCCTTGCACGATCCATTGAAGCTTACTGATATTGAATTGCCTGGCGTATGCCCCCACCATGGTTTCCCATCCTTTGATGCATACCACTTCAATCGCGGCAATATCTGGATGACGTTGGAATCCTTCCATCGTGTAGACAAGCACTGGCTTGTCCAGAACATTGATGAACTGCTTTGGAATGTCCTGTCCCATTCTGGTGCCTGATCCACCAGCAACTATAATCACAATATTCTTAGCAAACGTCATCCGGCAACTCCATTACTCCAAGACTTATCGATTCACGTATTCGCGGATAACCTGTTCATCAGTCTGAGCAAGTTCTTTCCTATCAACATGTTCGAAATGCAGGCCGATATCATTGGGCAACGCGAAAATATTACCGTATGCGTGGGTCAATACATACATATAATTGGCAGGCACAGGGTATTCGCGACCTTCAAAGGTCTGCGTAACCAATGGATAGCAATCGTCAAAGCCGCTTATCCATTCAAAACCACTCGGATGATCCATGTTATCGTACGCACGAACGATGCCTGCTGCGTTCTGTCGCGTGCAAATCACACCATCTTCGTACATCTTGGACAGTTGCGCGTCAAAAACATCTGCAATCCGTTTTCCGGCTGTTGTCTCCGTGGGAATATACACATTGTCATTCCATGCGTTTCGAATGACCGCGTCTGATTCAGCCTCATCAATGGCCGCTTTTCGATAATCCTGAATTTTCAGGAAGATATTGCGATCAACGGAGGACACCCAGTCGAACGGGAACAAATCAATGAAACCTGGAATCCGCGCGTCACGGGGGGCGAAACGGACCTGCCTGCAATGCACGATTCGATCCCAAACCACGGTAATCTTGTATTCGTCATCATCGGCGAGTATCTCTTGAAGACGTTCCAGATCATCGCGCATGATACCCAGATCAAGATCATCATCCCAAGGAATGAAACCATGATGTCTCACCGAACCAAGTAATGTGCCGCCGACAAGCCAATAGTCATCAATCCCATTTTGTTTGCAGATATCTGCATAATCGCAAAGCATCCGGTTCAAGGCGGATTGCAAAAGTCTCAGCCCTCCCTCTGGCTTGGGCAGATTGAGGAAGAACCTCTTGCGCGTTTCCAAATCAGTCTCCCCGGGAACACGATACTGCGCCCAAAAGCGAATATCGTTTTTGGATCTCTCCGCAATCTGCGCACGTTGTATTTCGTTAAGCATCCTGCATGCATCTTCGTTAATTCCACGCATGCCGTATACGGCATCGCCGATTCCACGCAAGGTTGATTCCTGCATTTGCAAGGCATTGCGTAAATCGTCGTTTTCCCTTTCCAAGGATTCGATTCGTCCCATCAACCTTTGCATGGAACGTTCCGAAGGCCATAACAGCCTTTCACGCAACCGCCTTATTACAGATGCCATAATCTTCTTCCTTTATTCGGTATTGAAGCAAAATAATACCGCATACGCCCCTACGAACGTATGCGGCTAAATTTGAGCGCCAGCTCGATTAATTCATCTTGAGGTAGTTCTTCCAGTATTCAAGAGACGTCAGCTCCGCACGCGCATCAACATATTCCTTGCGCAAGCGTCCGATATTCGCCTTGTAGTACTTAAGATCACGCGCGTAACGCTTTTTGATCTGCTGGTACCGCGCGACATCTTTGGTGCGAATGGCACCCTTGCGGTTGTACCAATCCAACACAACAAGCTTGTGCTTGCCACGAATCGCACCCGCAGGATACAGCCATCCCTGCAGCGGAATCACGGCATAACCGGCGCCTTCCTTCTTGACGTATCTCTGATTGTTATCAGTGACCAGATCTTCCAGACGTTCGTACAAGCTGCGTGGTTTGTCCCCGTCAATCAGCTGCCTGTCAACATCCTTGACGTTAAAGCCCGCAAGTTCGGGATCCTTGTCAGCTTTGGCCTGAAGCGTCTCGAAATCAACGAGCTGCTCCTTGTTGCGGTTCGCCGCCATGAAGCTCTTTTCCGACTGGCCCGGCTTCTTGATGAATTCCGGCCCCTTAAGGAAGTCCTCGAATGCGTCAAGGCACAGTTCCGCATTCTCATAGCCGAACTTCTTCAGCTCAAGACGAATGTTGTTGTGCAGTTCGCGCATAAAATCGGCATCAGGCGCCATGCCGCAAGTCGCCTGGGCAATCATGGTGTTGCGCGTGGTCTGATAACGTTCCACGGCAGCGTTGTATCGTTCGAAGAACGACATATGCCATACGCAGAGGCTGTTCATGGTGATGAATCCAGTCTTGCAACGAATACCGTATTCGGCGTCATCGCAACGAACGAACACCGGTAACGGAAGACCGTTCTTTTCAATAACGGAAATCGGAATGCAACAATACCACCAAGCTGCGTACATATTGTTCCTCTGCCACTTGGTCGGCGTGTACAGCTCGTTATAAATGAGATCTTCGAATAACGTCAACCGCAACGGCGGTTTTCAGCCGGCGAACGTACCTTGCTGGGGCATGTTGCCGATGTCTTCCCACTGGTCTTCGCCGATCTCATAGTTGAGCATCGCGCCGCTAATCATATCCTCGCGATGCTCGGGCTTGAGAATGCGCAACAGATTGTATGTTCGCTTGATGCTTTCCGGAGAAACGGCGACATCATCATCCATCAGCAGGACATTCGTGGCCTTTGGAGTCTGTTCCATCGCGGTAATCATGCCGCGGGTGAAACCACCGGCACCACCAACATTGTCGTTGGGCACAACTTGGATACGGTCACCGCTCAATTTCTCAGCATCCAAGGTACGTCCATTATCCATCACATACATATGGAAGTGATCGGCAATCGAATCATCGGAGCCGATGATCTGGTTCTTGACCAAACCGATGTTGCGTTCGATGAATGCTTCCTTCTTGAAAGTGGTGGTAGACAGCGCCAACTCGACATCGTTCAGCCCACCATCAATATCCAAACCATAGTAGCTATTGCGGATGGCGACGGCGCCTTCCGTTTTGATGAGAAAACCTACAATCACCATATCATCAGTGACTTTCAGGGGAAGATCGACGATCTGCCAATCATCGGAAGCCTCCAATGCCTTGGAAACCCCTTCGACCGGCAGCGGATCATGCGCGAACGCATCGCCCATGGTCTGTTGCACTTCGCATGCTGCACCTTTAAGTTCAAGGTGCAGCGTAAAGCCCGTAGCACGCGTGTACTTCCGCAGCTTCATCACGGATAGGGAATTAAAATACGTGCTGAAATCAAAGGTTCCCGCATTAAACATCTTCCATTCACCGAGCTGCTCGTCAAACACGACAGGTTGATCGGAACGGCAGTACAGAGCCGGATACGCGACGGAGCGGGGATTCGTTTCCAAAAGGATATTTGCGAATTTCATCGAAGTCATGGTTTACAGACTACCGTAAACCCTTGAAGAAAAGAGAATAATCATTCATCTCCAGTGGTCTTGCACGATTGCTCCACCTCGACTATCTGATTTGTTTGACGCTGTTTTGCCAACTGCGGATAGAACCATTCATTAATCACTGGAATATAGTACAGCAACGTTGCACCAATAAGGTCGAACGGCAACCGAACAATAAAACTTAGCAAAACCAATGGAACCTGCGGAAACAACATCCGCAATGTTCCCAAATACATTTGCCCAGGTAATACGTCATCTTCAACAAGATGCACACACAGAATGGCAAGGCTTGCCTGGCCAATTTTGCTAAGTGTACCTCCCAACGACGGAATATGATCAATCAGCTGCGAAGTACCGACAATGCACAGCGTCCCTGCAAAGCTACCAATAACAGCCAGAACAGGACGCGAACCATAATTATTGACGGCCATGCTCATGCCACCGAAAAGTACGATGTCAACCATCCAAATAACAAACGCAATAGCCCACACGTAGGGGAAACGCTTCGCAATGCTAAGCACATCGTATTTCTTGGCCAGATACCCTAGATAAAGGAACGCAACCGCGCACATGCCCGCTTGAATACTCCACGGCAACAATACGTACTGTGAGGAAACATAGCCAACAACGAAGCACAGCACCACCCAGACAGGGGTATAGGGAAGCCTTGCAAGGCAATGCAACAACAAGCGTGCCCAGAACAACGCAAACAAGAACCAAATCGCACCGATTCTCAGATCCACCTGCCATAGCGTCAGATTCGAAAAATCACCGGCTCCGTATATCACAGCCATGACCCACTGCCGGAGAGCAGTAGCTCGCCCCTGATGGGTAAGCATCGCCATACAAGTCACGCCGGCAAGCACGCACAATGCTGTCATAGCGTAAGTGAACAGAAGCTGCTTCGATTCTTTTAGCCAGCGAAACTTTCTTTCCGGATGAATAAAATATCCAGAAAGAATAAAAAACAATGGCATATGGAACGAAAAACAGAAGGACAGGATAATCTGCGCAGTATAAGAAGGTATGAAATCATTCGCCTCGATAGCACTGTGCCCTAATATCACAGCTAAAATAGCTACGCCTTTAGCGATATCAAAAAAACGAATACGTTGCACTGCAACTTACTTCCCTACTATGCACTCCTGTATACTTATCCCAAGTAACTTCTATGAATTGGTCCGCTTATGTCTTTTCTAGTTAATCGAAAATGGGATTGAACAGAAACCCATCCGGCAGCATCAATTCGCAGATATACGCTTACGACGCACAACTTCCAAACGTTGATTGAGACAATCAAGCATTTTTGTGCTTGGGCAAATAACCGCATAATGAATGATAGAGCTTATTAGCAAACTCGTCACATATATAAACATTATGGACAATATCGCCAATAGTGCTTTTCGCATAAGACCCGCCGGCTCAGGCACAGAAAATATAAATCCAAAAAGAACTGGTTTCAATAAAGGATTCGTGTGCAAGAGGTAGATGCCGAATGTGGCCGGGGCCAGTGCGCGCACCATCTTGACTGCAAGCGAATTATCATGGGTGTCACTCGTCCGTTTTTGGACTACCCATAGAAACGAGCACACACCGGGAATGACTGATAGAATCGGCGACGCTCCACCGCCTGCTCCTAAAAGATTAGGGGGAAACCCAAAAACCTGGGTAAGTGTATAGCTTGATCGAATTGCATAAGTACCCATCACACACAAAAACCAGCATGCTACAAAAACCGACAAACATGCTACAAAAGATACGTGCGGTAAGCGCATTGAATATTTACGAATGCCAGCGCCAATTAAATATACAGTACATAAATACCCATAATCAGTGAAATATCCAATAGATGGGTTAAGTAATTTCCAGATAAATACTATAAATAAAAGAATAGTGATCAGTTTTAATAAACCACGAAAATCCGTATGGTCAACCAATATATTCAAAAACGGAGAAAGGATAATCATAATGATATAAGCGCCAACAAACCAATATAAATCGGAAATCAAGGGGAGGAAACTGGAAGTTATCGTTCTAATCGCCGATAGGTCTGGACCATTATAAGCTACACCCATCATGACAATTATTGAAACTACTAAAAATCCACCAGCAGAATAGATGAAAGTTTCTACCCAAACTTTCATTGCTCTTAAAAAGACGCGCGAAGACCTGTGAGCTAAGAAAAAGGCAGAAATCAAAGCAAACCAAGTAACTCCTATTTGGCCAAAGATATCCATGGACTGATGCATCGCAGAAGGCCAGGTTGCTTCATTGGCATGTGCCGCCCAATTATCGCTAGCGAAGTAATGAGCAATCACAATTCCAAGCATTGCGAGCATGCGCATCAATTCGAAACGCCAATCTCGTTTTTTCCGAATCATCGCGGCGCCCGAAGCACCTTTCTCCTGATTCATTTTTATCCATTCTTCTAACTTGCATGAAATTAAGCTTCAGCTGAACGGCAAGAACCAATTATCAATCCAATAATATGCCGCTGGATTAGAATCCACCATAGGAGTCATACGATCCAGCATGAACAGCATAAAAAATTGTACGATATAGGCAATAAGAACCATCAGTGCGAAAAGATAGACAAAGGACGTTGACAATCGATAGCCAAGCACATCATCACCCACTTGTTTTTCTGAAAATAAATTACTTATCTCAAACAAAACAAATACAGATATCAAGCATAATGGCCAAGCAAAATCAATATAATACCGCCACGCAAATCCGCACTTATAGGCGTCGATTAAAAGAACCACAAAACTAAAAATAAGTAAAGACAACAGTAACCACTTATTTTTAAAATCCGTTTTTTTCAATAAGAAAACAATCACATAAATAGACAAAGCCAAGAATGGGAAAATCCAAAAGAGCCCACCAGGTGAAGGTTCAGCAGGAGCCCAAACTGGAAGAGTCATACTTGTTTTCGAGAAAAAAGGAAAGACCGCGGTCATCTGAAATGGCTGGAAGAGATAATAGAATAAAAGTCCGGGTGCATCTCTTAGAGGCGTTTCCATAATCGTCATGTCAAAACCGGTCAGATTATAATTAGCACCAAAATCAAATGCCGAGCCAAATCGAATATAGTTATATGCTAGTAATGGTATGAAAACAATAATGAAAGGAGCAAAAGCAGCAACTGTATTCCCAATGCCTTTCCTAGCAAAAAAAAGACGCCGCCGAACGAGTTCATCCCAGAATAAGGGCAACGCCAAAATCGCTACAAGAATAAACTGTGGGCGACATCCCAAATTCATTGCAATACAGAATGATCCAAGAGCAATAAGTACCTTAGATACGCTTCCATCAGGTTGCTTAGCCTGAATCCATGCAGTCAATCCACCAAAGGTGCAGGCCAGAGATGCAAGACCTGGTATAGCGTAAAAATTAGGAGTGAAAATTTGATAATACATACTCACTCCAACATTTACCGCCATTATCGCAAGCACCACTACGCCTATACTGACATTGCGACTAAAGTATTTATCAGCAATCGCTATCACCAATAATGTAATAAGAATTGCCATTAAAAGGCCAAGTATTAATACTGCATAACTAGCAGATAGCCAAGAATGCGTGATAATTTGATATGGAATGAACAACACCAATGCCGGAATGACGCCGAAATACGAATAGTATTTTCCGTGATAAAACGCATGATCCCAATAAATAGGCCCATTCCCTTGCGAAACAAGCCATCCACGCCTGTCAGAGTCATATGGATTATCTAATTCCGCCAATGCATCAGGAACCTGCAAGTCTAATGTAGTCCTACCATGCAGCAGTGCGTCACCCAGCCGTGCATACTGATCATAATCTGTTGTGAATCCGTATATTTTTTGAGGCCATCGATGAACAGCATCATCACCCCCTGCAAACAACCATATGCCCAGCACAATAAAAAGCTGCACAATGGTAATAGCCGCTAGTATGGCAATGCGCTTAGTACGTGGAGTTGTTCCCGAAGTTGAAAAACCTATTCTGTACCATCTCGAACCCGGGAAAAGAAAATAGCAAAAAACAATTATTGACAATCCGAGTAATATGCGCAGAATGCTGAAATTAAAAGGTATACGCGGATTAATCGTTATCTGCCGTATTGGAATCCGCATTCCCGCTGCATGAAGGAAATAAATTCTTACGCCATCATTATTTCCACCGACATGCAAATATCGTGAAGTATCATATAGCAGATTAATCGTTTTTTGTGCATTTCCTGAATACCATCCAGTATTACCCTGATGCTGTGCGCTTAACTGTACCGAAATATTCGCATCCAGGGTTTTGGCTCCGGAATCAAGATACAAATATTTAATCGGAAAATCCGATTTTACCTCTACATACGCATCATCGTTCGATTTAATGGATAGCGTATTTCCATTGCGCCTAACGCCATTCCCAAGAGAGTAGTCAGCAACATTTTCTGATT
>ERZ808270.1112-NODE-1112-length-12636-cov-4.008346_pt1 | contig 12636 bp, 12 predicted proteins | sample MGYA00521082_ERZ808270 | MGnify/ENA primary metagenome ERZ808270 (study PRJEB31516, sample SAMN03275594) | gut metagenome | biome: mammalia-associated habitat; material: feces | host: Papio cynocephalus | place: Kenya | collected 2012-07-27 ...
ATGGATGCTGCCATGCATTATGAGGAAAATGCGACCAACGCAAACTGTGATATTTTAAATAAATTGTACACATACTGTAAAGAGAAAAATCCACAGTTTTATATGGTATCCGAAGTGTGGGCAAGTGAGAATGTGATTGCGGATTATTACGCGAGCGGAACACCGAGTATGTTTAATTTTGATGCGGGTACAGCAAAAGGAGCGTTGGTCAATGCGGTAAGAAAAGGAGATCCGGTAAGCCTTGTGAATTCCATGCTGAAGTATCAGGAGGACTTTTCCGCAAAGAATCCGGATTATATCGATGCACCGTTTCTGACCAATCATGATATGGCAAGAATCGCCAATACGTTGGTAAATGATCCGGATAAGATTAAGACAGCGGCAGGACTTTTGATGACCATGAGCGGCAGTCCGTTTATCTATTATGGGGAAGAAATTGGCATGAACAGTTCTGGAACCAAAGATGAGAATAAGAGAATCCCGATGGTATGGTCAAAAACGGATACGACAGGAATGACAAAAGGTCCGGCAGATATGGATTCTGGAATTGAATCTCCGTTTCCGGCAGAGGACGAGCAGAAAAAAGATAAGAATTCTATATTAAATTATTACAAAAAGGCGCTTCGCCTTAGAAATCAGAATCCGGAAATTGCAAGGGGAACCATAGAAAAGGTGGACGGTCTTTGCAAAGATTCCCAGGCAGCAATTACCAAAACATATCAGAACAGTACCATTGGAATTGTATATAACCTTGGAGAGGATGGCGCTACGATGGATCTGAAGGGAACAGCGCTTGAAAATATGAAACTTGCAGGGCAGCTGACTTTGAACGAAGAAACGGTCCGGCTGAAAGACGGAAAGCTGGAGATGCCGGCAGACAGTATTGTAGTGTTAAAATGATAAAATATAACAAAAGTTACAAATTATTGTAGTTTCACATTGTGTTTTTTGTCAGATTGTAGTATATTATCTATATTATAAAAGTGGGGAAGGAATCGTCTGAATTAACGGAGGCGTATACAGCATGAGAAAAAACGAAGAACAGAAAGAAAAGAAGTTAAAGAAAGAAAAGACAAAGAAAATACCGAAACGTGAGAAAACTTCCCGGCAGGAAAAGAAAACAAAAATTCCAAAAATGAAAAAGGCAGCCAGCGAGGAGAAAAGAGAAAAATCAGAAATTCCATTCTATCGCAGTATTGCAATGCGGCTGGTAGTTGCTTTCCTGATTCCGGTCATTGGTGTCCTGGTTCTTGGTATTACCTCTTACAACAATGCTTCCAATGCTATTGTAGATACATACAAAGAATCTGTACAGCAGACCGCAGATACGATGCAGCAGTATATCAATCTTGTCATTACCAGTGAGAAAGATGAATTTAAGAGTTATCTGACAGAATCAGATCTGCGTAAGTATTTTGCCGGACTGATGGATGTGTATGATGAGAATTCCCTGCGCAAAGATTACCAGGGCAGACTGCGTAATAAGATGGCACTCGACAGCAAAATTCAGGGGGCTTATATTATCGCGGATAATAAACGGACGATTGATGGACAGGGAATTGTCCGTGACCGAAATGTCTATACGGATTATGTTGGATGTGATCAGGGAAAGATGGTCAGTCAGAGCGCGACAAACTGGTTTTTCTTTGGAACGGATGAAAAGGCAGATAAAGCGCTGGATCTGGGAATCGAAGGATATTGTCTGCGAATTGCTAAAAAGATGAACAATCAGCCGGCAATGATGATTATCAACATCAGCGATTCATTTGTCCGTTCTGCCATGCAGTCATTAAATCCCGGAAAGGGAGGCTATGTTGCACTGATTACGGATACAGATGGAAAGGAATTTTATTCCGAAGAGACAGTAAAAGCAGAAAAACCGCTGATTTATGGTACGAATTTTTATAAAAAGGCTTTGAATGGGAAAAAAGATTCCGGAAATCAGATGATCACATTTAATGGAAAATCATATATGTTTGTATACAGCAAACTCTCAGCAGGAGATCTTATGGTTACGGCATTAATTCCTTCCGATCAGCTGTTAGAGCAGTCGGCAGGAATCAAGCAGCTGACAACCATACTTGTGATTGTCTGCATGATCATTGCGCTTGCGCTTGGTCTGTTTCTTTCCGGACAGATGACCGGAACCATCAAGTATATTCTGCGTCAGCTGCGTAAAGTTTCCAAGGGAAATCTTACCGTTCATCTTTCCGCAAAGCACAAGGATGAATTTGGGTTACTGTGTGATGGTGTTAATGATACGGTAGAACATATGAAGTCCCTGATCCTGGATGTTAATGAAGTGAGTCAGCAGGTAGGCGAGGCTGCAATTCATGTAGCCAAGACATCCGGAACATTCCTTGAAACTTCACAGAATATTCAGAATGCGGTGGAAGAGATTGAGAGCGGTGTCAATAAGCTGGATACCGGTTCTGATAATTGTATGAGTCAGATGGATTCTTTATCAGGAAAGATAAATAATGTAAGCTCCAATGCAGACGAACTGGAAAAGCTTACATCTGCAACCGGAGAAACGATTACAACGGGAATTTCTTCCGTACAGACGCTTACGAAAACGTCTGAGACTACTGCCAATATTACAAGAAATGTTATTCAGTCGATTCAGGAACTGGAAGAAAAATCAAAGTCTATCAGCAATATTGTTTCTGCTATCAACGATATTGCAGAACAGACAAATCTCCTTTCGCTGAATGCATCCATCGAGGCAGCTCGTGCAGGGGATGCCGGCAGAGGATTCTCTGTGGTCGCAGAAGAAATCCGGAAACTTGCCGATCAGTGTCTTGCTTCTTCGTCCCAGATTTCTTCTATTGTAGATGAGATTGTTTCAAAGACGGGTGAAGTGGTAAATATTGCAAGACAGGCGGAAGAGGCAGTTACTTCCCAGTCTTCTGTTGTAGAGGATACCACGAATTCCTTTAAGCAGATTGATCAGCTTGTAGCACAGCTGATTCAGGCGCTGCAGACGATTTCAAATAATGTGCAGGAAATGAATGGTGCACGAAACGAAACACTCAGCGCGATTGAGAGCATTTCTGATGCGTCCACCCAGACGGCGGAATGTTCTTCATCGGTACATTCGGCAGCTGGAACACAGCTGGATGCGGTTAAGAATCTGGATGAGGCATCGCAGAGCCTTACGACTAAGGCACAGAGCCTGCTGGATGCACTGTCAACATTCCAGGTTTAGTGAAAAATGAAAAAGCCTGAAGAGGAAGCGCTTCAGGCTTTTTTTATGGAGGAAGAAAATGCGGACAATTATAGTAGTCATTTATGTTTTTTTGTTTTTAATTCTGGGGCTTCCGGTTCTCGGAATCGAATGGATTATCGCAAAATTTGATAAACATGCAGCCGATATCAGCCAGCTTCGGATTGTGCAGTGGGGATTGCGCTGTGTATCATTTTTATCAGGAGTTCATCTGATTGTCGAGGGAAAAGAACACGTACCGACGGATCAGGCGGTACTTTATATTGGAAATCACCGCAGTATTTTTGACATTGTCATTACTTATGCACAGTGCCCGAATCTGACCGGGTATATTTCCAAAGACGGGGTTAATAAAGTTCCATTGCTCGGAATATGGATGCGTCGTCTGTATTGCCTGTTTCTTAACCGCAAGGATTTAAAGCAGGGACTTAAGACCATTCTGACTGCAATTGATCAGGTAAAATCCGGAATTTCCATCTGTATTTTTCCGGAAGGTACCAGAAATCGTGACCGGGAGGACTCTACGACTCTTCTGCCGTTTAAAGAAGGATCTTTTAAAATTGCACAGAAGACCGGATGTCCCATCATTCCGATGGCTCTTACAGGCACCGCTGATATTTTCGAAAATCATTTTCCATGGCTGCACAGTACAGAAGTAAGGCTGACCTATGGAGAACCAATTATTCTTTCGGATCTTTCGAAAGAAGACCAAAAACATATTGGCACATATTGTCAGAATGTGATTCACCGGATGCTTCAGGAGCAGAAAAATACAAAAGAATAGAAATGTTCACAACTGCATAGGATAGCATAAGAACGAAAATAGAGTGGTCAACCATGAAAGATAAAAAAAGAAGGTATATCCTGACGATTGTATTTCTGGGGGTGCTTATGCTGCTGAGCGGGTGTGTGCGAAAAGAATGTGAGGAAAAGGTAAAGGATCTGGAGTTTACGGTGGCAAAAGAGGAGGAACTTCCGGAGGCTTTACGACAACAAATTGAAGAGAAAAAGGAGGGGGCATTCAGTTTTACATACAGCGACAATGAATATTTATACGTTGCGAAGGGATATGGGATACAGGAAACCGGAGGGTACAGCATTTCCGTGGAAGACTGTTATCTGAGTGATACTTCGATCTGTGTAAAGACGAGACTGCAGGGACCGGAGAACGGAGAAGAAGTTACCAAAGCACCGAGCTATCCGTTTATTGTACTGAAGCTGGAACTGCGGGAAGAAGAGGTACTGTTCCAATAGGGTACTTAAGAACTATTGTAAAAAATTTAGTACTCTGCTATACTAAAGCTACTAGATATAGTATTTTCTAGAATATTCAACTCAAATGGAGGAGGCAACAATGGAACAGGCACAGATTAGCAAAGTTCGGGCATCCGTTCATCAGCAGCGCGGCAACAGAGTGAAGATTCAGTTAGACCGTGGACGTAACAAGGTAGATATTCAGGAAGGCGTTATCCAGGGCGCATATCCAAGCGTTTTTACAATACTTGTAGATGACGAGCGAGAGGAAAATCCTCCACAGTTATTGTCATTCAGTTACACCGATATTATTACAAAGGACATTCGAATGAAACTTTGTTAGGTATGAATAAAATTCCCTTTCTTTGAATAAGTATTAGTATACTTATTTCAAAGAGAGGGGATTTTTTTGTTTTGGAATTGAAGAAGCAGCTGTTCAGACAGAATTTACAGAAGAGTAAGGCATTTACGCAGATTACACTGGATGATGACTGCATTGTAAAAGATAATAAACCAGATTTGTTGAATATTATACATACCAGAGGGTCCATTATTTTTGAGGATGTCAAGGTGAGCAGCCAGACCGTATGGGTCACGGGGCAGCTGCGTTTTGTTGTGCTGTACCGAAGCGAAGATAACCGTCTGGAATCCTTTACGGACAGTATAAACTTCGGAGAGAAGCTGTTTATGGATGAGGTAGAGGAGCGGGATACGGTCAATCTGAGTGGAGATCTGGAAGATCTGAATATCAGTGCTATCAATTCCAGAAAACTTGCAGTACGTGCATTACTTGGAATTCATGCGGTGTGTGAAGTCCCGGTGGAAGAAGAAATTGTAAGTGGGATTGAAAATAATTCGGCTATTCAACAGAAAAGCCAGATCATGCAGTTATTGGCGCTGACATCAGTAAAAAAAGATATTCTGCGTGTACACAGTGACATTACACTTCCACAGTCGAGTCCAAATATTGGCCGACTGCTTTATGATTATGTGGAAGTACGCAACCGTGAGGCGATCTGTAACGGGGAGCAGATGCAGATTCAGGGAGAGGCGTATGTGAATGTGTTGTACAGCAGTCCGGAAGGAAAAATGGAGTGGTATGAAACCATGGTTCCGTTTTCCGAATCAATAGAAGGGGGAATGGCGGGAACACAGCCGATCTGCTGGGTACAGTGCCAGACGAAGGAATATGAAGTGGAACCGGCAGAAGATTATGACGGCGAAATGAGAACGTTCAGCCTGAATCTTTCCATGGATGTGGAAATGAAATTGTGGGAAGAAAAAAATGTGGAACTTCTGGCGGATGTCTATTCTCTGGAGACCAATCTTGTGCCGCAGAAAGAAATGGTCTGTGTAAAAAAACTGCTCATCAAAAATGAAGCAAAACTGCGGATTTCGGAACAGATGAAACTGGCAGAAGAACAGGAGCGGATTTTGCAATTGTGTTCTTTTGAAGGGCATGCAGAGATGGATCATGTGGAACCAGTGGATGGCGGATTACAGGTGGAAGGGATTCTGACCGTTGATATTTTGTATGCAACGACAGATGACAGCTTCCCAATTGCACATACACAGGAGCAGATTCCGTTCACCCAGATTGTTGATGTACCAAGCATGAATGGACGGACAGAGGATATTATATATGAAATAGAACCGGCAATTGATCAGCTGGCGGTAAATTTGCTGGATAACGAGCGCTTTGAAGTAAAGGCTGTAATATCACTGGAAACGCTTGTGCAAAAAGAAGTGTGTATGCAGAAAATCGTGGATATCCATAAGGAACCGCTGGATGCTGTAGAACTGATGAAACAGCCGGGAATTGTGGGTTATATTGTGAAAAAGGAAGAACAATTATGGGATATTGCGAGGCATTTTCACACTACCGAAGCGGAAATTATGGAGACAAACGGCCTCAAAACGGCAGAAGTACAGCAGGGAGATAAACTGCTCATAGTAAAGAAAGTATGCGAAAGTTAGCATGAGACGATAGAAAGAGATAAAGGAGAAAACGCAAAAAAACGAAAGAAAATCACTATTTTTGAAAAATTTTATGAATTTTTCCGTAATTAGTAAGAAAAACCAGTAGAAAAAATATGCATTTTGTGCCAAAATAGAGGGAGGTATGGGATTACTCCCATGGAATATGAATTTGGAGGCAGGATATGCATAAGAGAATACATTTAAAAAGAAAAAACAAAATTTGTGCGGCGTTATTAGTGTTTGTGCTGGCGGGATCGCTTACTGCCGGTGCGTGCAGCGTGCCGAATGTATATGCAAAAACGGAAGCGGAAAAGAAGCGTGATGCATACAAGAAAAAGTTGAAAGAAAAAAATAAAGATATTGCAAATATCAAAGACAATCAGTCGGATGTAAAAGACAGTATTTCTGCAGCAGCAGCCAAGATGAAAACGCTTCTTTCCAAACAGGAACAGCTCAAGTCTGATATCAAGGACAAGCAGAATGAAGTAGAGCAGGCAAATAAGAAGCTGGAAGAGGCAAAGGATGAAGAACAGAAGCAGTATGATGCAATGAAGCTTCGAATCCAGTATCTGTATGAGAACAGTACGGATAATTCCATCTGGTCTGCAATTCTGGAGTCAAACGGCCTTTCTGATATGTTAAACCGTATTGAGTATGCGACGGATCTGTACAAATCGGATCGGGAACTCATGACTTCTTATCAGGATGCGGTACAGAAGGTAGAGGACTGGACGGTACAGCTTGGAAACGAGATGGACAGCCTGCTTGCTTTGCAGGATAAATATCAGACCCAGCAGGGAGAACTGAAAACCCTCATGGCAAAGCTCGAAAAACAAAAAGATGCCTATGCGCAGCAGCTGGCAGAAGCACAGCAGCAAGCGAAAGACTATAAAAAGACAATTTCCAAGCAGGAAGCGATCATCCGTGCACAGGAGGCAGCGGCAGCGCGTGTCAATGCCAGTACGTACGATGGTGGTGGTACCGGTGCCAGTGGTGGAATTGCCAGTGATTCTTATCTGAAAGATCCGGATTGTAATCCTTCCGATCAGACAAACGTCAGTGGATCTGAAATTGTCGCCTTTGCACAGCAGTTTGTAGGTGGACGTTATGTATGGGGAGGAAACAGTCTGACCAATGGTGTAGACTGTTCCGGATTTGTACATCTGGTCTATGCACACTTTGGTATCAGCACCCCTCGATATTCCCAGGCTTTCAAGAGTGTTGGCCAGCCGGTATCTTATCAGAATATTCAGGCAGGGGATGTCGTGGTATATCCGGGACATGTGGCGATTTACATTGGAAACGGAAATATTGTGGAGGCGCAGTCGACAAGAGCCGGAATTACAAACAGCCGTCCGGTGAACTGTCATACAATCACTGCAATCCGCAGACTGGTATAGGAGTTTTTGATGAGACCGAAACATCTGGTATCCATTATTCTGATTGCCTTTGTGCTCGTGATGCTGATGAGAAACAACAATAGCATGACCAATGCAAGGCCGCTTGTATACCGGGAGTCTCTGGATGAAGTGGCAGCGCAGATCAATGATGAAAAACTGACGCTCAGAGACATGGCATTTTATGTTGGATATGAGGAATATCAGATGCAACAGGAGGCCATAGTATACGATCCGGACGATCCAAACCGTTACTGGAGCATGCGGGTAAAAGGTGGATTTATGAATACCGTTGTGCGCAAAAATGCGATGCAGATGGCACTTCACGATGAACTATTTTATCAGATGGCCATGCAGGAGGGCATTACACTGGATGACGATGACCAAAAGCATATGGATAATAAGCTGGAGGATTTCTGGGAGGATCTGACCGAACGTCAGGGAGAAAAGGCACTGGGAATTTCCAGAAAAGATGCAAAAAAAACGATCCAGAGGATTGCATACGCCCAGAAATACCAGGAAATTTATGCTCAGTTGCATAATCGTAAGTATGACGACTACGCATACACGACAAATTATTACCAGAAGCTTTTAAAAAAGCAAAAGTATAAAATTTATAATAATGTCTGGAATCGCGTTAGTTTTGGAAATGTCACATACAATAACAAAAAGAAAGAAGAATAAAAAATGTCAGTAAAATTAGGAAGAAATGATCCATGTTGGTGCGGAAGCGGCAAGAAATATAAGGCGTGTCATGCGGCTTTCGATGATAAGCTTGCACGTCTGGCACAACAGGGGCACGTTGTTCCGACACATGATCTGATTAAGACGCCGGATCAGATTGCAGGGATCAAGGAGAGTGCCAAAATCAATGTAGCGGTACTTGATTACATAGAAAAGAACATTCACGCAGGAATGAATACAGCGGAAATTGACAAGATTGTCTATGATATGACCACATCCATGGGAGGAATTCCGGCACCGCTCAACTACGAAGGATATCCATACAGTGTATGTACTTCGGTAAATGAGCAGGTATGCCACGGATTTCCTTCTGAAAAAGTGATCTTAAAAGAGGGAGATATTATCAATGTAGATTGTTCTACCATTCTGAATGGGTATTTTTCCGATTCTTCCCGTATGTTCTGCATCGGGGAAGTCAGTCCGGAAAAAAAGAAACTGGTCCAGGTAACCAAGGAATGTGTGGAACTTGGACTTAAGGAAGTAAAGCCTTGGGGCTTTTTGGGTGATATGGGTCAGGCAGTTCACGACCATGCTTATGCCAACGGGTATACCGTTGTCCGGGAGATCGGAGGTCACGGTGTCGGTCTGGAATTTCATGAGGAGCCGTGGGTTGGTTATAATTCCAAACGCGGAACCCAGATGGTGCTTGCTCCGGGTATGATCTTTACCATCGAGCCGATGGTTAACATGGGCGGCGTGGAGATCTTTATTGACGAAGAGAACGACTGGGAAGTATACACCGAGGATGGAATGCCATCTGCACAGTGGGAGATTATGGTTCTCGTCACTGAGGATGGTCATGAAGTACTTAGCTGGTAAATGTTCACGTATGCGGTATATCTTATGTATCGCATGTAATATGGGGGAGCACAGATGAAAAAAGATTGTCTGACAACATTTTCAAAGATCGACTTTAATACCTTTGAGCCGGAAGAGGATAAAATACGAATTGAGGATATCGCACATGCCCTGTCGATGATGACACGTGCGAATGGGCATTTTCCGCAGTTCTTTTCTGTAGGCCAGCATTGTATTCAGTGCTGCCATGAGGCAACCGCGAGAAACTATCTGCCACAGACGGCACTTGCCTGTCTGCTTCACGACGGAAGTGAAGCTTATCTGGCGGACATTACCCGCCCGGTCAAGAAAAATATGACGATGTATCTGCAGATCGAAGAGCAGCTGCAGCATATGATTTACACCAAATTTCTTGGATATGTGCCGGAGGGGGAAGAGGCAGAACTGATCACGAACATTGATGACAGCTGCCTGTACTATGAGTTTCTTCATTTTATGGATGAAAAAATGTACCCGGTGGAACCGGTTATGGTGAGCACACCGAGTTATGAGTTTCAGCCGATGGCCGATGTGGAAAAAGAGTTTCTTTCATTGTTTGAGGAACTGAAAGAGAAAATCAAGGAAGAGGAATCCAAGAAATGAATAAAAAGGAAGTCCTGGAGTTAAAGAGAAGATTCAAGAAAGAGGCGGCAACGTTTACCCGCGTGTGTGGCTGTTACGTTGACGGAAACCACAATAAAGTCTGTAAGTTTGGAAATACATTTCTGAATCTGGAAGAAGATGAATTTTATAAATATCTGGAAATTGCCAATAAGGCATTGTCCGGAACCATCGGAAATAACCTTCTGGAATTGAAGTTTCCGATTGAGGAAGAGGAAGTGGGCGGTCGTCAGCATATTCTGATGGCATTGCGCGCATCGAAACTGGAAGATGAAAATCTGCTGGATACATTTTATGATCTGGTAATCGACACGTATGACCATGCCGGAAATTACCTGATTGTACTGTTTCACGATGCATACGATGTGATGAGTCGGACGAGTGATAACAACAATCTCGATGAGTCAGAGGAAGTGTATGAATATCTGATCTGCGCGATCTGTCCGGTTGATCTGTCAAAGCCGGGGCTCGGTTTTCTCGAGGAGGAGCACCGGATCGGGCCGCGCGTGCGCGACTGGGTGGTAGGAGCCGTGGACACTGCATTTTTATTCCCGGCATTCAATGACCGCAGTACGGATATCCATTCGACATTGTTTTACACGAAAAATACCAAGGAGCCACATTCTGAATTTATGGCAAACGGACTGGGCTGTGGCATTGAGCGCACCGCAACTGAGCAGAAGATGGCATTCCATTCCATCGTCCGCAATGTGCTTGGCGCTGAGGATGAGCACACGGATGATGTGCTTTTGGATTTGCAGCAGAATTTAAGTGATATGATCGATGAGTATGCCGAGACACACGACGATGACGAAGATGTTTTCTTGCTCGATAAGGAAGTGGTCACAAAGCTTCTCGCAGACAGTGAGATCAGCGAGGAAAAGGCCGCAAAGATTGAAAAGTCTGTGGATGAGGCATTTGGCGAGAAACCGCCTGCAGCTGAAAATGTGATTGACTCTAAGGCGCTTGTGCAGAACGAACTGCGTGTGGAAAAAATGGCGCTTGAGGATCAGGTCGGTACACTGACGGTGCAGCTTACGGAAAAGGATGAGGCGCTTGCAGAGCGCACGTCCCAGTTGATTGAAAAGCAGGAAGAGATCGACAATTATATCGCAGAGACAAAGACCTATGATGTGGTACTGCGCGTGAAGCCGGAGAAGGCATCGCAGATCAAGTCGCAGGTGATCAACGGGCAGAAGTGCCTGGTGATCCCAATGGGCGAGGATGAGCATGCCACGATCAACGGAGTGAATACGACGGTGTAAGAAAGGTGGAAGTGCATCATGTGCAGGAGAAAGGAATTAAGTTTCTCAATATTTATATTATATAGTCTTGCGGAACAATGGAATATGACACCCGCAAAAGTATATAAAATACTAAATGATACCGGTATTTTAGATAACTATATCATTGGATGTTATGATGTACTTCACACGCAGGGCAAAGAATATCTTGTAGATGATATTACAGAGTTTGTAAGAGAGAAAGGTATTCATGTATGATCGTCTATATCATGGTTCAACGGAAGTCATTGAACATCCGGACGTGATTCATTCAAAAAAGTATCTGGATTTTGGCAAGGAATTTTATATTACCTCTTTTGAGCAGCAGGCAAAAAAATGGGCAATCCGAAAAGGGATGAGACAAGAAAGAAAACCCATTGTAAATGTTTATGAATTATCCAAAAACTGGGAAGATTTACAGGTATTATCATTTGAAAAAGAAAATGAAAAATGGCTGGAGTTTGTATGTGCATGTCGAAGAGGGGAAGAATTAAACCGTGTTTATGATATGATCATAGGTAATGTTGCCGATGATGATGTATTTAAAACAGTGGACATGTATTTTAGAGGGGTATGGGATAAAAAGAAAGTTTTAGAAGAATTGCGATTTTATAAAATGAATGATCAGATATGTATCGTAAATCAGGAAGCTTTGGATCAGATTCTTACTTTTAAAGAATTTTATGAGGTAGAGAGTGATGGAAGACAGGGAGCAGTTGGAAGCGGTATATAAACAAAATCTGGAAGACGATATTATTAATGCAATTTCTGATATGAAAGGGATTGCATTGCGGAAGGCCTTTGACATTTATTATTCCAGCAGACTGGCAGAGGAAATTGAAAAAGGTGAATATGGAATCGAAAATCTGGATGCCAGATATCTGGCTGAAGATTTGATTGAAAATGAATCACAACTATTTGACGGAAAACTTTGAAATAAAATATATATTTGGAATGAAATCTCCCCCTTTCTGTGCTATCATAAATCTATTGGATTATGATACATGGAAAGGGGCTTTTTTTATGGGTAGAAAAAATCCCGCAAAAAATATAAATATCGGTCTGCTGGCGCATGTCGATGCTGGAAAAACCACACTGTCGGAGGCACTGTTATATGCCACCGGGCAGATCCGCGCACTGGGGCGTGTGGACCATCAGGATGCATTTCTGGATACGGATGCGCAGGAGCGGGCGCGTGGAATTACAATTTTTTCCAAGCAGGCGAGGCTTCGGCTACAACCGACGAATGAGAGTTCGCATGGCGAATCGTCGGTTGGTGTGGAAATGCCCCCTC
>ERZ808270.1113-NODE-1113-length-12635-cov-2.867091_pt1 | contig 12635 bp, 10 predicted proteins | sample MGYA00521082_ERZ808270 | MGnify/ENA primary metagenome ERZ808270 (study PRJEB31516, sample SAMN03275594) | gut metagenome | biome: mammalia-associated habitat; material: feces | host: Papio cynocephalus | place: Kenya | collected 2012-07-27 ...
TGCAGGCAATACCCCATTCCCTTGGTACAAGCAGTGGGTACATGAGGGTGGCGTAAAAGATCCGCTGATCATTCGTTATCCGGCAGCCATCAAAGATCCGGGTGCTGTCCGCAGACAGTATAACCATGTGTCGGATGTGACGCCGACCGTGCTTGATCTGCTGGGACTTTCAAAACCGGAATTTATCAAGGGTGTTCCACAGCAGCCGTTCGAGGGAATCAGCTTCCGAAAGACGATCGAAGATGGTACGGCACCTTCGGATAAACATGTGCAGTACTTTGAAATGAATGGAAACCGTTCTGTCTACAAGGATGGATGGAAGGCAGTCTATAACTACCTGAATCGTAAGAAAAACGGAGATAAATGGGAGCTGTATCATGTCGATGCGGATTATTCTGAGAAATACGACGTGGCAGACCAGTATCCGGAGAAGCTGCGGGAGTTACAGGATGAATGGCTGATACAGGCTTCAAAATACCATGTATTTCCGATGGTGAAGCTGGAATACATGCTGGAAAAGGATGGATTGAACAAAGGCTATGATAATTACAGTGCACCGGCGAAGAAGCTGGTATACGAAAATGTAATATTGCCACATGATATTGCAAATGATCCGGGCGTTGGAAGAACAACGCATACTGTGACAGCGACGATAAATCGTTCAGATACTGCACAGCAGGGTGTGATTCTGGCACAGGGTGACCGGTTTGGCGGATCTGCCTTTTATGTCAAGGATAACCACTTGTATTACGCATTCAATGTCGACTGGGATCAGCGGTTTAAGGTGGTATCGGAGAACGAAATTCCGCTTGGAACCGTTGAGGTTTCATATGTATTTACAGTGACAGAATATAATCATGCACTTGTGAAGCTGTATATCAACGGTGAGGAACAGGGACAGGTGGAAATTACTCCATTACATTATACGACAGCACTCATTCTGACATTGAAAGCAAACAAGTACTCTTCTGTTGAGGATGCAGATTATGAGGCACCATTTGAATTTACCGGAGAATTGAAGAAGGTTGTCATTGATGTACCGGCACGTATTGCGAAAACGAGTGAAGAGTTAGAGCGGGTATTGCATATTGAATAAATTGAGAACAAAGTAAGAAATAGCAGACCAAGGAGGAAGCAGGCATGGAAGGACTGGAAAAAGAGGCAGAAACAATTATAAAAATCGAGCATCTGAACAAACAGTTTCTCGTGGATAAAAAACCGATGGAGATACTCCGGGATATCAATCTGGACATTAAGAAGGGTGAGTTCATTACAATCGTTGGTCATAGTGGCTGTGGAAAGAGTACACTGTTGAAGATTATGTGCGGACTGGTTCCTTACGAGGACGGTGTTGTGGAACGGAACGGACATGCTGTCGAAGGCCCGGGACCGAAATGTGGAATGGTGTTTCAGGATCATCGTCTGCTTCCGTGGTTGAAGATCAAAGATAACGTCGGATTTGGATTGGGGCAGTTATCAAAGGAAGAGCGAAAGGAAAAGGTACAGGCACATCTCGATCTGGTTGGACTGCATGGGTTTGAAAACAGTTATCCAAGACAGTTATCCGGTGGTATGTCCCAGCGGGCAGCCATCGCCAGAGGCCTTGTGAATAACCCGACGATCCTGTTGCTGGATGAGCCGTTTGGTGCATTGGATGCATTGACACGAATCCAGATGCAGAAGGAGATTCTTCGGATTCAGAGAGAACAGGGAACTACGATGGTGATGGTCACGCACGATATTGACGAGGCGATCGTCTTAGGCGACCGGGTTGTTGTGCTGCAGGCAAGACCGGGAGAAATCAAACAGATCATCCGGGTAGAAGGAGCTGGACACCGGCGCAACAGTACAGATTTTGTAGAATACAAACGGCGTATCTACAACGATCTGTTTGAAGATGCAGAACAGGAACCGGAAATTGAGTATATTATATAGGAGAAAACGATATACCACAGAGCGAAAGCAATGTAGTGTTACCGGTATGTGAGGGGGCATTACATATAGTAGGAGGCGAAAAAGATGGCTTTATGGAAGAGAGTAATATATGCGTTGATAATTCCGTCAGCAATTGTAGCAGCATGGATTTATGCGACGACATCTGGAAATGTACCGGCAGGAATTCTGCCGAGTATCTCACGTGTGTGGCAAGCCTTTTTGCAGATGACAAAGAGTGGGCAGCTGCAGAAGGATCTGCTGATCAGTCTGACAAGAGTATTAAAAGGATTTGCGACTTCCGCAGTATTAGGAATCCTTTTAGGATCACTAATCGGCATGTCGAAGCGGGCGAAGGCACTGCTTCTGCCGATGATTACCGTGATTCGGCAGATTCCGATGATTGCGTGGATTCCGTTGATTATCCTGTGGTGCGGAATAGGAGAGATGTCCAAGATTGTAATTATCGTGCTGGCGGCATTTTTCCCGATTCTTGTAAATACAGAAAGTGGTATCGAGAATACACCGAGTGGATATCTGGAGGTCGCAAGGTTATATAAATTAAATCCGTGGAATACATTTCGCCGGGTATACCTGCCACATGCACTTCCGAATATTTTAGTTGGACTGAAGCTTGGACTTGGTGTATCATGGATGGCAGTGGTAGCGTCGGAGCTGATTGCGGCGACATCTGGAATCGGATACCGGATGAGCGATGCGCGAAGCCTGATGCGTGCGGATATTGTAATTGTCTGCATGATCGTGATCGGACTTGTCGGTGTTATCATGGATAAGTTGATTGGCGCATTGTTCGGTGTATTTACACCGTGGAATGTGAAGAATCAGAACGAATAACCATACAGGAGGCGAGCACTATGCCAGCAGCAAGTATCTTGATCAAACCGGCATCTTCGAACTGCAATCTGGATTGCAAATACTGTTTCTATAAGGTGTTGAGCAGTAACCGGGAAGAATACAGCAAGGGATTTATGAAGGAAGAAACCCTGGAAACGCTTGTGCGGGAGGGGATTGCCTATGCAGACGGCTCTCTGACCTTTGCGTTTCAGGGTGGAGAACCGACACTTGCCGGACTGCCATTCTTTGAGCGGGTGATGGAATTGCAGAAGCAATATAATAAGAAAGGTCTGAGCATTGAAAATACGTTGCAGACAAATGGTATGGTGATCGATGATGCGTGGGCGAAGTTTTTTGCAGAGCATGATTTTTTGATCGGGATATCGCTGGATGGACCGAAGAAGCTGCATGATAAGTACCGTGTGGATTACCAGAACCGGGAAAGCTTTGAACAGGTCATGCATGCAATCGCATTGTTCCGCAAATATGGTGTCCGGTTTAATATTCTGACTGTAGTTACGGAGGCACTGGCACAGCAGGCATCGTATGTATACAAATTTTACAAGCGGAATGTTTTTCCCTATGTGCAGCTGATTCCGTGCATGGATGAGAAGAAACGATGCTGCATGGCAGAGGAAGGTACCGGAGCGGTTACACCGGAAAGCTATGGGAAGTTTTTGTGTGAATTTTTTGATCTGTGGTACGAAGATTTTGTACAGGGGGAAGAAATGGATGTCCGTATCTTTTCAAACCTCGCACAGATGGCGGCGGGCTATCCGGCGGAGGAATGTGGGATGAATGGCTGCTGTAACTGTTATTTCGTTGTAGAAGGGGATGGCAGTGTGTATCCCTGCGATTTTTATTGCATCGATGAATGGAAGCTCGGCGAGGTCGGACAGCCGTTTGCAGAGATGATACAGTCGGAACGTGCCCATGCATTTGTGGCAAACAGCCGGGCACAGTGTGACGCGTGCAGGGAATGTCCATATCTCAGCCTGTGCCATGGCGGGTGCCGTCGATGGCGGGAGGAGACGAAGGGCGTGTATGGGAAGAACCGTCTGTGTACGGCGTATCAGATGTTCTTTGCACATACATGGGACCGGCTGCAAAAGCTGGGTGAAGTGATCGCGCAGGCGTATGGACGCAGAGGATAATCAGTTTGCATAATCAGTAGAAAGGAAATAGTGATTGACTATTTCCTTTTATTTTGTCTATAATTGTATTTATACGCAATTTTAGAGAAAAGAGAGCTGATACTATGAAAATCCCCAAAAATACGAATCCATTGCAATCCGACCGTACATTCTTAGCGACAGAACCGATCGGCAGGCTGCTGGCGAAGCTGGCACTGCCGACAGTTGCGGCGCAGATGATCAACATGCTGTATAACATTGTTGACCGTATCTATATCGGGCATATCCCGGAGACAGGCGCGATGGCGCTGACGGGTGTGGGTGTCTGCATGCCACTCATTATGATTATAAGTGCTTTTGCCGCATTGGTTGGAAATGGCGGTGCGCCGCGTGCGACAATCTTTATGGGTAAAAATAAGAAAGATGACGCGGAGAAGATACTCGCCAACTGTTTTACGATGCAGATTCTCCTGTCGATCGTTCTGACCGTCGTTTTACTGATCTGGAACCGGGATTTCCTGCTTGCCTTTGGTGCAAGTGCCAATACGATTGAGTACGCGACATCGTATATGAATATCTATGCACTCGGAACGATCTTCGTACAGCTCACCCTCGGCATGAATGCATTTATTACAGCGCAGGGCTTTGCGAAGGAGGGCATGCTGTCAGTTCTGATCGGAGCGGTCGTAAATATCATTTTAGATCCGATCTTTATCTTCGGATTCCATATGGGGGTCCGTGGTGCCGCGCTTGCAACGATCATTTCACAGGGCTGTTCCTGTGCATGGGTGTTAAGATTCCTGTTCGGAAAGCGCACCACACTTCGTATCCGAGTCAAAAATATGGGATTGAAGGCAGCGTATATTCTTCCCTGCATGGCACTTGGTTCTGCCGTCTTTATCATGCAGGGCAGTGAGAGTATCATCTCGGTATGCTTTAATTCCTCCCTCTTGAAATACGGTGGTGATATCGCGGTCGGCTCGATGACGATTCTGACGAGTGTCATGCAGTTTGCCATGCTGCCGCTGCAGGGACTGGGACAGGGGGCACAGCCGATCATCAGCTATAATTATGGCGCAAAAAATGCATCCAGAGTCCGGGCGGCGTTCAAGCTTTTGCTCAAAGTCAGCATGATCTATTCTGTGACACTCTGGCTCTGCATTATGTGCTTCCCGAAGGTATTTGCATCGATTTTCACGACAGATGCGGCATTGATTGCATTTACAAAGGATGCGCTCCGATATTATCTGGCGGTGATGTTCCTGTTCGGAATCCAGATTGCCTGTCAGATGACCTTCAATGCACTTGGAAATGCACCGGCATCAATCATTGTTGCAATCATGCGGAAATTCGTGCTGTTGATTCCGCTCATTTTCATCCTGCCGCATATCATTACGTCGGACAAGACGATGGCGGTTTATCTGGCGGAACCGATCGCGGATGTGCTCGCGGTAACATTTACATCAATCCTGTTTTCATTCCAGTTTAAGAAGGCGCTTCGGGAGATGGAGGAAAAAATATGTTAACATCACTTGCACTTATCTTTCTGGTCGGGCTTGCCATGTCTGCAATCTGTAAACAGATCCGCCTGCCGGGCATCATCGGCATGCTGGCGACAGGAATCGTACTTGGTCCCTATGTGCTGGATCTGTTATCGCCATCGATTCTGGGTATTTCCGCGGATCTGCGAAAATTAGCACTTGTCATTATCCTGCTCAAGGCAGGGCTGTCGTTGAATCTGTCGGACCTGAAGAAGGTTGGGCGTCCGGCAATCCTGATGGCGTTTGTGCCGGCATCGTTTGAGATCTGTGGGTATATCCTGTTTGCACCGATGATCCTTGGCGTGACACGCGTGGAGGCAGCGGTTATGGGTGCCGTCATGGGTGCGGTTTCACCAGCCGTCGTGGTGCCGCGTATGGTGAAACTTATGGAGGAAGGCTATGGAACGAAGAAAGGAATCCCACAGATGATACTGGCGGGGGCGTCGTGCGACGATATCTTCGTAATCGTGTTATTTACAACATTTCTGCAGATGGCACAGGGCGGACATGCGAATGCGAAGGATTTTATCAATATTCCAATTTCGATTGTGTTAGGAATCGTGCTTGGTTGTATCGTTGGCTATCTGCTGTACCAGTTCTTTGAGCTTGCGTATAAGAAGAATCACTGTGTGCGCAATTCAACGAAGCTGATCGTGATCCTGGGTACGTCGTGCCTGCTGCTTGCAATCGAGGAGTGGCTGTCTGCATATGTGGCAGTGTCCGGACTTCTGGCAGTTGTCAGCATGGCATGTGTGCTCAAACTGAAGAGCACAACATTTGTATCCAAGCGGTTGTCAGAGAAATTCGGTAAGCTATGGATTGCCGCAGAAGTAATCCTGTTCGTGTTAGTTGGTGCCGCAGTCGATATCCGGTATATGGCGAAGGCGGGAGCAATGGCACTTTTAATGATCGGGGCAGCATTGCTGTTCCGTGCGGTTGGTGTCTGTATCTGTATGCTTGGTACGAAGCTTACATGGAAGGAACGGTTATTCTGTATTATCGCGTATCTTCCGAAGGCTACCGTGCAGGCGGCGATTGGCTCAGTCCCTCTGGCAGCCGGGCTTTCCTGCGGCACGCTTGTGCTTTCCGTTGCAGTCATGGCAATCGTGATCACAGCACCGATTGGCGCGCTCGGTATCGACAGCACATATAAACATTTACTGGAAAAAGAATAAACATGGGACTTTTCCGTGCGCGGAATCATCTAATAGGTGTATGGACATACAGAATATAAAACTCCGGAGGGAAGGGAGTGGAACACATGAAGAAAGAAGCCTTTGGTGAACTTGTGATTTCGAATCAGGAAAGCTGGTATCGAATCGCCAAAAGCTACTTATGCAATGATGCGGACTGTGCTGACGCGATTCAAAATGCGATCGTGCATGCATTTGAGAATCTGTACAGTCTGCGCAATGATAAGTATGCGAAAACATGGTTTATAAGAATTCTGATCAACGAATGTCATCAGGTCATACGAGATAATAAGAAGGTTGTAACTTGGGAGGAATATCAGGAGGAAGGCCGGGAAGCGGAATACATACGAGGGTACGGACAGTATTCGGAATTGTATGAAAGCATCATGCGGCTGAAGGAGAATGAGCGGACCTGCATTATTTTGTATTATTTTGAGGAGTACAGCATTCGGGAAATCGCGCAATGTTTGGAGTCTACCGAATCGGCAGTCAAGAAACGGCTGGTGCGGGCAAGAGAACATTTGCGAGGAATATTAAAGGCGAAATCGGCATGAAGGTCAGAACACCGAGATGATTGGAACGGGTAAAGGAGGTAATGTGTTATGGATATTGATAGAAACAACGTCAATGAGATAAAATCAGAGTTTCTGCAGATGCCGGATTATATCCGGGATATGATCGAGGAGACGGTCGAACAGCAGTTGAAGAAAAAGCAGCATCACAGTAAGAAAATGTGGAGAGTTGCAGCAGCGATTCTTGCTTTTGCCTGTGTGGGCGGCGGAACTACACTGGCGGCTACACAGTTATACAAAATGCATCTGGAACAGCAGGGTAAATATGGCTCAACATTGATCTATGGAGAGGCAACCAATACCGATGCAACGGATACCGATGCGGAAGTGGATCCGAATGCACTTTATACCTTGGATGTTTCCTGTGTACCGGAAGGTATGAAGGTAGATGGATTAGATGATATTTATGCAGATGGAAATAATTATGTGAAGAAAGTATCACTCTTCCAGGAGGATTCGCCGTTTATAGGTGGCGTTTCGTTCTGTTTCCTGAAGATGCCGGCGGATCAGCAGGTTTCGTTCGATGAAACACATGTTATTTCGACCAAAGAAATGGATATCGATGGCAGACAGGCAATTGTGATAGAAAGACAGGTTCTGGAATCAGCCAGACGTGAGGTTCAGTATGAGCTGTATGTCACATATGAAAATAACTATCTGCTGCACATGCTTGTGTATGATGACACAGAGCTTGATACTGCCATTGATATTGTAAAAGGATTGAAGCTTACCGCAACCGATGACCCGGAGGCAACGCGCAGAATCGTGGCGGAAGAATATACAGGGCAGGAGGAAGCAACTGCCGCAGCGCCTGTTTATGAGGCAGACGAAAACGCTGGCAAGAAGAACAGATTCACGGAAACTTCGAAAGAATCAATGGAAGAACATATGCATCAGGTCGGAGATAGCTTCAATGTACCGCAGTCTTCCCTGACGGCAAAGGTATCTAAGGTGGAATTACTGGATTCCCCGGATGCGATTGATGCAGCCTATGCTCTCAATCCGGTAAAAACGGATGACGAAGGAAAGCTTGTTAACAATGTGATCGCCTATGAGAAATGTGGAAATGGTATAGATCAATTAGATGAGGTTGTAGAGACGAAGGAAGTGAAGGAAAAGATCCTTTACATTGAGGTTGAGTATACGAACACAAGTGACCAACAGACCGGAGATACCATGTTCCAATGCAGCTTGCTCTGGGCGAAGAAAACCGGAGATGGCTATGAAACGGTTGACGTCTATGCGAAGGATGATGTGGACTATGATAGTTACTATGGACAGAATTATCAGATTTCCGATGTACCGCTTTATTTCTATAACGGAAAAAGTGTAGAAGAGAAAAATCATCTGATCCGTGTTCAGCCTGGGGAAACAAGAACGGTCACATGGGCGTTCCTTGTAACGGAGGATGAACTGCCATATCTGTATCTTGATCTTTTCTCTGGAAATGAAGACTATACACAATTCAGACAATCAGCATTGCTGTATGGATATGTAGATATCCGTCAGTAGGTTATGACTGGGAAGCCTAGAATTAAATAAAAATCAGAATATTGAAAATTCGACTTTCAAAAAATAAATAAAAATTCAGAAATAAAAATAAAAGAAGAAACAGAGGGAGGAGCGTTGACACGCTCCTCTTTTTTGCTGTACTCTGTATACAGTACACGAAAACAAAAGCATGGATTAAAGGAGGTAACGATTATGTCAGCAACAAAATGTGCAACGGATGATGTATCTGAATTGTTCCCAGCGGTGGCAACTTCGCCGTTTGAGGATCTTACATGTCTGGAGAATTACTGGGGAAGAAAATGGGGACAGAATTGTGAAACCGGAACCTTGCGTATGGTTATGCTGCATCGCCCGGATGTGGAGTTAAATACGATTGATCCAAGTAAGTACAATGAAGAATATAATGCGATCATAGGCGATAACAAGGAGTATTACTGGATTGGAAAAGAAAAGCCGGATATTGCGAAGGCAGCCGCCCAGCATGATGCATATGCACAGATCTTAAAGGACAATGGTGTGGAGATTGTCTATACAAACAAGAATAACAAGCCAAACCTGACAAAGACGATCAATTGCTGTGATGTCGGAATCACAGTTCCGGGCGGCATGATCGTATGTCGAAATGCCCCATATATGAGAAAAGGCGAGGCATGTGTTGCAACGAAGACACTGGGCGCGATTGGAATGCCGATTCTCCGTACAATGAATGGTACGGGTGTTGCGGAAGGCGGAAATTGTCTTTTCCTCGATGATAAGCATGTCTGCATTGGACTTTCCACACGGACCAATCTGGAAGGAATCCGACAGGTGCGGGAGATTCTGGACCCGATGGGAATTGAATTGATCGTAATTCCTTGTCCGGGATATATGCTTCATATCGATGGCATGTTTGCAATGATCGATCACCGGGAAGCTTTGGTAGATGTAGATATTACGCCATATTTTGTGTTGGAGAAGATGAAAGAGCTTGGAATCAATATTATCAAGAAAGATCCAAGAGACGATGTATTTGTAATCAACTGTGTACCGCTTGGCAATAAGAAGATTGTTATGCAGAAGACAGCACATTCGGAGTACACGAAAGAGATTCTGCGTAAGAAAGGATATACGCTGTTTGAGGTTGAATACGATGAGGCTGGAAAGGCAGGCGGAGGCTTGCATTGTGCAACCCTGCCGTTGATCCGTGATTATGTAGATTTCTCAAGTTTGTAAAAAGAAGGGATGCCGTATGCCGAAGATCGTTGTTTGTGATATGACATATGAGGAAGCAGAATTTGAGAAGATATGTGCACTGTTTCGGAAGATGCTGCCGGAATCTGAGATCCGGCATTATGTACCGGATGAAAACTATGCACAGGTGCTTGCAGATGCAGAATATATTCTTACCTCGTATGTTCCGTTTGGTAAGAAATATTTTGCGGCAGCAAAAAAATTACAGGCAATCTCTGTGACCGGAACCGGGTATAGCAATATTGATTGTGAAGCAGCGAAAAAACATAAGGTAGCTGTGTATCATGTCCGGGATTATTGTACGCAGGAGGTGTCGATTCATGCGGTATCTATGATGCTGGCACTCATGCGGGGACTGAAAAAACAGGACCATCATATCAATCGTTCCCTGAAATGGGACTATATGTATGCAAATGCAACCGTTCCATACGGCAAGAATGTCGTAATCTATGGATTTGGAAAGATTGCGAAGCAGACGGCTGCAACGCTGGCAGCCTTGGGAATGCATGTATACGTTGTATCAAGACATGCAGGCAGCGAGGCAGTCATGCGGCATGGGGCAGAAAAAATAGAGCCGGAGGATGTGGCTGCGGCAGCAGATGTTGTAATCAATCACCAGAGTGCAGATGGCTTGCCTGTGCATTATTTTGATGAGGTCTGGTTTTATAGTCTGAAGAGACGTCCATTGTTCATCAATGTAGGACGGGGAATCTCAGTAGATGAGGCAGCTCTTTGTGATGCACTGGATGCAGGATTTGTATCCGGTGCGGGGATAGATGTATTGGAGGATGAGAATCCAGATCTGAAGAATTGTAAATTATTATATCGAGGAAATGTAATTCTGACACCACACAGTGCATTTTATTCGGAACGTTCCATGAACGAATTGCGGACACAGGCATGTATGAATCTGGTCAATCATATGCGTGGAGAACCGGATTATGCAGGAAATCGTGTTGTGTGAATGCAGGTTACCATGAAATAGGGGATGATGAAATATGTTATTGCTACAACAGATGCTGGTACTTTTCTTTTATATGGGTATCGGCTTTGTCTGCGGAAAAAAGAATATTATAACGGATGATGTCGCAAAGACATTTTCCTGGATTGTCGTAAATATTGCGAACACCGCGCTGATTTTATCGGCAGGTGTTTCCGATACAAAAACGGTGACAGGAAAGGCATTGGCAGCTACGTTTGTTGTGGCAATTGGTGTCTTTCTATTTCTGATTCTGCTAGGATATCTGCTTGTGCCATTATTACGGGTTCCGGCTGCGGACAAAGGCGTGTTCCGTGTCATGACGATATTTTCCAATATTGGATTTATGGGATTCCCGGTTATATCTGCGGTATATGGAGAAGAAGCGCTGCTATACGCATCCATATTTTTATTTCCTTATAACATTTTGATTTATACATACGGCATCTGCGCGATGAAAAAAGAAAATGACGGCAGTGGGAAAATGCAGTGGAAGAAAATATGCAATGCAGGTGTGATCGCAGGGCTTATCTCACTCATCTGTTATCTGGCAGATGTGCAGGTTCCCGCTTTCGTACAGACAGCCGTCAGTGGATTAAGCGGTCTTACAGCTCCGCTCAGTATGATCGTGATCGGACAGTCTATGGTTCACATGCGGATCCGGGATTTGATTACAGATGTCCGGTTATTGATATTTTCAATTATAAAGTTAATTGTGATACCGGTCTGTGGCATATTGCTGCTTCGGATATGGATCAGGGATTCCATGCTGCTGGGGGTATGTCTGATTATGCTTGCAACGCCGGTTGGAAGTATGACAGCAATGCTCGCGCAGCAATATGACGGAGATTATATGCTTGCGTCGAAGGGAGTTTCACTGACAACGATTTTGTCGGTGCTGACAATTCCGCTGGTATCAGCAATTGTAATGTAAAAAGAAAAGGAGTGATGGCTATGGCAACATTACAGGAATACATGGATCAAAGTACGATTCCAAACATGTTTGAGTCGGAGGTGTTTTCCGAAGTCTGGGGTACGGATTTCGGCGTAGACAACTCGGTAGGAAAAATCCGCAAGATGTTAGTACACAGACCGGGGGTTGAAATTGAGCAGTTAAAGGATGGCGTCTTCGAAGAGGAAGCAGGTGCAAGAATCCTACGGGGCGCAAATGGGAGAATCCGAAATTATTTTAAGGACACTGAGCTGCCGGATCTTGGAAAAATGCAGTATCAGCATGATGCGATGACACAGATTCTAAAAGAGGAGGGCATAGAGCTTGTCAATCTGGAGGATGAAAGCCATTATTGGACGAACCTGTTATTTGCGCGGGACGTCGCGCTGATGGTGCCAAAGGGAGCAATCCTGACACGGTTTGCCATGTATTTCCATGCGGGAGATCCATTTGTGACACAGAAAATGCTTGCAGAACAGAAGATTCCGATTCTTGGAGCCATTCAGGGAGCGGGAAGTATAGAGGGAGGATCGTTTTCTATGCTTGATCCAAAGACTGCGATTGTCGGGCGTTCCGTCCGTATCAATGATGCGGGAATCGAACAGCTTCGAGCCTTGCTTTCTTATCAGGGAATCGAATTGATCGTTGTGGATCTTCCGGCATATTATATTCATCTGGATGAAGCGTTTCTTCCTGTGGATAAGGATAAGATTCTGGTCAGCACATTTATATTGCT
>ERZ808270.1115-NODE-1115-length-12620-cov-2.608675_pt1 | contig 12620 bp, 13 predicted proteins | sample MGYA00521082_ERZ808270 | MGnify/ENA primary metagenome ERZ808270 (study PRJEB31516, sample SAMN03275594) | gut metagenome | biome: mammalia-associated habitat; material: feces | host: Papio cynocephalus | place: Kenya | collected 2012-07-27 ...
ACGCACTCAAGTTCAAGTTCAACACCCACTACGACGAGAAGGACACCATCGGCAAGCGCTACCGTCGTCAGGACGCCATCGGCACACCTTACTGTGTGACCGTGGACTACGACACCCTCAAGGACAACACCGTGACCCTCCGCTTCCGCGACACCATGGAACAGGAGCGTGTGAGCATCGACCAGCTCGACGCCATCATCGAGGACAAGGTAAGTATCGCAAGTCTGCTTAAGAAACTCCAGTAAATGAGAGAAAACAAGACATTTTATATCCTGATGCTGCTCCTCGCGACAGTCTTCGGACTGTCGTCGTGCGGCGAGGATGACAATACCGTGGAGGAGTTTGCCAACTGGCAGCAGAAGAACGACGAATATTTCTCTTCCATCTATGCCAAGGCGCAAGCCAACAGCGACGGCAAGTGGCTCATCCTTCCCTCGTGGACGGTGAACGACAGCATCGCCGCCCTCTCGCCCACCAGCAACGTGGTGGCACACATCATCACCGAGGGCACAGGTTCCGCCTGCCCCATCTACACCGACTCGGTGCAGGTGCACTATCGCGGACGGCTGATACCCTCGCCGAGCTATCCTGAGGGCTGGACTTTCGACCAGAGCTATTCCGGCACTTACAACCCTGCCACGATGACCCCGAGCAAGTTTGCCGTTTCCGCCACGGTGACGGGCTTCACCACCGCCTTGCAGTATATGCACATCGGCGACCGTTGGGAAATCTACATCCCCTACGACCTGGGCTACGGAGCGAGCGACTACACGGCAAGCAGTTCGTCGTCCACCATTCCCGGTGGCAGCACCCTCATCTTCGATTTGACCCTCGCCGGCTATTACCACCCCGGCGAGACATCCACGACAAGGGCTGCAGGCACACAACGTGCGCAAGGCTATTGGGTGACAAAGTAAGACTTACAACAAAAATCAAAAGATAAGAAGAAATGTCTCAATCGTCTGTTCGCATGGATGATTGAGGCATTTTTTGATGAACCCACGTCCCGGTCGTTGCCGTGACGGGCGGTCAGAAAACCCAGTCAAGATGACCATACTCTATTTCCTGCTATTCCTTGTGGTGCTCATCGGGCCCGATGTCCGCATCTATGCCTCGTGCATCGCCGGAACGTGCCCATGGGCAGTCAAGATATTGTGGTGGTTGCCCACGGCAGCCACGCTCACCGCCTTTGTCTGTGCCAACCGGGGATGGTACCACAACACGTGCATGCGGGCATTCTTCGCCCTGGTGCTCTGTTTCGTGCTGCCCAAGGGACTCTTCGTCTTGTTCCATCTGCTGATAGGGTGGCAGGTGGCTTTGGCGGCAGTGGCGGTGGTGGAGTTGTTCCTGCTCTACGGTTTCTTCTTTGGCTGGCGCCGGATTGTGGTCAAGGACACCGTCTGTGCGGATGCCGCCATCCCCAAGGCTTTCGACGGCTACCGCGTGCTGCAACTCTCCGACATCCATATCGGCACCTTCCTGCAGAACCCCTCGTTCATCGGCAAACTGGTCAATGTGGTCAACGCCCAACAGCCAGACCTCGTGGTGTTCACAGGCGATCTGGTCAACGTGAGTGCCACAGAGCTGCTCCCCTTCATGTCCGTGCTCGACCACATCCATGCCACGGACGGCGTCTATTCCGTGATGGGCAACCATGACTACTGCGAGTATGGCCACGACCATACCCTGCAACGCATGGAGCGCAATCAGCACGCCCTCATCTATATGGAAGAGAAGATGGAATGGCACATGCTCATGAACGAGCACGTGCTCCTTCAGCGTGGCGGCAGCCAGATAGCCCTTGTCGGTGTGGAGAACATCGGCAAGCCCCCCTTCAAAAGTCACGGCAACCTGGGCAAGGCGGTCAAGGATTTGCCCGACGGCATGTTCAAGATTCTGCTCAGCCACGACCCCACCCATTGGCGCATGGGCGTGCTTCAGACCACCGACATCCAGCTCACCCTCAGCGGCCACACCCATGCAGGGCAGTTCAAGATCGGCCGCTTCTCGCCCTCCCGGTGGGCGTACAACGAATGGGGCGGCATGTATACCGAAGACGGCCGCCACCTCCATGTGTCGCTGGGCATTGGCGGCACCGTCCCCTTCCGCTTCGGCGCTTGGCCCGAGGTCAACGTCATCACCCTCAGCAGTGTGCAAAAGAAATAAAAACAACAGATTATAGACATAAAATGAAAAGACAAACTCTCGCAGTCGCCATGATGCTTGCCTTTGCGGCAACCGTCGGCGCGCAAACCAAGGACGGAGGCATCTCCGCACAAATGATGCAACAGATAAGACAGGCACAGAAGCAGACCACGGCAGACCGGGCACTCTTCAATGCCATCGCCGCCAACAACATCGACAACTTGGCGAAGAACCACAAGGCACCCGCCGCTCCCGACACCTATTTCAGTGTGGAGACACCCGCACAGAGCATCACCGACCAGAAACAGAGCGGACGCTGTTGGATGTTCAGCGGCATGAACGTGCTGCGCAGCAATTTCGCCCAGAAGAGCGACTCGCTCACCGTCGAGTTCTCCCAAGCCTACCTGTTCTTCTACGATCAGTTGGAGAAAGCCAACCTCTTCCTCCAGGGCGTCATCGACTGCGCCAAGAAACCGATGGACGACCAGCGTGTGCAGTTCTTCTTCAAGAACCCCATCAACGACGGCGGCACCTTCTGCGGTGTGGCTGACCTCACCGCCAAATACGGTTTGGTGCCCAAGAGTGTGATGCCCGAGACCTTCTCGTCGGACAACACCCGTCGCATGGCGGCACTCCTCTCGTCCAAACTCCGCGAGTACGGACTCCAGTTGCGCGACATGGTCAACAACGGCAAGAAACCCGCCGAACTGCGCAGCGCAAAGGAGAAGATGCTCGGCACCATCTACCACATGCTCTCGCTGACCATCGGCGAGCCGCCCACGCAGTTCACCTACGCTTTCAAGAACAGCAAGGGACGTGAGGTGGCTCCTGCCAAGACCTACACGCCGCAGAGTTTCTACAAGGAAGTGGTGGGCGAGCCACTGCCCGGCACCTTCATCATGGTGATGAACGACCCGCGCCGTCCTTACCACAAAACCTATGAGGTGGAGCTTGACCGCCACACCTACGACGGCACCAACTGGAAATATCTCAACCTGCCGATGGAGGATATCGAGCAACTTGCCATCACCGCCTTGAAAGCAGGCAAGAAGATGTACAGTTCCTACGATGTGGCGAAGTTCCTCAACCGAGACCTCGGCTATTGCGACCTCGACAACTACGACTACGGCTCGCTCTTCTCAACCACCTTCCCGATGAACAAGGCACAGCGCATCTCCACCTTCGACAGCGGCAGCACCCACGCCATGACCCTTACCGCCGTGGATCTTGACGCCAACGGAAAGCCCCTGAAATGGAAGGTGGAAAACAGCTGGGGCGCCACATGGGGACAGAAAGGATGCCTGATTATGACCAACAAATGGTTTGAGGAATACATGTTCCGCCTAGTGGTCGACAAGCAGTTTGTCAGTCCCAAGTTGCTCGAAGAGTTCAACCAGAAGCCTGTCCAAGTGATGCCAGAAGACCCCCTCTTCGGCGTGGACGAATAACAACAAGACAATCCCCCTGTTCCCATGACCGACAAGGGGACAACCATCCGAACATACCGCGCCCTGCAAGGAAAAGACAAAAGCCTTTGCAGGGCGTGTCTATAGATACACTATGCAACTCAACAATCTTCTTCATCAGCAGGCAACCTTGCCCGCTTCGCAGATAGCCCGGGAGGTGAACAAGGCCCTCGCCGCCCATCATGCCCTCGTCGTCACGGCTCCCCCAGGCGCAGGAAAGTCAACGCTTCTTCCCCTGTCCCTCCTTCTGGGGCAGGACACGTGGAGTGAAGTTCCGGGAAAAATACTCATGCTCGAGCCCCGTCGTCTCGCCGCCCGGCAGATAGCCGAGCGCATGGCGCAGATGCTGGGCGAGCCGGTAGGCCAGACGGTGGGCTATCGGGTGAGATTTGACAACAAGGTGTCTGCCCGAACCCGTGTGGAAGTGCTCACCGAGGGCATCCTGACCCGGATGCTTGTCAGCGACGCCACCTTGGACGGCGTGAGCGCCGTGGTCTTCGACGAGTTCCACGAGCGCAGCATCAACTCCGACCTCGCCCTCGCCCTCGTCCGCCAAGCCCAAGAGATTATCCGTCCAGACCTGAAGATTGTCGTCATGTCGGCGACCATTGACGCCGGCTACATCTGCCAGTCGCTCGGCGCCCCGCTCATCGAGAGTGAAGGAAGGATGTTTCCAGTCGATGTGCGCCATGCCTCGGAAGACCTGGACCTCCGTCAGGTGGCGCAAACCGCAGCCTTGGCCGTGACGAAAGCCCATCGGGAACAGGAGGGTGACATCCTCGTGTTCCTGCCCGGACAAGGCGAGATAGAGCGGTGCCGCCAACTGCTCGGCGACTCGCTCGCCCCCACACAAGTGCTTCCCCTCTATGGCAATCTTCCCCCCGAACAGCAGCGGCGCGCCATCGCACCGTCGCCGGCAGGCGGACGCAAGGTGGTGCTCGCCACCCCGATAGCCGAGACCTCCCTCACCATCGAGGGTGTGCGCACGGTCATCGACTCCGGCCTGTGCCGGTCGTTGTTGTTCGACCCACGCACCGGACTCAGTCACTTGGAAACCGTACGCGTCAGCATGGACATGGCCAAGCAGCGTTCGGGACGTGCCGGACGAGTGGCTCCCGGCACCTGCTATCGTTTGTGGACACTCGCCGCCGAGCATCAGATGGAGGAGCAACGCAAGCCCGAGATAGAGACGGCAGACCTCTCTTCCCTGCTGCTCGACATAGCCGCTTTCGGCGAGAACGATGTCGACCAACTCCCTTGGCTCACTCCTCCGCCCCGTGGCAATGTGGCGACGGCGCATGAACTGCTGTGTTCGCTTGGCGCCATCGACGCGCAGGGCAAAATCACGCCCCGCGGCAAGCAGATGGCCACTCTTCCCTGCCATCCCCGTATGGCGCGCATGATACTGAACGGAGCGTCGAAAGCGCAGAAAACCCTGGCTTGCGACCTTGCGGCACTGTTGGAAGAGAAAGACCCGATGGACGAACAGACGGGGGCGGACATGGCGTTGCGTGTATCCCTGCTGCGCTCGGCACGGAACAACAAACGACTGGGCAAGTGGCAACGCGTGGCACAAGTGGCGGCGGAATACCGAAGGATGGCACGGGTGGACGAGGACAACCGTGAGGTGGCACCCGACGAGGTGGGCATGCTGCTGGCCTGTGCCTATCCCGAACGCATCGCCCACAGTGTGGACGCCATCGGCAACTATCGTTTGGCGAGCGGTGTCAACGTGCAGTTGGAGCGCACAGACCCTCTCTCGTCCTATTCCTGGTTGGCGGTGGCGTCGATGTACAATCGTCCCGGCGGGGTGGGGCGCGTGTTCCTCGCCGCGCCAGTCCTGCCCGAAGAACTCGACCCTTCGCTTGTCAGCCAACGCGACAACGTGTCGTGGGACAGCAAGCAAGGGTGTGTCGTCATGCAGCGTGAGCGCCGCATAGGCAAACTCCTCGTGGACAGCAAACCGATACACGACGCCGACAAGAACGAAGTCATCCACATCCTCTGTGAGGCGATGAAGAAAGACGGACTGAGCATGTTGTCGTGGAATGCTGACGAGGTGACGCGTCTGCAGCACAGGGTGGCGCAGGTGTCGGCATGGCATCCCGAACTCCAGTTGCCCGACCTCTCCACCGACCATCTCCTCGCCACAGCCTCCGCATGGCTGCCCTTCTATCTTGAGGACGGCGGAAAAGTCAAGTACTCCGTGTCGGAACTGCGTCGTCTGCCGCTGGCTGAAATCCTGTGGAACATCATCCCCTACGACAGGCAAACGGACATCGACCGCTTGGCACCCACCCATATACAAGTGCCCACAGGCTCACGCATCCGGGTGGACTACAGACAAGGTGCCGAGGCTCCTGTGCTGAGCGTGCGCCTGCAGGAGTGTTTCGGCATGGCGACGACCCCCTGTGTCGACGACGGCAAGCGTCCCGTGCTGATGGAACTCCTTTCGCCGGGCTTCAAACCCGTGCAGTTGACCTCCGACTTGGCGAGCTTCTGGCAAGGCACCTATTTCGAGGTACGCAAAGAACTGCGCCGCCGCTATCCCAAGCACTATTGGCCCGAGAACCCCTTGGAGGCGGTGGCAGTGAGAGGCGTGAAGCGGAGATAAAACACAACAACGCCCTGCAAGAACCATTGTCTTGCAGGGCGTTGCCTATTTGTGAATGTAAGGTTTATACCAAGTGGCTGATGAGGTCTTCACGCTCACCGGCGAGCATGTCGATGACAGGAATCTCCACCATGGTGTAGCAACCAGGCTGCTGACGCATGGAAGCACGAGCCACGTTGACCAATACCTGACCTGTCAGGGCAGGATTGTTGATGCTCATGTTGAACTCCAGACGCTGGTTCTGTGTCTTGCCGCTCACACCCTTGCGCACGAGGTTCACACCGTGGCCCATGTCGCGCACTTCGTCAACGGAAGGCACTGCGAACACATGGGTCTCGTCGTTGGCGAAATAAGGGTCAGCCTTGATTTCCTTGGTCACTTTCTCGAGGCTTGCACCCTCCTCAAGTTCCACATAAACCATGCGGCGGTGGATGCCCTCACCCAAAGGAATGGTCATGGAGAGCGCATTCTTCACACCCTACTTGGAACGTACGCACACGCTGTGACCCATGCTCATGCCGGGACCGAAATTGGTGTAGCTCAAACCTTTTGGTGCGAGACTCTGCATCAAGGTGCGCACGATGGAGTCTGATCCTGGATCCCAACCTGCGGCAATCACCGACACGGCCTTGTGTTCCTTGCAGACAGGCATCAGTTCGGCACGATAGTCGAGGATGGAGGTATGGATGTCGAAGCTGTCGACTGTGTTGATGCCGAGAGGAAGAATCTGCTTGGCATATTCGGGGCAGGAGCGGGTAGGGGTGGCGAGGATGGCCACGTCTACATTCTTCAACTCGCGGATGTCCTTCACGACTTCATAGTCAGCCAATTCTGCTGGTTTGTTCTCAGCACCCTTGCGGCGCACGATACCTGCAATCTCGAAGTCGGGAGCGGCCTCGAGAGCCTGGACGGTGTAGTGGCCGATATTGCCATATCCCACTACGGCGGCTCTAATCTTTTTCATAATTCCTTTATTGGTTATTCTGTTTTGTTCGTTTTCGGCTGCAAATTTAATCATTTATATATGAATACGTGTGGAGAAGGCTCGCTTTTTTATCTTTTTTATCTATTCATGTGATAAAATGACAGGAGATTTCCGCGTTTTCCTTGCTGTTCGGCAAATATTGAGCGCCTGTCTGTGAAAAGTGTTATGCCCCTGGACACGGTAGCTTGTCGCCGAGGACGTCGTGCGGGAAAACTATTCATCGTCGTCATCGTCCCAGTCGTCGTCATCGTCGAAACCGAACAGAGCAGGGTCTACGAAGGCGTCGATGGCGCGGCGGTCTTTCTTGGTGGGACGGCCGGTGCCACGGGCACGGTCTACGAAACCGCTGATGCGACTCATCTCGAGCAGTTCATATTGCTTCGGGTCGGTCACATTCTCATAGATTTCGGGCAGCAACTTGGCGCCCACCCGCTGTTCTATAGCCTTGAGGATGCGGAACGAGTAGGTGACGGGTGGCTTCTTCACGCTCACCACTTCGCCTACTTTGACCATGTGGCTGGGCTTCATGGTCATGCCGTTCTTGGTGACACGGCCGTTTTTGCAGGCGTCGGCGGCGATGGAGCGGGTCTTGAAGATGCGCGCCGCCCAGAGCCATTTGTCTATACGGGCTGAATCCATAGTCGATAGTTATTTCTGTTTTTTATGGTTGAACTGGTTCATGGTGACATCCAAGCCGGCGAGGGCGAAACTCTTGATGATTTCCACCGACGTGTCGATGGCGGGCTGCAAGACCTTCATGTCCTCGTCGGAATAGTGGCCGAGCACCCAGTCCACCTGTCCTCCACGTGGAAAGTCGTTGCCGATGCCCACCCGCAGACGGGCATATTTCTGTCCGATGAGCTGCTGGATGTTGCCCAGTCCGTTGTGTCCGCCGTTGCTGCCGCTCCCCTTCAGGCGCAGGGCGCCGAGCGGCAGGGAGAGGTCGTCGACGACCACAAGCAGCCGCTCTTCGGGGATGTTCTCCTTCTGGAGCCAATAGCGCACGGCGTTGCCGCTGAGGTTCATGAAGGTGGTGGGCTTGAGGAGGATGAGCTTGCGTCCCTTGACAGAAGTCTCCGCTACGAAGCCGTAGCGCTTGTCCTCGAAGCTGACCCCTTGCGCTTTAGCCAAGGCGTCCACGACCATGAATCCCGTGTTGTGGCGTGTGTCGGCATATTCGTCGCCCGGGTTTCCCAGTCCGACAATAAGATATTTGTCCATAATGAGTAAGTTTCAGTGTGCGTTGTTCATAAACGAAAAAGAAGTCACCGCTCTCCATGCGGGGAGCGACAACTTCTTTCTTATGTTTTTGTCGTGGCTATTAAGCCTCAGCTGCAGCAGTCTCTGCATCTTCATCAGTAGAGGCGGAGCGAGAGTTACGTGTGCTCTTGATGGAGCAAACGACAACCTCCTTGCCAGTAGCAATCTCGAGACCTTCGAAGCTCAACTCGCCCACCTTGATGCTCTTGCCGAGCTTGAGGCCGGTCACGTCGATGTCGAGGTGCTCAGGAATCTGCTGATAAGGAGCAGTCACGTTGATCTTGCGGATAGAGAGGTTCATACGACCACCATCGCGCACACCCTGTGCGAGACCGCAGAGCTTCACTGGAATACCGATAGTGATAGGCTTCTGGTCGTTCACCTCGTAGAAGTCTACGTGGAGCAGAGCGTCAGTCACCGGGTGGAACTGGAGTTCCTTCAACACGGCTGTGTGCTCCTCGCCGTCGATCACGAGCTTGATAACATAGATGTGTGGAGTATAAACAATCTTGCGGAGCTCGCTCATAGGAGCTGCGAATGAGAATGCCTCTGGAGCACCGTTCTCACCCTTCTTCTCACCATAGAGGTTGCAGGGTACAAGACCTTCTTTTCTCAACAATTTGGAAGCCTTCTTGCCAAGGTCGCTTCTCTTCTGACCTGATACATTAATCTCTTTCATAATGTGTTACTCTAAATTAAGTTGTTATTAAAATAATGCTTAATTCGCCATCACACGAGATGCTACATCTCACTCGATGTGCTTCAAAAAGCGGGTGCAAAGGTAGTGCTTTTCGATGGAACACACAAGAAATAGACTGAAAAACAATTAAAAAACAGGCGTTTTCTTGCAAGACAAAGGGTTTTTTGCTATTTTTGCATGCGAATTAGTAAACGTAATATATATATCATATCGATGATAAACAGAGAATTAATACGTATTAAGGTAGTTCAGTTGACCTACGCGTACTATCAAAACGGAAACCGTGACATCGACAAGGCGGAGAAAGAGCTGTTGTTCTCTCTCTCCAAGGCATACGACCTTTACAACCAGCTTTTGCTCTTGATTGTCGCCGTGACCCAGGAGGAGCGCCACCGTGTGGAAGTCAACACTGCCCGTGCACAAAGAGAAGGCACAGAGGTGCCGTCACAGAAGTTTGCTTACAACAAGTTTGCCGTACAACTCGAGGAGAACAAGCAGTTGCTCGACTATGCCGAAACCCAGAAAACAGGATGGAAAGAAGACATCGAGTTCGTGCGCAAGCTCAGCGATCAGATAGAGCAGAGCGATGCCTATCAGGAATATATGAATTCTGAGGATGACTCGTATGAGGCCAACCGCGAGTTGTGGCGCAAGCTCTACAAGCAGTTCATCCAGAACAATGACGACCTTGACCTTCTGTTGGAAGACAAGAGTCTCTATTGGAACGACGACCGGGAGATAGTGGACACATTTGTGGTGAAGACCATCAAACGCTTCGACCCCAAGCTCAAGTCCAAACAGCCGTTGCTGCCCGAATACAAGGACGAGGAGGACAAGGATTTCGCGCGCAAGCTTTTCCGCGCCACCATCCTCAACGCCGACACCTATCAGCATTATATGAGCACCATGTCGCGCAACTGGGACTTCTCCCGTCTGGCCTACATGGACGTGGTCATCATGCAGATTGCCATCGCCGAGATGCTCACCTTCCCCAACGTTCCGGTCAGCGTGACCATCAACGAGTATGTGGAGCTCGCCAAACTCTACAGCACCGCCAAGAGCGGCAGCTATGTGAACGGCATGCTCGACTCCATCGCGCGTAACCTTATATATAATAAGCTGATGGTGAAGTCCATGAGCGAGCCTCGCTCGAAGAAGACGGGTCCGCTGCCACAACCCGACAGGAAGGACGCGCCTGCGGAAAGCGGCAAGGCGGAGAACGCTGAGCCTGAGAGTCAGGCTGACGAAAAAGAAAACAACAAAAAAACAGAATAATACAGTATGATCACATCCATGTATCTCGCTGCGCAGCAGCAGGGCGGTGGCTACAGCTTCCTCATCATGATGGTAGCCATCTTCGTTATCATGTGGTTTTTCATGATTCGCCCACAGCAGAAGAAGCAAAAAGAAATACGCAAATTCCAGAATTCTCTTCAGGAAGGCACACCCGTGGTGGTGGGCTATGGCATTTATGGCACGGTGAAGAAAATAGATCTGGCAGCCAATATCATCGAGGTGGAAATTGCCAAAGGTGTTGTGGTGCGTGTGAGCAAGGACGCCGTCTTCGCTGACGCAAGCGCTACACAGCAGGCTTTGCAAAAGTAAATGAAACCCCCGAAATTGTTACACGATACAAAGACACACGTCAGGAAATTCTTGTTCGGGGCACTGAATAAGGAGTTCCTGATTTTTTTGTTCTTCCTGCTGGTCAGCGGAAGCTACTGGCTCCTCCTGGCGCTCAACGAGACCATGGAGCGGGAAGTCTGTGTGCCTGTCCGCCTGGTCGACGTCCCGAAAAACGTCATCGTCACGTCCGACATCCAGGACACCGTTCGTGTGACAGTGCGTGACAAAGGTTACACTGTGGGCGCCTATTTCTGGACGGGAAAACTCTCGCCGATAGAGGTGCCCTTCGCCAGCTATGCCAAGGTCAACGGCATGGGGCAGGTGTCATCGGCAGAACTGCTCAAGATGGTGCGCCAGGAACTCTACAGTTCCACCAAGATTGTGCAGGTGAAACCCGACCGGCTCGACTTCTATTATAATTATGGTCAGAAACGCCGGGTGCCCGTGCGCCTCTACGGACGCATACTGCCGGGACAGAGCTATTATCTCGCCCGCACCATATTCCGCCCGGACAGCGTGGATGTCTACGCTTCCCGCGAGGCACTCGACACCATCAAGTGTGTCTATACGGAATGGCAGGACATACGCAATGTCACCGACACCATCCACCGTAAGGTGGACTTGCGGAAAATCAAGGGCGCCAAGTGTGTGCCCACCTCCATCCGGATGTCCGTCTTTCCCGATGTGCTGACCGAGGAGACCGTGGAGGTGCCTGTGGTGGCTGTCAACATGCCCGAGGGCAAAGTGCTCCGCACCTTCCCGTCGCGTGTGACCGTCAGATTCGTGGTGGGCGCCAGCATGTTCCGCATGGTCAACACGTCCAAGTTCTATGTCGTGGCCGACTACAACGAACTGATGGCGCATCCTTCGGACAAGTGCAACCTGATTATCCGCACCGTGCCCTACGGTGTGCGGAAGGCGCGGTTGGTCACGCCACAAGTGGACTATCTTATCGAACAGTAAAATGACAATGAAGATAGCAATAACAGGAGGAATCGGTAGCGGCAAGTCCTATGTCTGCAAGATGCTGACCGAAAGGGGCATCGGCGTCTACGACTGCGACTCTGCCGCCAAACGCCTCATGAACGAGTCGGACGCACTCAAGGCCGAACTGTCGGCTTTGGTGGGCGAGGACTTGTATTCCGACGGACGAATGGTGAAGTCGGTCATGGCGCGTTTCCTGCTCGCTTCCTCGGAACATACACACGCCGTCAACGATATCGTGCACCCCGCAGTGGCGGAAGACTTCGAACGCTCGGGGCTCGACTGGATGGAAAGCGCCATTTTCTTTGGCAGCGGATTCTATCAGCGTGTCCATATAGACAAGGTGGTCTGCGTGACGGCACCCCTCGACATGCGCATCTCCCGGGTGATGTCGCGCGACGGCATCTCGTGCGAGAAGACGCTCGAATGGATACACAAGCAGATTCCCCAGGAGGAAATGGTGCGCCGCTCGGACTATGAGATTGTGAACGACCGCATCCACAATGTCGGCAAACAACTCGACGACTTGTTGGAGAAACTCAAGCAAACCCTTTAGACAAAACATTTATAATCATAAAAACAGAATGGAAACAATACTTTCTATCGCCGGAAAACCGGGACTCTATAAGTTGGTGTCCCGCGGCAAGATGAACCTTATCGTGGAAGCTATCGACGAGACACACAAGCGTATCCCGGCTTTCGCCACTGACCGTGTGACGAGCCTGGGCGACATCGCCATGTATACAGACGCCGAGGACGTGCCTTTGATGACCGTGCTCGCCAATGTGCGCGACAAGGAAGAAGGCAAGGTGTGCTCGCTCAACTACAAGAAATGCTCTG
>ERZ808270.1122-NODE-1122-length-12561-cov-2.729090_pt1 | contig 12561 bp, 9 predicted proteins | sample MGYA00521082_ERZ808270 | MGnify/ENA primary metagenome ERZ808270 (study PRJEB31516, sample SAMN03275594) | gut metagenome | biome: mammalia-associated habitat; material: feces | host: Papio cynocephalus | place: Kenya | collected 2012-07-27 ...
AGCCTTTATTAAATGCAACGGAGGCCTTTTCGTCCTCCAGCTCCAAGCCATCGAAGCGCAGCTTCTCGCGCACGGTGGCTGCCATGTTGCCCCCTTCTGGCTGTAGCCCCACTACCATTGCCTGCTGATAGTTGAAGCCTCCGTCTGCAGGTGCATAGGGGTTGAGCAGCGAGATGTCATAGAAACCGTTGTTGTTGCCGCCCCATCCCCAGTTGACATGATACAAGCCTTGGCTGTTGTAGCCGTCGATCACAAAGGCATGTCCGCCCTCATGGGCGTTGTAGGCCGAGTAGAAGACGGGGCGCTTGTTGTCTATCTCGCGGTTCATCAGCTCTGTCCATCCATAGGTGTCATAGTCATAGCGGTTGTAGCCACGTGCGCCCTTGTCGAAGCCGAGGTGCTTTATGATTGCATCAATGTTGAGAATGCTGCCCGATGCCGTAGGGTGATAGTTCATTCCGTTGACGATACCGCAGGCATACATCAGCGTGGCCACTGCATTCTCTTGTGTGCTGTTGTACTGCCCGGCGTAGCTGTCGAGCATGTTGTTGTAGTCAAACTCAAACGCACCGAGGTCTTCATGAATGTCTATGCCGTAGGTTCTGGTGGTGTATGCCACCTCGCCGATGCCCTTTACCGGATACCGGTGGTAGTTGCATATCTGTGCCAGTGCCGTGGCCACGCAGCCTGTTACGCAGCGGTCTGCCCCCGCCTTGGGCGATGGGCACCTGCTGTTGAAAGGCTTGTTTTGTGCCCATTGTGTGCTCATCAGATAGCTGTTCTCTGCGCTTTCCTTTCCTGGTGCCACCTTGGCGGGCCGTGCATCGGGTTGCCTGGCTATCTGCTCCACGCTGTAAGCCATGGCGTCAAGCCACCATTTGAAATTTTCGTTGGTGGTGCTGGCGTCAAACTTCCCTTCCTCTGCCATACCCAAGATGGGCTGCAAGCGGTCTTCGCCAGCCACGATAATATAGCCTTGCCCCTCACCACGGTTAAACACATAGTACAGAGGGTAATCTGTCATGCCCTCTATCAAGGTGGCAGCGGTGCGCTTTTGCGCCAATTTCAGTGGCTGTTGCATAGCGTTAGCCTTGCCGCTGCTCTTCTTCATACTCTTCACAGCCGCCTCACGTGCTGTGCGTAGCGCCTGTTCTGCGCTTACCGGTCCTGCTATCATCTGGCATACTGCCACGACCAGGAACACGCATGTCAAATAGAATCTTTTCATCATTAAGTTTAGTGTTATTGTTTTTCCATGTTTTTGATGTGTTAACTGCCAGTAAACACATTTTTATCGTATCTTTCCTGTATTCGTAAAACGGTTAGCTTGACTGCACAAAGTTAAGAAAAATTTTCCATATTCACAACATTTTCTATCTGAAAATGCACTTGTGTCCCTGAAAAAGGAACAACCATTATCCACCTGTTGACAACTTATGGATAATGGTTGTAAAGCACTGGTTGTCAGTTCTCACCGATATTCTACCCATAGTTGACAAAGCAGTTGATACCGATGTCTTGCCAAAGGGTTATGCCCACCGTCAGACTACTGCCACGACTGGTCAAAGTCAAGCAGCAGTTGCCTGTCTACCGGCACATGGTCGAGCGGCTTTATCATGTGCTCCATAAAGGGGTTGCTGTCGGGTTGCCGCCTCATCATGGTACAGTATCTCACAAAGAAGGTAGGCTGCCGCTTGTTGTTGCGCCCCCTCGCCTGCGAGGTGAGCGAGTAGAGGTTGGCAGGCATGCCTGTATGCAGCAAGCCAAAGGCCTGTTGCGCCAAGCTGATGTACTTGCAGGGTGTGCCGTCCAAGGTGGTAATCAATCCAGCCATATACACCTCGTGGAGCACTTCCGCCAGGTCGCATTTGGAGGCTGTCCACTCCACCAAGTGCACATCGGCATAGTGCAGCATTTCCACAAACTGTGTCATCATGGTCTTTCTGAGTGCTTTTCGTTCTTCGCGGCTCATCATTTCTATGCCCTCTTCATTGCGAGTGGCAGCAAGGTTAAATGTCAATGTCATGTCGTTTTGCTTTTATAAATATGAATAAGTGTCGTGATGCCACGCTGTCGGGTATTTGTTTTCGTTTGGCTGAGAGTCTTTCAGGCGCGAGGGGTGGTTCTCCGCTGTGCAATGTTGGTTTCTCCTCATTGGCCAACGGCAATACAAGAGGCTGTTATGGTTGTGGCTCTCACGACACGGTTATCCTTCAAACAGGTATTTTATGGCGAGACAGACAGTTGGTAGCCGTCTGCCATTTCACCTTGCCTCTTGCTTTGGCCGCTGGCAGCACCAGCCTTGACGGGCTGTGATGCCGGGTGCAAAGATAGGGTGCAGTTGTGCACAATATGTTCACTCCACCTGTTATTTGTACCAAAAAAAGTTAAAACTTCAATGTGCCGTCTCTCCGTCTGCCGCCATCTTGCCCTAAGGAGAGAAAGCTCTCCTCTCCCTGTCTCCTTGCAACCGTTTCTCCACAAAGGAGAAAACCATACGGAGAAAGGTTGTTGACAACACTGTTGAAAAGTGTGTTGATAACACTAAAGATATCCACATATCTCCCAAGGACCCTCCATGAGGTGTGGATATCCACATGTTTATCAGAAAGTATTCAACGGCTTTTCAACAGTTTTTCGCTGAGAAAAGTTATGCACTTGTTAAATTCTCCGTCTCCAGCATATTTGTTGATAAACACCGTTAATGACTGATAATCAAGAGAAAGTTGTTAAACGGAGAAGTGAATAACCTTTTCTCTTCGACTTATAACTTAATAAACGAATTTTCAGGGCAGAAGTTTTCAACATATCCACAGCACATCATAGAGTTCATCCTTTTATTTCTAAAAAAGAAAAACTAAAGATAATGATAATATGATTGTTCACAACGCCGTGCTTTCTCCGCTCTCTCCTTTTCTCCTTACCAACTCTGCTTCAGCGGAGAAAAGGAGAAACAGTAAGGAGACAGAAGCCTTGCGCAGTGGCAATGCTTTGCTGCCCGTGCGCAGCAAGAAGGGCAGACAGACGGGTGTTGCTCTCCAAAGACAGTGGCAACAAAAGCACTTGTTCAGGAAAGATGACAAACCTTGCGCTCTCCCGCTTTCTCCATCTCTCCCCGATTGCTATGCTATCAGTTGCCGACAGCACTGCTTTCTGGAAACGATAGCATAGCAATCGGAAGGCAATACCATAGCTGTCGGACTGCAAGAGCTATGCTGTCGGTGCGCAGCAGCACTGACAGCGGAGAGTGTGAGCCAACGGAGAATGGAGATGCCAGCCTTGACACCATCTGCCCTTATATATGCAGTACACCTCCTTTTCATGAAAAAACAGTCATAAAATGATACCATTTAATTTTGAACATATAGTTAATATTATTAAATTTGCAAACGGTATGGGAACACTGTTTGCCTGCTGTTGCAAGAATGAAGAACTGCATAGATCTGCACAACGATACATTTTATAAAAACTGAAAAGACGGTACTGTCATTGGACAGTTATAAAACAGTGTTGTCAACAGTTCTTGGGCATAACCCTGTGGACAACCGTTCGTATCGCTTGCAGCATCCAACGGAAAAACTGTACACGACTGGCAAGCATAAATATGGAGAAACCCGACAGTAGGAGAAAGGCCCTCTTGGAGAGCCGCTACCCTGTCCTACCCTACCAAGCGAACAAGTAAACTAAAGAAAACAAAACAATATGGCACTGAAACAAGAATGGATAGACAAAGGTTATATAGACGAACCTGTGGCTGAAGGCACCGATTTGGCAGCCGAAATACGAAAGATGTGTAAGGAGAAAGACGCCGTTATCTTGGCGCATTACTATACTAAAGGCGAGATACAGGATATAGCTGACTTTATAGGGGACTCGCTGGCATTGGCGCAGAAGGCAGCCAAGACCGAGGCAAAGATTATCTTGATGTGCGGCGTTCACTTCATGGCGGAGACCTGCAAGATATTGTGTCCCGACAAGTTGGTGCTTTGTCCTGACCTCAATGCAGGCTGTTCACTGGCAGACTCCTGCAAGGCCGAAGACCTCAAGCAGTACAAGGCTGAGCATCCCGGCTACAAGGTAATCAGCTATGTCAACACCACTGCTGCCGTAAAGGCACTGACCGATGTGGTGGTTACCAGCGGCAATGCCAAGAAGATAGTAGACCAGTTGCCGAAAGACGAGAAGATTATCTTTGGTCCCGACTATAACTTGGGTTCTTACATCAACTCTGTAACGGGGCGCAACATGCTGCTTTGGAACGGCGGTTGCCATGTGCACGAGCGCTTTTCTCCGGCAGGCATCATTGCCTTACGCAAGGCACACCCCAACGCCAAGGTGCTGGCGCACCCTGAGTGCAAAGGACCGGTGCTGGCATTGGCAGATGTGGTGGGTTCTACCGCCGTGCTGCTCAAGTATGTAGTAGAACATCCTGAGGGCGAATACATCGTGGCCACCGAGGCCGGCATCCTGCATGAGATGACGCGCAAGTGTCCAAATACAACCTTCTATGCCGTGCCGCCGGAGATCAGCGAGAGTGCCTTGGGCTGCTCTTGCAACGAGTGTGACTATATGAAGATGAACACCCTACTCAAGATCTACAATGCCCTGAAATATGAATGGCCTACGGTAGACGTGCCGGCAGACATTGCACGCGAGGCAGTGAAGCCTATCAACCGTATGCTTGAAATGAGCTAAGCGGGACGGTATCCCGTTTCAGAAAAACAAGAAAAACTTATAGCCATGTCTTTACCGCTGATAAGCTTTATAGTGCCCTACTATAACGTGCCCCGACAGCAGCTTTTGGCGTGTGTCGACAGCATCTGTCAGGCGTGCCCGCAAGAGGCAGAGCGCGAGGTTATCGTGGTGGACGATGGCTCGCGGGTCAACCTGCAGACAGAGCTGCGGCAGATAGACAGTCAGTTGGTTTACCTGACGCAGCCCAACAGCGGGCTGAGTGTGGCGCGCAACACAGGCATGGAAGCTGCCCACGGGCAGTATATACAGTTTGTGGATGCCGACGATCAGCTCCTGTCCATGGGCTACCAGTTTGTGGTAGACCGACTCAAAAGCAGCCGGGCAGACCTGCTTCAGTTTGGCTTTACCCGCAGTTGTCCCTCCCGTGAGAGAGCCTGTTGCAGCACTGTTGCAGCCTCAGCGGCAGACACGGAGACCGGAGCACACTATCTGCTGCACCACAATCTGCGGGCAGCAGCGTGGAGCTATGTGTTTCGCAGAGAGCTGTTGGGCACCCTGCGCTTCACTCCCGGCACGCTGCATGAAGACGAGGAGTTTACTCCACTGCTGCTGTTGCAGGCACAGCGCATGCTGCACCTGCCCGTTACAGCCTACTATTACCGCAAGAGCGAGCAGTCCATTACCACCAGCAGACATCCACAGCACCTCTCGCGCCGTCTGGACGACAAGGAGCGCATCGTTTTACATCTTTACAAGGTGGCTGCTGCCCTCAGTGGCGAACAGGCAGAAGCCCTGCACCGTAGGGTGCTGCAATTGGCTATGGACTATCTGCTGAATGTCATGGTGCTGACCCGCAACAGCGGAGAAGTGGCGCTGCGCGCCCACAGATTGGCTGCACGGGGGCTGTATCCGCTGCCCCAAAAGCCTTACACCAAGAGCTACCGGTGGTTTGCACGCTTGTCTGCTACCTCATTGGGGCTACGTTTTCTCGCATGGACAGTGCCGCTTGTGCTGCGGCATTAGCGGCAGACAGGAGAAATTACCGTACTTTAACTAATACCATAAAACCACACATTACTTGTTGATAACTTATGCATATACTTGAGATACCTTCTTTTTTCCCACCCTATGGTGGCCTTTTCTGCTTGGAGCAGAGTCGTGCGTTGGCGGCCTGTGGCCATACCGTGCGCATCGTAGCCAATGTAAACCTGAGCTTGAAGCAGACCCCTTGGCACTATCTGGCGGCACATACCCGCTCCCGTGTCTTGCAGATGGACGGCATAGAGGTGGTGCGGAGAGAGATGCGTGGCGTGCCCCGCTGCCTGTATTACAACTCCAGAAAATGGGTGCATACGGTAATGGACATGGTCAACAGGTATGTGGCGCAATACGGATGCCCCGACATCATTCATGCACACTGCTGCAAATGGGCTGGTTATGCAGCCATGCGGGTATGCGAAGAGCTGCCCGTTCCTTACGTGATAACGGAGCATCTGCCTTATGATATACTCAGCCGTGAGCTTGGACCGGAGGGCGGTGAGGCCTGGCAAGTGCCTTACCTGAAGCGGGCTTACAAGCAAGCGGCACTGGTGCTGCCTGTGGCCGGCGAGTTGGTAGAAAGCATAGCCAGCTTGGTGGGCACCGACTACAACTGGATGGAAGTGTCCAATACCATTGACGTAGACTTCTTTGCCTATAAGGAGAGACGGCTTATGGAGAACCAGCCTTACACCATCTGCTGCGTGGCAGACTTTGTGCCGCGCAAGGGCTACGATGTGCTGTTGCCCATGGTAAAACGTTTCATGATGCTGTCGGGTATCCCCGTGCGCCTGTTGATAGCAGGCAAGGGCACGCAGTCGAAAGCCATGAAAGCCTTGGTAAGGCAAAACGGAATGGAGGCTTGCACAGAACTGCACGGCAAGGTAGACAAGTACGGTGTGCGCGATTTGCTCTACCGCAGCCACTGTTTTGCGCTTGCCACCCGTAGCGAGGTGCAGCCTTTGGTACTGCTGGAAGCCATGAGCACGGGCATTCCTGTGGTAAGTACCGAGGTGATACCGGCGAGCGAGCGCATCAGGGGAGGCTGCTTTATCGGCAAGACCGACGATGTGGAGTCATTGGCGCAACAGTTGTATGCTGCCTATCAAGGCGGATGGGATCAGGGTAAAGCCCTGTCTCAAGCCATAGTGGCATTGGCCTCGCCACAGGTAGTGGGGCAAGAGCTGTCCATGCTGTTCCGGCAATTGGTGGAACAGCACCGCCGCAACCTTTCCAACCGGCAATAAGCAGGAGCAAAAAGCAATACAACGAAAAGGCTGTTTGTCCGTCATTTGGCGGCAAACAGCCTTTTCTGTTCTTCATTTTGCACACCAGCTTATTTCTTCAGTGCCACTACGGCTTGCCTGATGCAGCGTGTCAGGCTCCATACAGGGGTGGTAGCCGTACACAGCAGCACCAGTCTGATGGCGGCAGTTGGCGCCACCCTCCATGCTTTCATACACTGTATGGCCTCAGCCCTCAGCGCTTTGTCTTGGCAGCGGAAGGCATGCATGAGCAAGGCAAAAGCCTTGCTGGCAAAGAAACGGCGGGTAGCGGGCGTGTCTATATGGTATCTTTCCGCCAGCAGAAAAGAGAGGCGGGCGGTACGCCACACAAATCTGAACTGCCTCCTGTCGTCGGGTTGGCAAGATACAGAGGTGTGCCCGATGCTGTAATTCAGCGTGATGTCGGGCAGATAAGCTATCTTTCCCCGTGTGGCAAGCATGAATGTCAGTTGCAGGTCTTCGCATCCCCAGTCGTTGTTGCGGTACAACAGCGGTTCGGCTTGGTAGCATTGCCTGATGGTTTCTGCACGGTACAGCGCTGTGCAGAGGTGTACCACGGGTGCCGCTGTCTGCGTAACGATGGCTTCCAGCATGGCTTTGCCCTCCGTCTTGGGCGCAGAAAAGGGCACCACAGTATTGTCGTGCGTCTCATGGGTTTCTTCATTGTAGGAGCGCCAGTTGGTGTGTACCAAGGCAACACTGCTGTCTGCCTCCATCACCTGCAACTCTTTTTCCAGTTTTTGCGGGTCTGTCCAGCAGTCGTCTCCTGCGCAGTCGGCTATATATTTGCCCCGGGTGGCCAGCAGACAGTCGTAATAATTCACCACCATACCTTTGTTGGGAGCCTTGGGCATCAGCTTTATTACCTGTGGATAACGCTGTTGATAACGTTCACAGACAGCCCGCGTGCCGTCAGACGAGCCGTCTTCGCCCACGATTATCTCAATAGGCCAGTGGCATTGCTGTGCCAATATGCCGTCCAGTGTGCGTCCGATGGTCTGCTCTTGATTGTAAGTTGTAACGATAACAGATATAAGGTTTTCCATTCTTTCAGCTTGTTGTTGATATGTGTATCGTCTCTTTGCGAGGCGGTTGTTTGCTCTGCAAAGGTACAGAAAGTATCGGTGTTAGTGGCAGGTGGCTTCACTTTTCTTTCCAAAAACAGCCATAGAAGGCTTTTGGAGCGTGCAGGACGTGATATTTTTGCATAGCCGATAAATTTATCGTCGGTTGCTTTTCAAGGGCGTGAGCAGCCTGTATGGACGTATTTCATGCCGTCTGCAAGTAAGCGTTCTTTAATTTGTGTATGCCATTGCTTTTGTCTACCTTTGCAAAAGCACTGCATTGACGGTGCAAAACAATGTTGCTACTAACGAAAAGACAGATATTTATGACACTTGCTAAAGCTCATTCCAAGTCATACGCCGCTCTGTCCGTTGTCGTGTTGCTGGCGGTAGCCACGGCATTTGTGGCGGGCATGTCGCTCACTACCTCCCCATGCTATACCGATGGCTATATGAATTCCGACTCAGCCATGTTTCAAATCATAGGCAAAGCCTGGGCAGAAGGCCACTTGCCTTATGCAGATGTGTGGGACTCCAAGGGTCCCTTTATCTTCTGGATCAATGCCTTGGGCTACCGCCTTACGGGTTCTGCCTTGGGCATTTTCCTGCTCCAACTGCTCAATATGTGGGCAGTGGCACTCATAGCGTGGCGCTGGATGACTCGGGTTTACGGTCCAAAAACGGGACTTGGCGTAGCCTTGACAGGCGTGTTGGCATTAGGCTGGAACTATGATATGGGCAACACCATAGCCGAATACACCTTGGTGCCCATCTTGCTCTCGTGCCGCTGCGTGTGGCAGTGGTGCTGTGGGGCTGACAGAGGGCGCTGGCGGCATCCTGCCCGTTATGCTGTGGCTTACGGAGTGGCGGTGGCTTTGAGCCTGCTGTCGCGCTTGACCAACTGCGTGGGCGTATGTATAGCAGTGGCATGTATCATGGTTGCCTTGGCGTATCACAGGCAGTGGCGCAACCTGTGGACCAATGTGGCGGCAGGCTTGGCAGGCTTCGGTGTGGCGGTACTGCCCTTTGTGGCTTACTTCTGGAGCAAAGGGCAGCTTGCGGAGATGTGGTATGCCGCTGTGGAATACAACTTTGACTACTACACTACATCGGTAGAAACCACCGATAGCTTTACTGCCGTGGAGTATGTGTATCACTATTTCTACCCGCTTTTGCTGACTGCCGTGGCGCTGTGGCTGCTGCTGCGCAGGCCGATGGTGCGCTGTCAGGCGGTAGTGTGGCTGCTGGTGGGAGCCGACAGCTTTGCTTATCTGTGTACAACATACGGCTTTTTCCACTATGGTATTATCTGTTGTCCCTACGTGTTGGTGCTGCTGGCACTGTTGCCGCAGACCATCGTGCATGGCAAAGCACGCCGTTGGGTGCTCTGTCTGGCAGCAGCGGTGGCGACAGGCATCACGGTTATGCGTGTAACCACGTTTGCGCAGTTGGGGAATGAGAGCCGACGGCTCTACACCCGCACCGTTCAGCATCTGCCAAAAGCGGCTTACCGACAGACGATGTTTTACAACTGCAATCCCGACATGTACCTGCGCTTGGGCATCATGCCTATGTATCCCTACTTTACACTGCAAGACTGGGCGGTGAAAAACAGTGCTACGCTGCGCCTACGGGTGGCAAAAGCCTTTGATACAGGCAAGGCACAATACATCGTGTTGGACGGTGATCCGTCGAAAACACTGATTGGTTCTACCCTCTCACGCTGCTATGAGGTGGTCTATATGGATGCAGAGCATCAGGTGTGGCTGTTTAAGCGCAGGTTGCATCCGCTCGCTCCTGTGTTGCGTTGCGGCACTCAGCCTTGACAAGCAGCGTGAAGCGGAAAGGTTGAAAAACATAAAGTGCAGATACGATAAATGCGGACAAGCACATGCTGCTTATCCGCATTTATCGCGTTTATGATATAGCTGGAGATTAATTGATAATGGCTATCTTGCACACCGTGCCCTTGGAGCCGTCTTCTTTGGCTGCCATGACCATGTAGATGCCCGATGCCACGCGTCTGCCCTTGGTGTCGTTGCCGTCCCATACGAACGAGCCGCCATTGCTGGTGCCCTGTGCCACCAGCACGCCATTGCTGGTAGTAATCTTCACATCGGCATTATACGAGAGGCCAGTAATGGTTATAGGGCCTGTATAGCCGGGCTTTACGGGGTTAGGATAGGCATATACATTGTCTTTGGTCATCTCTTCGTTAGGCGTGGGTAGCATCGCTCATATAAGAGCAAAGGCCTTGTTCGGTAGCGAAATAGACCTCGCCAGTAGTGCCGTTGACGGCTATATGGTTGATATAGTCAGACAGAAGCGGCGAGTTGTCGGTAGTGAAGTGTGCCACTTGCGTCATGTTGTCGGCACTCATGAGATACACTCCGTTGCCGTCTGTACCAAACCATTTGCGCCCTGCCCCGTCAATGGCCACTGCGGTGATAGGCGTATTGTCGAGCATGTAATCGGCATAGTTGGTGCCGTCGTTGCGTGGTATCTTGGGCTGTGTGAGGATAGTGGGCGATGTGCTTTGGAAGTCGTTGGGCGAGAGATACATAGGGCCAATCTCTGTGGCCACCCATATATTGCCGTCTTTATCTTCGGCAATGTCGTGGAAATAGTCAAAAGAAAGGGGCGTACCGTCTTCGTTCACAAAGCTGCTGTTGCTGCGCTGGTATACGTTTACCTGCTCTGTGGAGGGCTGGTAGCACACGATGGCAGGGTTGTTGCCGCTGATATTGACAAACCACATCAAGCCTCTGCTGTCGAAGAAGGGATGCGCCATGGTGTTGAAGCTGCTGCCGTTATACATCAGGTTGGCTATGTCGTGCTTGACAAATTCGCCGCTCTTGGTCAGCTCCAGGATGGTGTTGGAGGGGGCTTGCGAGTTCAGTATCCACAGGCTTCCTTTGCTGTCGAAGGTCATGCCGTTGACAAGCACATAATCGTTTCCCAACTCCTTGCCGCCTGACAGCGCCCCTTGCAGCGGACTGTTGTCGCGGTTGTAATACTTCAGCAGACGGTTGTTTTTAAACTCGTAAAGGCCTGTCTGTCCGCCTACAAACACGTGGTTGGCGTCTGAGGGGTCCACAGCCACACAGTTGTTGTTGACATAACTGTAATGGGTAATGGTGTCCAGGCGTGCCTGGGCTATGTCCCATGAGCCGTCAGCATTGAGTATTTGCAGTTCGCCATTGCGCCACACCTTGTCTTTATAGCCTGACACAAACATGCCGTTGGTGGTGTACAGTCTGCCGTTTTGCACGGTAAGGAAGTAGAAATCGTTGGTAGCCGGTCCGCCGGGATTCACCGTCTTCACGGTGTTCAGCAGGTTGGCATCCATCTGTTCGTTGCGTGCCACATAGCCTCCGGTGCGCTTCCACACGGCAGGATCGGTCAAGTTGTCGCCGAGGTCAGCCGCATAGTCGCCCTTGTCGGCTGATGAGGCATGCAGCTTGCCGTCTTTCTGATACACATGATTGACCTTGAAGCCTAAAGTATAGGTATCTGTAATCACGTTTTTCTGTACGTTGAGCTTGACCACTCCAAAGCCCGTAGACAGATAAGCAAACTGATTGATGACATCGATGCCGTAGATGGTCTTGTCTGAAGTAAGAATCTTGTTGTAGTAATCAGGCATGTTGTACACATTGTCTGCTGCATCTATCAGGTCAATGTTGCCGTTGGAATAGACGATAACCAAGCGTTTGGCAGGCTGACACCAGTCAATGAAGCTGATACCGTTGTCAGACAGTCCGGTAGCTTTGGCGTAGGTGGTAACACTGTTGTCTGCTGTATTGTAGGCATACAGGCCGCCTGAAGCCAATACATAGATGGTATTGCCGCCCTTCTTGATACTGGTAATATTGCTGTAAGCCAGATGATTGTGCCAAGTACCGGTGGCAAGCGCCTGTGTGGCGGCAAGAGCTGTCAGCAGCCAGCAGCCCAACAAGAGTGTCAGTTTGTGGTGCCAGACAGAGAAGAGGCGTGAAAAAGAGGTAGTGGTGATAACGCTTGAGCGTGTAAGCATAGTTCAAAAAAAGTATAAGGGTTATATATATTGAGGGGCTTTATGCCCCCTTGTGTCAGGTGCTTTGGCACTGCCTTGGGATGCAACGCCTGTCAGCGCTGGTAATCTTTGGCAATAAGCAGCCCCAATTTATATATGTTAAACAGAAAAAGTGAGGGTTTATTGCCCGTTAAGTTGGCTTTTATGCTTTTTTTAACACAGCCAAACAGTCCTGCTGCAAGGTGTTTCAAGTGGTATCGTTGCAGCTTGTCGGCAGAAGCTATTAGGCGCGAGTAGCCCCTCAGTTCGTGCTGAAAGGTGTGCAGGGTGTCCATACCCTCCTCCATTTTTGCCACAAATGCAGCGTTGCTTTCAAAGTCGTCAAGAACAATAGGGTTGTTGATATGCATGATATCCACATGGTGTTGTCGCAAGGCTTTGCCCCAAAGCACGTCTTCATAGC
>ERZ808270.1125-NODE-1125-length-12550-cov-29.968743_pt1 | contig 12550 bp, 17 predicted proteins | sample MGYA00521082_ERZ808270 | MGnify/ENA primary metagenome ERZ808270 (study PRJEB31516, sample SAMN03275594) | gut metagenome | biome: mammalia-associated habitat; material: feces | host: Papio cynocephalus | place: Kenya | collected 2012-07-27 ...
CCGCCCCACCCTTGCCGCAAGAGCCGCCCCACCTAGTAGCAAGAGTTGAGATAGTTAGAAGAAAGTGACAAACTTTACAGGGAAAAAGCTGTACAATTTACCGATAGTATTGTCCTGTGTTTGTCTGTATAGTAAGAGACAGAAACAGACAAACACACGCAACGGAAGGAGCAAAAAAGAAAATGACCGTAAGCGAAATTTTACAGTTGTCCGCCGCTGGCTTTTCCGCCGCCGAGATCAAGGCAATGGGAAACATGAGTAAAGAACAGCACAAGGACAAACCGAAGGAACAGCCGAAAGAGCCGGAGAAAAAGGACGAACAGAGCAACGATTTTTCGGCGCAGTTGGCAGAGATCAACAGACGGCTGGACGCACTTTTTGACAAGAAGGAAGTGAAGCCGGAGCAGAAAACCGAAGCAACGGAGCAGAAAGACAATGGCGACGTGCTGGCGCTGTTGCAGTCATTAAACATGAACAGTCAGCGCTACGACATACCGCCCAAGTATGACCCCGAAAAAGCATTAGCGGCGGCATTCTGCGAAGTAATGGGAGGCGCAACACAGGAAGGAGATAAGAAGTAATGGCTAACAGTTTAACCCCACATGACGCACACGCGTTATTAGAATCCATCGTAAAACAGGCAACCGGCGAAGAAATCACGATCGCCGATACCAGCACCTTTACCAGCGTAGGCGAAAAGCTCTTACGCACAGGAACAGAGAACACGTTGAACGCGATCAGTACAGTGCTTGCACGCACAATCTTTTCCGTGCGTCCTTACAAGTCCCGTTTTTCCTCGCTGGAAGTTACCCCCGAGCGCTGGGGCGCACAGGTACGCAAGATCATTACTCTTTACGTTGAGAGTGAAGCATCTACAGACTACAACACCGATACAGCGCCCAACCAGTTAGCAGACGGCAATAGCGTAGATATGTATAAGATTAAAGCTCCCAAGGCTGTACAGCTTAGCTTCTACGGATCGCAGAAGTTACAGAAACATATTACTATCTTCCGCGATCAGTTGGCGCTGGCGTTTCGCAATGAAACGGAGTTTAACAATTTCATCATGGCTGTAATGGTACAGTTTTCCAACGAGATCGAGTTGTTAAACGAAGCAAAGAGCCGCGCTACCCTGTTAAATTTCATGGCTGGTATTTCCAGCATGGGACTGACCGAGGTTGATCTTACAAAAGAGTTTAACACCGAGAACGGCACAACCTACACCCGTGAAGAGTTGTTAAGTGCCGCACACCTCGAGGATTTTATGAAGTTTGTTGCGTCCACAATTAAGATTTATTCCAACAGACTGGTTGATATGTCCGAACTCAATCACGCGCAGATCACGGGACAGGCGAAGATTTTGCGCCATACCCCGAAGGGCAAGCAAAAGATGTGGATGTATGACCCTATCTTTGTCAAGACACAGGCAACTGTATACAGTTCCATTTTCAACCCCGAATACCTCGACATCGGTAGCTTTGAGGGAGTGAACTATTGGCAGTCACAGGCAGACCCTACCGAAATCAAGATCAAACCCAACATCCTTGATGTGTCAACGGGTAAGAGCAAGACAGCGGAAACAGATGTCGTGTTGCCTTACGTTCTCGGCTTGCTGGCTGATGAAGAAGCTGTTGGCATCTTACCGCAGTTTGATTATTCCAGCACTACCCCGTTCAACTCTGCTGGTGGTTACTATAACAACTTTATGCACTGGCGTTTTAACAGCTTTAACGACTTTACCGAGAACGCGGTATTGTTTGTTATGGGTGCTGGCGGCGCTGGCGATGTATAGGGGGTATAGTCAATGGATGCTAACGCTATTGTAACTATGATCTCTACCGTTGGTTTTCCGATTGCGGCTTGTGTGGCGCTCTTTTACCAAAACGCCACCCAGCAGAAACAGCATAAGGAAGAAATGGACGGTATCAAGGAAGCACTGAACAACAACACACTGGCGTTACAGAAGCTGGTGGACAAGATAGGAGAATAAGACCATGAAAACATCCCAGCGCGGAATTAACTTAATAAAGCAGTTTGAAGGGCTACGGCTGACCGCCTACAAGTGTCCAGCAGGGGTGTACACCATAGGCTACGGACATACACGCGGAGTTAAGCGCGGTATGAAAATCACCGAGGAAGAAGCAAGCGCGTATCTTACCGCTGATTTACGCAACAGCGAAAAGGCAGTAGAACGCTATGACGGCGTTTATCATTGGAATCAGAACGAGTTTGACGCGCTTGTCTCTTTTACCTTTAATTGCGGTAGCGCAAATTTGCGTAGTCTCTTACGCAATGGACAGCGTAACCGCGCACAGATCGCGGCAACGTTGCCCCAGTATCGCAAGGCTGGTGGCAAAGTACTAAAAGGACTGGAACGCCGCAGAGCCGCGGAAAAAGCTTTATTTTTAGAGAGGTAACAAATGGAAATAAAGTTATTCAAAACATCTTCACCGCGTAAAAAGCTGGTGAAAGACTTATCGGACGGAATCACATTAACGGGAAACTTACGGACGCAATCGTCCGTAATGTCTCCCGTTTTACAGATACAAGATACACAGGTTATAGGTTATAATTACTGTTATATTCCCGACTTTGGACGCTGGTATTACATCAACAATATTAACGCTCTACGCTCTAACATCTTTGAGTTGTCGTTAGGAATAGATGTGTTAATGACATACGCCGAAGCAATCAGAAGCAACACGGCAATCATTGATAAGGTGCAGACTAGCGGAAGTGCTTACTTGTATATCAATGACGGATCATTTGTAAACACTAACAGAATGACACAATCAATTATAAACTTTGCCACAGGTTTTAATGAGAATGGCGAGTTTATCTTGATTACGGCCGGAGGGATGGAGTAATGCCAACAACTACTACACCATGGGGCACTGGCTTACCGTGGTATGAAATAATGCAAGATATAACAAAGGTATCAAGAGAGTATCGCTTAAAGATGCCGAAAAACTGGCAAGATGGTGACTGGCCTAGTGTCTTTAGAGATTGGGGATTCGCCCCCGTTGATCCCAAGGGCGAATGGTGGACAGCTATTCCCGAAAAGCCTAATTTACCGTTAGCATACGCGCCACTTGCTACCATATCCAGTACGGTAGGAGCGATAGAAGCCGGACAAACTACTACAGCGTTAATAGAAACAGCGTCACCCATTATTGACTTGACATATACGGAGATAGGTGGCGAGACTGTAGCAACAGCCACAACAAGCGGTGTCTTTTCTTCTGTTTCTTCCGCTGTAGCCACGGGTGCAGTAGGAGCGGCAATCGGTTTCGGTGTGGGTGTAGGTATCTTTGAGACAGCGCCGGAGTTCTGCACTAAAGTAAGCAACGCCGTGTTCAGAACAGACCTAGACCCCGAAGAGATCGGGCAAATGGCAAGGGACACTAACGCGCTTGTTGTTATCAAAGACGGTCTTGTATACATGGCAGAGGATATGATAAATGCTATCAGAGACGCGTTTTTTGACAATGGCGCCGCAGACACTGGTGTAATTTTCCCCGACAAGCCAACAGAAAGCACTATCACATTAACGTCATACGATGGAACATTAAGGGAGTGCATCGCGAGTCTTAATGCCCGATTTTTAGAGAACACGATGTGGACAACGGCAGAAACAGCGGCGATGCTTGATTATAAAGGCTTAGTAACTGGTTATTTTAGACTTATTGGCGCTAATCGCTGGACGGGTAAGTTGCAAGTATATGTAGGCACTATACCTACGCCGCAGAATTGTACAGTTAGCGGAAAACAAGCAAAGGTAGCCGTATCAGATTATACGTTTTATACTTTGGATTTTGACACATATTATTATGCACATCCGGTGCCAGTATCAAGCACTATTAGCGGTACATCTAATATAGATGCTTATGTAGGCAAATATGGACCCGATCACCTAGGTCAATACCAGCTAGGTAACGCAAATACAAAAGTGGGCGGCGCTGTGAACGGCGTCACCCCCACAGGCGAACAGGGAACGAAAGACCAGCCTATCGCGACAGTTTTCCCCGACTGGTACGCGAAGGGGTTTGAAACGATTGCCGGAGACGGCACAACCAAAGTTAAATGGTTGCCCGTATCCTTACCAGCAGCAAACCCGTTAGTTAGTGGTAACCCGTTTGCAACGGATAAAGCACAAGAGGGTACAATGCCGGATAACTACACAGACACGGCTAACCAGTTGGGGGAGCAGACGGAAGAAGCAACCAAGACTGCGCCGGACTATCCTACGCCACCTATAGCACCCGTGCCCGATGTTACGCCAACCCCTAGCGATCCGGCAATCTCCGGCGGCGGTGGTAGTGCAACAGGCCTTGCGAATCTTTACAACCCTACATTAGCACAGGTCAAAGAGTTTAGCCGTTGGCTGTGGGGTTCGGACGGTCTCAACCTCGATCAGCTTAAAAAGCTGTTGCAAGATCCCATGCAAGCTATTATTGGTCTACACGTTATGTATGCCACACCTACCACAGGAGCGGAAAGAGGTATACAGGTAGGATACATCAACAGCGGCGTTAATAGTAAGATCGTCACGGAGCAGTACACAGAGATTGATTGTGGCACGGTAACGATTAACGAGTTTTTTGGCGATGCACGCGACTACTCTCCGTTTACACAGGTATATTGCTACTTGCCATTTATCGGCATTGTGGAGTTAAACGCGGATGATGTTGTCAACAGTACGCTGGCTATCAAATACAAGATTGATGTATTGACGGGATGTTGCCTTGCACAACTTACCGTCAAGAAATACGGACTTGACGCGGTGTTGTACACTTACACAGGTAACTGCGCTGTACAGATGCCTATTACAAGCGGCAACTATCTATCTACTGTATCGTCATTGCTGGGCGCTGTAGTTAGTGGTGCGGCGGCGGTTGCTACTGGTGGAGCGCTTGCCCCCGTGGCTATCGGTGCGGCGGCGAACGCGCTAGGCGGTGGAGCAAGAGCAAGCGTGGCAATGTCCGGCTCTTTAGGCAGTAATGCCGGAGCAATGGGAATCCGTAAACCCTACCTTATTATTAAGAGGGTGGAACAGGCAGACGCTAACGGATACAACGAGTTTTACGGATACCCCACTAACAAGCGCGTGAACCTCTCCCAGCTATCGGGATATGTGCGAGTTAAGGAGATCAATTTAAGCGGTACTAACGCAACGGAAGAGGAACAATATGAAATAGTAGCATTGCTACGGGAAGGAGTAATACTATAATGCAGATGCCTATAACCTACGAACAGAACAGCATGGCACAATACTGGATGCAACAACCCAGCGAAGTGAGGGGACAGGATAACAGCGCGGTGCTGTATGAGAAGCGTTATCTTTATCAGTTAATTTTTAGTCGATTCAAGTTCGGCTTGCCGAAAGAGTGGGATTTGAATTTCTTCCGTTACTGGCTTTTCAGTTGGGGAAGTATCGCGGTAATGTATACAAGGGAATATGGCTGGATATGTGCGCCGTATAGCGTCTCTCAGATCAATATGTACTGGAATCCCAAGGAGATTGTAGTTACTAACAGTTACCTTGTAAACCCCAAGTATGGAATCATAGGCGTAAACAGCGGTATTATTAAGCTGTTTGATGATTATGGCGGTATGGATGACATGGTACGCCACTATGCAGTAAAGCTGGCACAGATTGACAGGAGCATCAATGTGAATCTGATGAACAGCAACGTGACCATGTATTTTGAAGCGCGAAACAAGAAACAGGCAAGCGAGATTAAGGACATTTACGCGGAGAGTACACAGGGCAAGCCTTTTGTTGTTGCTAACGAGGGAGTAACCAAGGGTAAACAGATCGACACCCTTTACAAGGACATTAAAACCCAGTACATTGTTAACGATCTCTTACAGAGTAAGCGCACAATCATTAACGAGTTTTTGACCAAGATCGGAATTGCTAACGCTAACTATGACAAGCGCGAGAGATTAAACAGTGACGAGGTGAAACAGAACAACGAAGAGACACGCGCCATGATCTCTGTTATCTATGACAATCTGAAAGACAGCATTGCAAGGATCAACGCAATTAGCGCACTGGGAATCACGGTCGAACTGGTAGAAGGGAGTGACACGGATGTTACAGCCACGGATGACGCTGTACGGAATGTATCAGTATGACCCTACTCTGTTTGATGGGGTAACCTTGCCGGATGGCATGGACAAGACACTAATGGTTAATCAGATCATAAGACAGAGCGGCGATCTCTTTCCATATTACCAAGTGCCGCCACAGGTAAAGACGGCTATAACCGAGTGGTTCACGCGCCGAAAGCCGAATTTTGAAAAGCTGTGGGAAGGGTTTACAGCGGAATATAACCCCATAGAGAACTACGACCGCCATGAAGACAGTACAGAAACTCCTAACATTACACACACGCTATCTAACAGCGGTGAAGATAGTAGCAGTAACGAAGCGGATGTACAAGGCTTTAACGCTACGGACTATGTACCGAACAGCCGCACCAAGTCCAGCGGCACGAGCAGTACCAGCGGCACGGACACGGAGAGCGGTACAAGACAGTACACAAGCCGCATACATGGCAACATCGGTGTAACGACTTCCGCGCAGATGTTAGAGGGCGAGCTGGCGTTGCGGAAGGGGTTTGACATTTATGTATTGATCGCAGAAGAGTTCGAGAACGACAATCTTATACAAGTATATTAAGGAGTGAAAAGAGTATGGCTTACAATAACGATGGATGTGTTGGCGGCTACGGCTACCCGTACAACAACAGTACACAACCTAACCTTGACTGGATGACTGCAAAAATCAAAGAGTTAGAGAGCAAGGTAGCAGACCTTGAGACGCGAGTGACTGCAGTGGAAAGTAAATAGGTAAAGTAAAAGAGAGTAGATTTCCGTCTACTCTCTTTTTTGTGGGATATATGGCTGACCGTGCCACGCTCTACCGCTTCCGGCGGCTGGTCTATGAGCAATCCCCGTAACTATAGTATAGTTGTAATATTGCACAAAAGCAAGTAGTTTTTTTCCATGTAAATTTGTGTATTATTCAAGCAGAAAGTTGTTGCAATATTTCCATGTAATAGTATAATAGACTATAGAAAGATCCTTGTTACAAAGGTTGTTGTAACCAGTTCCAGCAATATACTGAATATATGGAAGAGGTGACAGGATAATAGAGCGGAATATATGCAAAATTAAGCGAGGTGTAGCATGATTATTACAAACAAAACGGAGTACGGGCACGGCTTAAAGCCGGAGTTTATCAAGCGAATTGTTAACGAAGGATCGGCAAGAACACGATTTAGGAAACACGGGTAACTTATTCATAACCCGAAAAGATCTTGTAACGGGCGAAGTCAGAAAGATCTGTAATATCGAGGTGAAATAATATGGCAAAGCATCATACATACGAATGTAAGTACTGCGGTCGTGATATGGAACTGGACGATTGCGACTACAATTTCAGAGGTTGCGAAGATGATTACTTTATCTGCGAATGTGGCGCAAGTTGCCGCGTGAAGATCAGATACAATAGAGTGTGTAGAGAGGAGTGGCAAGAACCATGAGCGAAGAAAAGATCAAGGAACTGTTAGAACAAGAGTTAAAAGAAAGTGGATATATGTACTCACTGGGTATCTTGCGCGGTATCTATGCCGCTGGTGCAATCAATACAGTGGAATGGGCTACGCTTACAATGTGGCTGGAAGATATGAATATCTTGTCAATCAGCTAGTGACCGCCAAGCGGTACGGAGAGTGGGCGGCGGCTCTCCTAGCTTTCGCCAAAGGGCGAAGAAAGAGGTAGAAAAAATGAAGATCACTAAAACAATCAACACAGCAACCGTAAACATGGCAACCGTATCAGTAAAGGATGGCAAGGCAGAAACAGCAATGACTGTTACCGTGCTTCATTCCTGTGATCCCTTATCTGATGCAAAGATCGCAAAGGCAGTCCGCAAGATCGACCCGAAAGCAACGATTGTTTCCGTTACCCGACGCACAGACAAATACAGCATTGACATTGACGAGTTTGTCGAGGTGGCGCATGTGGAGCAGTAACCCGTTACCCGACTTGCGGCGCGTATATGACGAGAGCAAGGCACGCGAGATATTAAAGTCTTGCGGTCTTACTCTCCACCACACGGCAACAGACAGCCGCTACATTTCCAAACGGCTGGGCTATGGTATCTGCGAACTGTATGAGGGGCATTATGGGCGTGGCATACTGGTACATAGAGCCGACACACGCAAGCTGGGTACACACAGTTTTGTAGAGTACTGGCTAGAAGAAGGTGAGGAAGTTGGCAAGGAAGGACAAGGCATTGACAGCAGATGTATACGGAGAACAGTACAGCACGGCACAGTTACAAGAGATTCGCCGGAAGCTGGCGAAGAGGGCTAACAACTCTCTGCGCGATCTGTCGCGTAACTCTTCCCCGATCACGGGAGAAGCCTATAACAGCTACGGTGCGGCGGTAGATGCACTGGACTATCTAAAAAACAGAAACAGGCGGTATTTTTCCGAAGCCTTGACGCTGACGGAGAATAGAACCGTGTTGAAAGCAGAAATACAGCGTCTGCAATATTTCCTAACGCGTCCGAGTAGTACAGTTAAAGGGCAACGAAGTATAGAGCAGAAGCGCGTGGAAACATTTGAGAAGGAAGGTATACACTTTGCAACCAACAAAGAGTTCTACGCCTTTCTAACGTCTGATGTGTTTCACGGTCTTTCAATCAGCGGTTTATCTTCCGAGACCGTCCGCGACGAATACGACGCGGCAAGAGTACGTCAAAAAGGAGACCACGACAAAGTAGTCGCGAGAATGGAAAAAGCGTTGCAAGCGTTCAGAGCGCCGAAAGACAGCGCAGAACACATGGACGCTACTATAAAAAATCTGCGCTACTTCCTCAACAAAGAAGATGGCTAGGCTTGTCGCCGTTCCACGGCTGGACGGCGGTAGTGATAATGTAACCGTCTACAGCGTGACCGACTTCCCATACAGCAAACTAGACACAAAGGCGTTTAAGTGCAACAACGCGCGGAAGTGTAAAGAGTATCTACAGACTTTTGGCGTATACGATATAGAGAGCACAACCGTATACAAGGGGCACGCGCCGGACTGGATCGAAACACCATGGGCGTTTATGTATCACTGGCAAATGTCGGTAGGCGGCTTTCTCATTATCGGACGGACGTGGGAAGAGTGGCTGGAGTTTTTCGATAGGCTGGAAGAGGTGCTACAATTTAACACCGAGCGGCAATTTGTTATATATGTGCACAATCTAGGGTATGAGTTTCAGTTCATGCGCGACTTCCTCGGTAAGTATTTTGGCGGCTTTACAGTTTTTGCGAGCAAGGCAAGGCAACCTATAGCAGTTTATACGGGTAGGGGTGTACAATTCCGATGTAGTTACAAGCTGACTAACATGAGCCTAGAAAAAGCAGTTTCTAATGAGTTGGGAGTGGTTCACGCGAAAGCGGCGGGCGATCTCGATTACAGGAAACTACGGACGGCGAAAACAAGATTGACAAGTACAGAGGTGGGCTATTGTGTTGGCGATGTAATAAGCCTGTATGAGTTAATCGAGTGTAGGTTGGCGAACGAGCACGACAATCTTGAAACTATCCCAATGACATCAACGGGGTATGTGCGCCGGATGTGCCGGAAAGCGTGCCGGAAAGATCGGCATTACCGACAAAAGTTTCTGAAAACGCAAATGACAGAATATATCTATACACTGTTAAAAGAAGCTGGGCGCGGTGGAAATACACACGCTAACCGCTATATGAGTGGTAGAGTGTGGCACAATGCAGACAGTTTCGATGTACAGAGCAGTTACCCTTTTTGTCTATGTGCTTTTAAGTTTCCTATGAGTAAGTTTTCGCCTTATGGCGATATTGAAAGCATAGAAGAGTTTGAAGGACTGTTAAAAAAGTATGCGTGTCTGTTTCGGGTAGTCATAGAAGCCCCCGTGGTGGAAGAATCGGTAACAATGCCGTACATACCTATAAGCAAGTGTCTAGCACATGGCGCAAACTTAAAACTTGATAACGGGCGCGTGCTGGAATGCGACTACATCCACATGACGGTGACAGATATTGACTGGGAGATCATCAAGAAACAGTACAAGTGGAAGTCGTTTGCTGTCACTGATATGTGCATCGCCAAGTATGATTATCTACCGGAGTGCTTGCTTGACTGTATCCGCGAGGTGTACAAGGGTAAGTGTCAACTTAAATATGAGATACAAGCCGCAGAGGATGCCGGAGAGGATGCTGGAGACAAGCCGTATCTATACGGCAAGACCAAAAACCGACTAAACGGAATCTTTGGAATGATGTACACCGACCCCGTGAAAGAAGAAAACACGCTTGACGAACACGGGGAATGGGTTGTTAAAAGTCCAAACGTTGCCGAAGCGCTGGAAAAATTTTACAAGAGCCGCAACAGCTTTCTTTTCTACGCGTGGGGTGTGTGGTGCACCGCTCATGCACGGCGGCACTTGCAACAGTTACTGGACTTAACAGGAGACGCTACAATATACTGTGATACTGATAGTTCTAAGGCAGTCGGCGCGGATATTGAAGCAATAGAAAAAGTGAATAGAGAGATCACCAGTCTAGCGCGAGAGCGCGGCGCGTATGCGTCGGCTGGTGGTGTGGAATATTACATGGGTGTATATGAGCACGAAAACAAAGAGCCTATAGCAGAGTTTAAAACGCTAGGCGCGAAGAAATATGCTTATGTTGACAAAAAGGGATTGCATTGTACAATTTCCGGCGTATCGAAGAAGCTAGGCGCAAAAGAGTTGAAAAGTATAGATAACTTTAAAATAGGTTTTGTGTTCCGTGACGCTGGCGGCATGGAGTTATATTATAATGACAACGTTGGCATACATCAAGAAACAGTAAACGGCTGTACATTTACTACAGCCAGCAACGTAGCAATGATTGACGGATCGTACACTATCGGCATTACCGAAGAGTACGCGGAATTGATCGGCGCTAACATTTATGAGATTATAGGAGATTAAAACATGAAAAAACCGGAGAACGCAAACGCAAAAGGAAACAGCAATGTAGAGGAATTGAAGATCAACAGCTATTGTGTAAAAAGAGCGATCACAGTAGGCGCTAACGCTAACGTGCTGGCAGATGTAGAGATCAACGGTATCACGATTTATGGCATGAGAGTTGTTGAGGGCAAAAACGGTGATTTTCTTTCATTTCCGCAGACCAAAGGCAAGGACGGCAAGTACTATTCTGTATGCTGGGCGAAGCTGTCTGAAAAGGATCAGGCCGACATTCTGAAAGCTATTGAGGATAAGTTAAACGGTTGAATACACGTTCCCGACACAGAGTTGGACGAGTTACCGTTTTATTAGAAAGGAGTAGGGCGGCGTTACTGCCGCCCATACTTAAAGAATGAGTAAATTATACTTAAACGTATGGGACTATAAAGACGATGCTTTCCCGTTTCAGATATTCACGGGGGCGCGTGGTACTGGTAAGACTTACAGCGCATTATGCGGCGCGGTAGGAATAAAGGAGTTTAACGACAACCACGGAGACAAATTTATATTGATGCGTAGGACACAGGACGAATTAGAAAGCCTGTCGGACGGTAAAGCCGGAGAAGGTGCTAACCCTTTTAAGCCGATAAATAAAGCATACAACCGTAATATCGGTCTTGTCCCAATAAAGAAGAAGATTCACGGTATCTATGAGCGTACCAAGGCAGAGGACGGAACAGATGTGCCCAGCGGTGCGCCTATCGGCTACGGAATCGCGTTAAGTACAATAGGCACAGTGCGCGGCGTTGATATGCAAGACTGTTCCGACTGCATCTATGACGAGTTCATACCCGAAAGCCATGTGCGGTCTATGCGTGACGAGTTCAGCGCGTTTGCTAACGCGTATGAAACGATAAACCGCAACAGGGAACTGGCTGGACTTCCGGCGTTGCGTATGTGGTTGTTATCAAACGCCAACCGCATTGACAACGAGATATTTACGGGGCTGGGGATTGTTGCCGATGTTGAAAAGATGTTAAAAGCCGGTAAACATCATAAGTATTATAAAGATAGGGGGTTGGCTGTTCATATTATGCCGCCGTCCGCTGAGTTTATCGAAGAGAAAAGCAAGACAGCGTTATACAAGCTGACGAAGGGGACGCGGTTCTATGATATGGCACTAAATAACGAATTTGCGTATGATGATTTTAGTTACGTTGGCTATGAAAATTTAGCCGGATATGTGCCAGTATGTTCTGTTGATAATGCCTATATCTATCAGCGAAAGAACGCGCAAAAGTTTTATGTGTGCTATGCGCAATGTAAATGTCCTCATTATGATAGTACTATCAAAAGCGACATTGTAGCGTTTCAACGTGACTACGGTTGCGTGTTGCATGATCCTTTTGTGTACGGGTGTATTAAGTTTGAGAGTTACGCGTTAAAGTCTATGTTGATTGATCTAATTCTATAGCGCTCTTTTCTAGGGCGCTTTTCTTTCCCTAAATTCAACTTAATAAATGGGGCGGCGATAGATGCGAGTAGAGATA
>ERZ808270.1130-NODE-1130-length-12512-cov-22.850205_pt1 | contig 12512 bp, 9 predicted proteins | sample MGYA00521082_ERZ808270 | MGnify/ENA primary metagenome ERZ808270 (study PRJEB31516, sample SAMN03275594) | gut metagenome | biome: mammalia-associated habitat; material: feces | host: Papio cynocephalus | place: Kenya | collected 2012-07-27 ...
TATATATAATAGCGACAAAAGTACACTTTTATCTCCTAACAACCAAAATCTTTGGCTAGATTTAACAATAAAGCAGATTCCTTTACTAGTTACTACATACATTTCCTTGGATTTCTCCGAGCCGAACAGCAGGATTTCTTCGAGCCGTTCTGCAAAAAAAACTCCGAGCCGTTCAGCTTGAATTTCTTCCCCCTCATTAAACCATTTACGTGTAGCAACGTCAAATACAAATAGTTCAAAAAAATAGAACCAAAACTAAATGGTATTAAACATGAAGAAAGTTATTATTTTTGCAGCAGCCATCGCATTGACCTTGGCTAGTTGCGGCAACAAGTCGCAGGGCAATGCTGCGGATGCAGATTCTACAGCAGCCACAGAGAATGTAGATTCAGCCTCAGCTGAGAGTGCAGAGGGAGAAGCAGTTGACGAGACAGCCCTCACGGACGATAGCAAGGCTACCATCACCCAGCTAGGTACCCAACTCCAGAAAGCCATCGCCGCCAAGGACGGCAAGGCTACCATAACCACCCTCGCCAACTTGCAGACCATCTACAAGAACCTCGTAGCACAGGGCAAACTCGACGAGGCGAAGGCTTACGGTGCGAGCATCAAGAAATTGGTAAGCGAGAATGCCGAGAGCATCAAGAACGTGGCTGATGGAAACACCACCATCCTACAGCTCATCGACGGCGTGAAGAATCTGCCTACCTCTGCCGCTACAACAGCCGAGCAAGCCAAGGCTGCCATCAGCAACGACGTAACTAGTTTGGCATCGCCTGTTATCGCCAAAGGTCAGACCGCACTCGCTACTGCCAAGGCTGCCGAAGAAGCTATCAAGAACGCTCCTGCCGCTGCCAAGACTGCCGCAGAAGCAGCTGCCAACAAAGCTGTAAGCGATGCGAAGACTGCCGCAGAGAACAAGGTAAACATCGAGGTACAGAAAGCCAACGAAAAGGCAACAGCTGCTGCCAATGCCGCAAAAGCAAAAGCCGAGGCGAAGGTAAACGAGGCGAAGGCTAAGAACGAAGCTGCCAAAGCCAAGGCTGCTGCCAAGGTTAACGAGGCTAAACAGAAAGCCAACGACGCTGTAAACAATGCAGCCAACAAGGCTATCAAGGACTTGCTGAAGTAAGCATTTCATATATAATCTATCCATTCTGTTAGACTCTGACGGAAAAGGTGACGCTTCATCAGAAAAAGCGTCACCTTTTTTATATTAGTTCGATTTGAAGAAAATACAATTCTTGAAATGTTAAAACGTACAAAATAAGATACGAAAACGAACTAAATACAAATATAAATGTTATCTTTGCAGTGCTATAGCTTTCAATGCTATAATACCATAAGTAAGAATTCAACAAAAAATCGAACAACAATAATGACCAACTTAGAAAAAATAGACTTTCGCCGTTCTTTTGCAACAAAGGTTTGCATTTGGATGCTTTTGACCACAGCTTTGGTATTTCTCCTCTGCTTGGGCACAGCCTCATGGTTTGCCAGCAAAATGATGCTCAACGATGGACACCAAAAAGCCAACCTGGAGCTTGACAAAGCCATACTCTATGTAACCGACGAAATGGACAATATCGAGAGTGCCGGCAAAAATTTTGCAGCCTACTGGAACAAAGACCGCAATCTAGCGCCTAAGGATGTCTATGCTGCCTGCCGAGACTTCCTCAAAAACAATCCGCAAGTGAAAGGAGTAGCTATTGGATTTGCTCCCGGTGTATATCCAAACTTCAAAAATGGATTTGCACCCTACTTGATGAAAGACAAAGGAGGCAAACTGAAAGAAAACGACCTTGCAGATGCATATAATTACCAGCAAAAGCCTTGGTACCAGAACACCAAGAAAAAGAAGTCAAACAACTGGTCTGATCCATTTACGGAAATAAATGGCAACATCATTTGTAGCTATTGCATTCCTTTGATTACAGACAGCGGAAAATTCTTGGGCGTGCTTGCCGTAGACATGTCGTTGGCAGACCTCACAGAGGAAGTACAAAGCGTAAAACCATACTCGAAGTCTTACCTTACCATCATGGACAGGAAGCTCAACTTCGTAGTACACCCCAACAAAGATTTGATCTTAAAAGGCAACCCTACACAGGTGCTCGACAAGAGTAAATACGAAGTAAATGAATCCATCTTCGTCGATATCAAGAACCAAAAGCGTGGCATTGGTGCCTTTGGCGAGAGAGGCGATGAAAAATACTTGTATTATGCCCCTATCAAACGAGTGGGATGGACCATCACGTTGGAATGTGACAAAGACGAAATAACAGCTGGCGTTGTAGCCGTGAGATGGCAATTGGCCATCACCTCTACCCTAGGCATCATAGGATTACTCTTCGTGTGCCTGTTCTTGATGCGCAAGTTCTTACGCCCTATCCAGCTCTACTCCAACGCCGCTTTACGAATTGCCGACGGCAATTTTCATACACCACTCCCCAAGATGCACGACCATAACGAACTTTGGGCACTAGGCAACTCGCTCAACCACATGCAGCATTCGCTCGACAAATATATCACTGAGCTGAAGACCACAACCCAAGAGAAGGGACGCATCGAAAGCGAGCTCAACATCGCCAGCAAGATACAAATGTCGATGATACCGAAGATATTCCCTCCTTATCCCGACAGAGACGACGTAGACATTTACGGCACCCTGATTCCTGCCAAGGCTGTGGGAGGCGACCTCTACGACTTCTTCCTCAGAGACGAGAAATTGTTTTTCTGTATCGGAGATGTATCGGGCAAGGGCGTTCCTGCTTCATTGGTGATGGCTGTTACACGTAGTTTGATACGTATCGTTGCCGCTCAAGAGAGCAGACCAGAGAGAATCGTTGCTTCACTCAACAACTCCATGTCTGATATGAACGACTCCAATATGTTTGTCACTCTCTTTGTGGGCGTGCTCGACTTGCCTACCGGCAGATTTAGATACTGCAATGCCGGTCATAATGCCCCTGCCATCATCGATGGAGCCACAGGCGATATTAAATTGCTCAATGTCAAGCCAAATTTACCTGTTGCCATCATGCCTAACATGAAGTTTGAGGCACAAGAGACAAGTATAACTCCTGGCACGAGCATTTTTATGTACACAGACGGTTTGACAGAAGCAGAAAATGCAGAAAAAGAGTTGTTCGGAGAAGATAGAATGATCAAAACTTTAAAGGGTATGGAAAATAAGACATCTAAGGAACAGATTGAAGGCATGCTCGAAGCTGTACACCAACACGTGAAAGATGCAGAACAGAGCGACGACCTCACCATGATTACCTTAAAGTATCAGCGCAAGGAATGCGACACCAAGTTTTATCGCAAGCTCACCCTGCACAACGACATCAGGGAGACACCTAAGATAGCAGACTTTATGGACGACATCGTGGGCGAGACGGGCATCGACATGGGACTTGCCAGCAGTCTGAACCTAGCATTGGAAGAAGCAGTAGTCAATGTCATGAACTACGCTTACCCTAAAGAACAAGTAGGCAATATCACAATAGAAGCTTACGCCAATGACAAGCGCATCAAGTTTATCATCACAGACAATGGCATTCCATTCGACCCTACCAAGACCACTGAGCCAGACATCACTGCCGACATTGACGAAAGAAGCATTGGCGGACTGGGCATCTTCTTGGTTACACATCTCATGGATAGCGTTGACTATGAGCGAACAGATGACCAGAACGTACTGACACTCAGAAAAAAGTTAAATCCTCAAAAATAAGTAAAGTTATGGCAGACGGATATGAAGCACTCGACATGAAGTGCCAAATGATAATAGATGCTTTTGACGAAGAGCTCCCACTCTTCCAAGAAATCAAAGATGCCGCGATAAGCAAAATATCGGAAGTATTGAAGGCTAACGACGTGGAAGTTACAGCCGTAGAAGCTCGTGTGAAAAAGCGCGACAGCCTGATAGGCAAACTTGTACGAAAAGGGCACAAATATCATACGATAGACGACATCACAGATTTGGTAGGAATCCGCATCATTACTCTCTTTAATGATGATGTAGATCGAGTTGCATCGTATATGGAACAAATGTTTGACGTGGATTGGAATGAATCTATCGACAAACGCAAAATGCACCAAATGGATAGTTTCGGTTACAACTCCCTCCACTATGTTTGCCGCATTCCTACATCCCTGTTCAACGATGACAAGCACCCAGAGCTTAACGACATCAGATTCGAGATTCAGATGCGCTCCACTTTGCAACATGCATGGGCTGCCATGGAGCACGACATCGGCTACAAGAGCGAAATAGAGACTCCACCCGAATACATGAGAATGTTTGGCAGACTGGCGGGTATGCTGGAATTGGCAGACGAGGAATTTTCAAGAATTCGCATTAGTGTAGCAACATACCGCCGCCGGATGGAGGCACTTATCAAGGCAGGAAAACTCTCGGAAGTATCGCTCGACGGCGACACATTCCGTACCTACATCGCCCAAAAGCCATTCGACAAGTTGATGCACCGCATAGCAGCCATCAACCAAGGAGAAATCCAAGAGATGTCGTTTGAGCCATTCTTTCCTCTTCTAAAAGAAGACGGAATGAAGACGCTGCAAGACGTGGAAGAGTTTATCAGAGAAAACGAAGAAGATGCCTACAAGTTTGCTATGAGCCAACTGGCAGACACCGACATCGACATCATAGCCTCTACCGTAGGATTGCAAGACCTTCTGATCGTAGCAACTCTTAAAGATGGAGGAGGCAAGGCAGGACTGACCCACATCTACGACGAGCTGAACGGAAAGTCTATCCACAACGAAATGCTGGCAGAAATGGCATTCAAACAAGCAAGCAAATTGCCATTTATGAACAAGTAATCCAAATGGGAAATAGATTCCTCATACCGTTTAGGCAAAAAGCGCATCTGAAACATTTAAACAAACAAAATAACGATGAATGCACCATTAAACACAGAGTTGGTAGATAAAGCTATCGTTTTCGCCACACAAGCACACCACGGTACCGAACGACGAGGGAAAGGTTATCCCTACATCATTCATCCCTTGGAAGCTATGGCCATAGTAGCAACCATCTCAAACGACCCGGAATTATTGGCTGCTACGGTACTTCACGACACGATAGAAGATACCTCCGTTACATACGAAGACATCCAAAAAGAATTTGGCACACATGTGGCAGACTTAGTTGTTACCGAAACAGACATCAAGAATGCTCCCGACGGCAGAAAATTGAGCTGGCAAGAGCGAAAGCAACGAGATATAGACAATTTGCGCATTGCTTCTCGCGAAGTGAAAATCATAGCCATCGGCGACAAACTTTCCAACATAAGAGCCATCGCTAGAGACTATCGTACAAAAGGAGATGAACTTTGGCAAATATTCAGAGTGAAAGACAAAGCAACCCACTCATGGAGATACAAAGGATTGAGAGAGGCACTCAGCGAGCTATCAGATACATTCGCATTCAAGGAGTTCGACCTATTAATAAGAGAAGTATTTGGCAATGAATAAGAATTTTAAATCGTAATAATTATGGATAAGAGTAAGAACTTTGTTATCACCATCAACCGTGAACTCGGTTCGGGTGGTCGTACCATCGGAAAGAAGCTAGCAGAAAGACTTGGCGTGAAATTCTACGACAAGGCATTGATCAACGAGTTGACAAAGAAATTTGACATGTCAGTGGAAGAACTTGAGAACGTCAAAGCTTCCAAGCGAAATTGGTGGAATGATTTTGTACAGAATTATCTCAACCGATACAATGTAGAGGAGCGATTCAACGCCGAGTCGAACGTAGCAACCACCGAGAATATTTTCCGAGTAGAATCTCAATTCCTCAAGGAGCTTGCCGAAGACGAGTCTTGCGTGATAGCAGGACGCTCTGGTTTCTATATCTTCAGAAACAATCCTAATGCCCTCAAGATTCTCATCCAAAGTACGATGGAGGCACGTATTAAGCGAGTGATGGAGAAGCAGGGGCTTTCTGAGGCAGAAGCAGAAAAAGTCATCGAGAAAGTTGACAAGGGACGTGAACATTACACACAAGAGTTCTCCGGGACTAGCCGCTATGATACCCGCAACTATGACCTGGTCATCAATGTGGCAAACATGACGGAAGATGAGGCAGTGGATCTCATCATGCAATATATTAATAACCAAAAAAAATAAGGAAGCACTATGAATGTAGAAATAATAGAAGAGAATGGTGGCGTAAAAGCTCTTTTGAGCGGACGCCTCGACACAGCCGCAGCAGTCGATGTTGCACCACAATTCAACCAACTGAGCGAGAACGCAGACAAGGAGATTATCCTCGACTTCACGAACCTGGAATACATCAGTTCGTCTGGCTTGCGTCTGCTCATCGGCTTGCGTAAAGACAGCGCTGCAAAGGGAGGCAAGGTTATCATAGAAAAGATCAGCGACTCCATTCGCAACGTGTTTACCATGACGGGGTTCTACAGTCTCTTCGAAATAAGAGACTAGTCATTGGAGTAATCAAGTAGTTATCATCAATCAAAACTATAGTCACATCGATAGAACAATATGCTTATCACCAATATACTGAGTGTTTTCATCACCTTCGTGGTTTTCTTCCTCTGCTACATCAACAGGCGGAGAATATTCAAGGATTTTGATGTTTTTATTCGAAGAGTAGCCTTGCTGGTATTCCTGTCGGGATTCATCCTCTACTTCATCGGATTTCGGTCGGGTCATGAAGCTGTGGGCACTCAATTATCTTGGTATGCTTCCTTCTTCCGTCCACTTCTATCATCCATGGAAATGTTCGCTTTCCATAGCGACTTGATAGAAGTGGGCGAGCCATGCCACCATAACATGGTCTATATGACCCTATTTTCGCTCGTCCACTTTGCAGCCGCCTCTGTATCGTTTGCCGTGGCTATCAACTATCTGGGAGTAAGGTTTCGCTCTGCATGGCGTTGGCGCAAAGTAAAAGCGACCAAGCTACTCAAGGGCAATGTGCATGTATTTTTTGGCATTAATGAAGTATCTCTTGCCTTAGCTCACGACATTCACAAAGAAAATGAAAAAGATGTAATCATCTTTATCAACGCTCCAGAAGATGCCAGTAGCCACGGAATGTTAGGATTTGCCAGCATCTTTAATGTCTTCAGCTTTCGCCGAGAAGTAATGGCAGACATTGACAGCATGCATGGTATCATTCGCCAGACACGATTGCCTATACAATTATTAAAAGGCAACACGGTGATCAACAAATTAGGCCTGGATACGATATTCAACAAGACGAAAGAATTTATAGGACTATACTTGCTATACGATGACCAATTGCAAAATTTGGCAAAGAACATAAAATTGAGAAGCGACGACTACTTCAAAGGCAATATGGCGCAGAAGGCTTATATATTCTGCCGTGCCACCAGCGGCAAGCTGAATGGAGGAACGGCCTTCGAATACAATTCTAGATACGGCGTAGAAACCATCCTGGTAGATGAAGCACAGCTCGCCGTCAAGACGATGATGTGCAACCCCAAAACTCACCCAGCCAACTATGTGGATTTCGATTACCATACCGCCAAGGCGCAATCTGCCTTCCATTGTCTCATCATTGGTTTTGGCGAGACAGGAGAAGAAGCCTTCAAATTTCTCTATGAGCATGGACAATTCATTCACCCTGATCATTTCAAGGGGAAGCATGTTGTTTTCCACATTGTTGATCCCAAAGCAGACCAAAAGAAGGGCTTCTTCGAAATGCGTTATCCTTGCCTAAGCCCGAACAATCATCTTTCTGCTCTACAAGCTGAAATTCAATGGCATAACCACAGTGCCGGCGACGGCAGATTCTGGAATTTGATGAAAGAAATCAAAGACGAGTTAAATTATGTGGTCATTGCTACAGGTAGCGACAACCGCAATATTGCCATCACTTACGACCTGGGAGAATATGCCTTGAGATGGAGAAAACGCCGACTGGAGAAATTTGGTATTGTGGTGCGGTGTTATAACAACATCAATGAATCTCGTTATGACGAACTATCACAACTGTGCATAGATGAGGAACATCCAAAGCAAATCGTCCATGTCATCGGAAAAATGTCGGAATCATTCACCCACCAGTATGTTTGGAAGAATTTTCTTGAGCAAGATGCGGCTATCTATAGTTCAACCTTCGCCCAAAACTTAGGCAAAGATTTCACTAATATTCAGATCTCAAGCTGTCAAGATGCCTTCTCATATTGGTGGAAACGACATGCGAAAGCCAAAGGCAACCCAATGGAGTACATAAACACCAAGCGTATAGAGAATTTGGATTTCTCTGGAGCCATCCATATCTTCACTAAGTTGAAAGCCATCGGCATCATCTACAAGCAGAGTGAATCCATTGGACAAGAGAACCTCCATCAACTGAAACTGTGCAAGAATCTAAAAGACTTGGAAAGCTTGCCATTCTTCAACACTCTCGTCCGAATGGAGCATGCACGTTGCTTGGCTTCTCACGAATGCCAAGGCTATACGCCTATGTCTATAGAAGAATTTGAGGAATTAAACCAGAAATACGAGTGCGATGTCATCAGACATAAGTCGCTCAACTTAGTGGCGTGGGAAAACTTAAATTCAGTTCCTACCCCAACATGGCTTGCAGCTATCACGCCTGCAGATTACAAAGATAAGCCAAATGTTTATCTTCTGGAAAACATGGTACAAATCCTACTGGCTATAGGATTGTCTAAGATAAAAGAAGCATAATATGTAAATAAGGAATGGTGTATCTGTCCTGTTGCTCTAGGCATAATTGTATTATTTTAAGTCTTTATCTACCATAGCGCAGACGCAAGAGTCTGACCATACATTTTCTGCTGTCTCTATCATATCGATGATGGTGTAGATAGGCAGGATGATGCCCATGATGCCGATGGGGGCATTCACGCCCGACATCAACGAAAGGGTCAGGAAGTAGCACCCCATTGGCACACCGGCATTTCCTACTGCCGACAACACCGAGATGAAGAGCCAGAGTATCATCGTGGTCCAAGGCAACGGCATTCCGCCGTTCTGCATCAAGAAGAGCGAGGTGACGAGGATGAACGCCGCACAACCATTCATATTGATGGTAGTACAGATAGGCAACACGAATCGAGACACCTTCTTCTGCACGCCCAGTCTATCCTCTGCCGTCTGCATCGTTACTGGCAAGGTAGCCGCCGAACTCTTGGTGAAGAGCGCCATCAATACCGCTGGCATCATTTTTCCTAACGTGCGAACAGGATTCAAGCCTCTAGCCAAGAGGAAGAGCGGAAGGATGATGAAGAACTGGATGACGTTGCCGCCCAAGATGACCGCCACGTACTTGCCGAGCGAAGCCATCACGATGCCTGCCGAGAACTGTGCGGAGAGCTGTGCGGCGAAGGCGACGATGCCCAAAGGCAAAGCCCAAATCAATCCGTGGATGAGCATGAAGAGCAAGTCTTGCAATCCAAACAATCCCTTGATGACTGCTTCTTTCTTGTCGCTCTGTGGCATCTTCGCCAAGGCGATGCCCACGGCTGCCGCCAAGATTAAGATGGAAAGCACATTGCCCTCGGCGAAAGGTTTTACGATATTATTAGGTATCACGCCCAGGATGTGGTCGTAATAGCTAGTCTCACCTAGATTCTGAGGCACCTCTGATACTCCGCTCTGCACCAGAGCTGTAGGCAGATTGCCTGGTGAAACTATGTTGTAGAGCACCAGTCCCACAGCTGCAGCCGCTATCGTGGTGAGCAAGGTATAGGTGATGGCGTGGCGGAATATCTTGCCCGTATCAGCTTGGTTGCCAAGCGAAGCCAAGGTGGTGATCACCGCCAAGGCGATGGTTGGTACCGCCAAGAGTTGGAACAACCGAGTATAGACCGTGGCGATAAAGTTCATCAATCCATCGAGCCAACTGATTCCAAACACTCCCAATATCGCACCGAGTATCAAGGCACCAATCCAAAGCACCAACTGCTTGGTTTGCTTATTCTTCTTTGTTTTTTCCATATCTATCAAACATTATTCTTTTTAAGGAACAAAAGTACAGTTTTTTCTTCATATCTGCAATCACACAAATGTGGTATATTGTCCATGAAAATCTCGATTCAACCATACTGCTAGAATTATTCAACCTTGGTTGAAACTTTGCAAAATAAGATTTCGATTTCTTCATTGCAAAGAACATAAAAAATCCTCCAGCATGACTCATTGCACCCACAGGCTGCCAAGAAGTCTTGCTGAAGGATTCTTTTATAACATTTATACCACAAAAAGGTCAATCATTAAACCTTGAAGCTAAATTTATTTATCCTTAATCTCAATATCTTCCTTCACATGGTTGCGAATCTTCGTGAGGAAGAGCTTCATGCGATGCGAGTCCTTGTGGTCGATGATGTCGATCAGCTCGGCTAGCTCCTTGCGAATCTGCTCCACCTGCCCAGAGGTGTAAGGGTTGAAGAGAATCTCCTGGAGCAGGTAGTCGTCCTCGTTGAGTACGCCCTTGGCTATCTGCATGTGGCGCTTGAAGGTAGTGCCAGGCGCATCCTGGTGCTTCATCACGGCGGCGAAGGCGAAGGTGCTCACAAACGGGATGCTCAGCGAGTAAGCCACTGTCTGGTCGTGCTCATCAAACGTATACTCGTGAAGACTCAAACCAAGTTTCTGGTACAAATCCTTGAAGAATATCTTGCCCATGTAGTCGCCCTCCTTGATGATGACCGCATTCTCCTCGGAGAGTTGGTTGAGGTTGGCGAACGTAGGACCGAACATCGGGTGCGTGCTCACGTAGCGAAATCCACTCTTCTCGTAGAAGTCCTGCAAGCCCGTCTTCACCGAGGCGATGTCGCTGATGATGCAGTCGTGAGGCAGATGGGGCAACACCTCCTCGAAGGCTGGTAAAGTGTACTTCACCGTCACGGCATTGATGACCAGCTCCGGCTGGAACATCTCAATCTCCTCCATCTTGGTGAAGCGATAGCAGTTGTAGGTGAAGCGAAGACGCTTCGGCTCCTTCTCGTAGACAGCTACCTCGTGGTCGAAACTGAGCAGGTCGATGAAGAAACTTCCCATCTTGCCCGCTCCCATAATCAATATTCTCATAATTTCTTATCTTAAATCTCCCATAGATTTTTATTTCCCCATGAGTTATTTTTTCTATGTCCCACCAGATTTTTAACCTTCGGTTAAATGGCTAACACCCCAAAAGAGCAACAGGTCCAAATCTGTGAACATCCGTTTTATCCGTGGGAAATTCTCCCCAAAAACATCTGTGGGAAACCAAAAACTACTTCTGGTTCAGGATTTCCAACTGCTGGCGAACACTCTCCTCGTGGATGTGCTCGAAAATCTGGGCGGCGAACTCTGGGCTCATGCCGCAGAGCGAAGCCTGTGCGCCACGCTTGTCGAGAATCTCGTTGTAGCGGTTGGTCTGAACGATGGTCATGTTGTGCTCCTTCTTGTAGGTACCAATCTCACGGCACACGCGCATACGCTTGGCGAGGAGGTCCATCAACTGGTTGTCGAGCTCATCAATCTGACCACGCAAGGAGTGCAAGCCCTCGGTAGAATAGTGCTCGTCGCGCACCACGAGAAGGCTCAGGATATAGTCGAGCACATCAGGCGTAACCTGCTGCTTGGCATCGCTCCACGCATCGTCTGGCTGGCAGTGGCTCTCCACGATCAATCCGTCGAATCCAAGGTCCATCGCCTGCTGGCAGAGAGGGGCGATGAGGTCGCGGCGACCGCCGATGTGGCTAGGGTCGCAGATGATAGGCAACTGAGGTATGCGGCGGTGCAACTCGATAGGAATCTGCCACATAGGCAGGTTGCGGTAAATCTTCTTGTCGAAGCTGGAGAATCCACGATGGATGGCACCAAGACGCTTGATGCCAGCCTGGTTGATACGCTGGAGGGCACCGATCCACAGCTCTAGGTCTGGGTTAACAGGGTTCTTAACCAATACAGGCACGTCTACGCCCTTCAAGCTGTCGGCAAGCGCCTGCATGGCGAATGGGTTGGCGGAGGTGCGCGCGCCCACCCACAGGATGTCGATTCCATACTTCAGTGCGAGCTCCACGTGCTCAGGAGTAGCCACCTCGGTAGCCACGAGCATGCCCGTCTCCTCCTTCACCTGCTTCATCCAAGGCAGGGCCTTCTCGCCATTTCCCTCGAAGCCTCCTGGCTTGGTGCGAGGCTTCCACACGCCCGCACGGAACATGTGGCAGCCCTTGGCTGCAAGCTGCTTGGCTGTTGTCATAACTTGCTCCTCGGTCTCGGCAGAGCATGGGCCTGCGATGACGCAAGGGCGTTCCTGGTCACTTGGGAAATTCAATGGTTCCAATTCTAATTCCATAGTCGTATATTTTTTTAATTTTCTTGTTTTTATCTAGATTTATAGAGCCGAATCGACACGCTATTTTTTGTCAAGAATTTGAGAATTAGAGAATTTTTCATTCTCGCTTCTATTCTTCTTGTTTTTTTGAATATAATGAGAATTTCAAGAGAAGGCTCTGCCTTCAGCAACCTTGCTTCAT
>ERZ808270.1132-NODE-1132-length-12505-cov-3.758313_pt1 | contig 12505 bp, 16 predicted proteins | sample MGYA00521082_ERZ808270 | MGnify/ENA primary metagenome ERZ808270 (study PRJEB31516, sample SAMN03275594) | gut metagenome | biome: mammalia-associated habitat; material: feces | host: Papio cynocephalus | place: Kenya | collected 2012-07-27 ...
CCACCCGTGGCGCAACCTGTGGGCGTGGGTGAAGAGAAAGCTCAAAATGGCATAAGAAGAGGCAGGGCAAACGCCCTGCTTCTTTTTATGTCATGAGGGGCGGCTCTTCTCTTTTCTTTCTTTATTTCTTTCTTTTCTCTTCTCTGGGGAGAAATTGCTATACGCAGGATGTATCTATGTTGTGTGTATGTTGATATACAGACAAAGGGGAAGAGAAAGTTTCCGTGCCCGTGGTGAGAAATAAAAGATGGCGTGTTACCATCTGAAATAGGAAGCTTGGTTCCCCGAGCGGGGATAAGAATGCTGCGCGATAAGGCCGAGGGCGGGGAGCTTGCAGCATGAAAAAGAAAGGCGGTGACGGCATGGCAAAAACAGGGTGTCCACCCAAATATGCGACGGTCGAAGAGATGCAGACTGTCATTGACCAATACTTCGAGGATTGCAAGGGCAAGCCGATCATCGGCGACGATGGGATGCCGATCCTCGACAAATTCGGGCAGCCGTTTATCATTCATCAGCGCCCGCCGACGGTGACGGGGCTGGCACTCGCGCTGGGATTTACGAGCCGTCAAGCGCTGCTGAACTATCAGGCAAAGGCGGCGTTCGTTGACACGGTCACACGCGCGAAAGCGCGCTGTGAAGAATACGCCGAATCTCGGCTGTATGACCGCGATGGAGCGAACGGTGCGAAATTTTCGCTGGGATGCAATTTTGGCTGGCGCGAAGTGACTGAAACGAAAATCAGCACAGATCCCGTCAAGGTGGTTATCGATGTCTGAAATTCGGCTGTCTGAGAAAATCGGATCGGCGTTTTATGACGTTGCGCGAGACGTGTTTCAGCACGGGCATACGCATTATGACGAAAGCGGCGGGCGCGGCTCGCTGAAATCGTCATTCATTTCGATTGTTGTTCCGTTGCTGTTGATTCAAAACCCCGGCACTCATGCGCTGGTGCTTCGAAAGGTGGCAAATACAATCCGTGACAGCGTGTATGCACAGTATATGTGGGCAATCGGCGAGTTGGGTATGGCTGCATTTTGGGAAGCGAAGGTCTCCCCAATGGAGCTGATCTATAAGCCTACCGGGCAAAAGATCATGTTTCGTGGTGCTGACGATCCAATGAAGATCAAGTCTATCAAGGTTCCGTTTGGCTATATCGCCGTGACGCACTTTGAGGAAAAAGACCAGTTTGCGGGACGCGCCGAGATTCGAAATATCTTACAGTCCACCATGCGCGGCGGGGACAAATATTGGAACTTTGAAAGCTACAACCCGCCGATCAGCCGCGATAACTGGGCAAACAAAGACAGCTTGGAAGAGCGCCCTGACCGGCTGTGCCACAAGTCAACGTATCTGCAAGCGCCGCCTGAGTGGTTGGGGCAGCAGTTTTTAGACGAGGCAGAACACCTCAAAGAAACGGACGAGCGTGCGTACCAGCATGAATATCTTGGCATTCCGGTAGGCACTGGCGGCAACGTGTTTGAAAATCTCGAATTGCGAGAAATCACTGACAGTGAGATTTCGCATTTTGACCGCATTTATCAGGGTGTTGACTTCGGGTATTATCCGGATGCATTTGCTTTTTTGCGTATGGCGTATGACAGCGCACGGAACACGCTGTATTTCCTTGATGAATATTATTGCCACAAGAAAAGCAATGCAGAAACTGCGCAGTGGATATTCAATAAAGGGTATACAGACGCTTACATTATTTGCGATAGTGCGGAGCCTAAAAGCGTTGCAGATTTCCGGGCAATGGGGCTGCCCGCAAAGGGCGCAGCAAAAGGGCCGGGGTCTTTGGACTACTCGATGAAATACCTCGCGCGACGCTCGAAGATCGTAATTGACAAGCGCAGAACGCCGCACGCTTACGATGAGTTTGTAAGCTATGAATACGAGCGAAACAAAGACGGCGATATTATCAGCGGGTATCCGGACGCAAATGATCACGTTATTTCTGCTGCACGGTATGGTCTGGAACCGCTTTATAGACGGATGGGAGTTATCGCATGAGCAATGCAGTTATCCAAAAACTTAATGAGCTTGGTTATACTACGATCCCCGAAGCGTTTTACAATAAGGTGGACGAGTGGAAAAGCTGGTATCAGGGAAATGTAAAAGGCTTCCACAACTATCGCGTCCGCAACGGTGAGAGCATGATAAATTGCAAGCGCTATTCTCTTGGCATGGGCAAGAAGCTGTGCGAGGATTGGGCGAATCTCCTGATGAACGAGAAAGTGCAGATCACGCTTGAGGGGCAGAAAGAGCAGGAGTTTATTGACCGCATCTTGACGGAGAACAATTTTACTGTCAAGGCAAACGAGATGCAGGAAATGAAGTCCGCTCTTGGCACGGTAGCGTACATCCCTCGCGTGGTGGGGCAGGAGGTTAGCGAAAGCGGCGAAATCGTCCCGGGCAACGCATCTGGTATTGTGCTGGATTATGTGACCATTGAAAACATTTACCCGCTGGCATGGCAAAATGGATATATCAGCGAGTGCGCGTTTTCCTCTGTGGTGACGCGCGACGGGCATGATTACCTGTATTTGCAGATCCACCGCAAAGAGGACAACGGCGAATACATCATTGAGAATCGCATCTATCGGTATGACAATGAACAGCTTGCGGACGAGGCATTGGCAAATGTCAAGGGGTTTGAGCACATTCCGCCTGTTGTGCATACCGGCAGCGACAAGCGGCAGTTTGTCATTGACCGGCCTAACATTGCAAATAACTTTAACTATCTACTTCCGACCGGCATTTCGGTTTACGCCAATGCGATTGATGCGCTTGAAGGAGCTGATATTGCATATGATGCTTACGTCAATGAGTTTGTGATGGGCAAAAAGCGCATTATGGTCAAGCCCGCAGCGAGCAAGTTTATTGATGGTACACCGGCATTTGATAACAATGACCTCGTGTACTACGTTATGCCGGAAGATGTAAGCGACGGGGCGGTTATCCAACCGATTGATATGACGCTTAATTCCGATAAACTAAGCGTTGGCGTTCAGTTTGCGCTTAATATTTTAGGAAGCAAATGCGGGTTTGGAACAAATTTTTACCAAATTGACCAAGCCGTTATGGCTACCGCTACGCAAGTGGTTAGCACACATAGCGAACTTGCAAAAACAAGAGGAAAGCACCAAATTATTTTGGAACAAGCGCTGATTGAGCTTTGCCGCATTCTTTTGAGACTTGGCAATACAGCAATGAATGCGGGGCTTGACGAAAGTGTCGAAATTAGTATCGATTTCGACGATAGCATTTTTGTTGATAAAGAAGCGGAGTTTAACAAGGATGAAAGAATGCTTTCTGACGGCATTATGAACGATTGGGAAGCTCGTATGCGCTGGTTTAACGAGGATGAGGAGACGGCAAAATCGGCTTTGCCGAAAATGCAAGATATGGTAACTGAACCGCAGCAGGAGATCGAGTGAGGTGACAAGCCGTGCGAAAGTACCCGTTTTCGCCTGCCGTTTTAGACGCTCTCCCCGAAGAGTTAGCAGAGCTATACCGCGCTCTCGAAAACACGCTGCTTGATGAAATTTGCAGCCGCTTGACCATCGCAGATCAGCTCAATGAGGTTACGGTGCAGGATATCAGGGCGTTACGTTCGCACGGCGTTGACCTTAAAAGCATCGAAGAAGCTATTAGCAAAACAACGGGAATTAGCAAACAAAAGCTAAATAGTTTGCTTAACGACGTTGTGGAGCGCAACCAGAAGTATTACACAGAGGTTATTGACCTTGCGCATATCACCCAGCCGGAAACTCTGGTGGACGCTGCGACAGTGGATGCAATCAAGCAGCAGACACGCGATACGTTCCGCAATTTAACGGCTTCTATGGGCTTTCTTGTTGGCAACACGATGTTAAAGCCTGCGCGTGCGTATCAGTGGGCTTTGGATAACGCGGAAATGCAAATTCAAAGCGGCGCAATCAGCTACAATCAGGCCATTGCAAACACTGTTAGGCAGCTTGCGGAAAACGGTATCAAGGTCGTTGACTACGAAAGCGGGCATCGCGATTCTATCGACGTGGCGGCGCGTCGCGCCGTGATGACTGGCGTAAATGCCATTAACCAGCAATACGCAAATCAAGCAATGGAATATCTTAATACCGATCTTGTAGAAGTGTCTGCCCACGCTGGGGCACGTGATGTGGATGGGCCTAATGGCTGGGAAGCTCATACTAAATGGCAAGGAAAAATTTTCCGGTGGAATAAACGGGTTTGATACAAACGGATAGCCCGACGGGGTGAAAAGCGGTAAGCCTTGCCGCCTTCCGTTTGTTCAAAAGTAAGGCAATTACGAAGGGCGGTAATTATGGGAAAACTTGAAGATTTAAGCGGTAAACGGTTTGGGTCGCTTACAGTTATAGAGTTTGGTGGGAAATATCAACCAAGCGGAAATGTTTATTGGCGATGCATAGACCAACGAAAATTGTGGCAAATGCTTAATCGCAATGATTGGGACATGGCAGAAGCGATTAAAAAGGGGGTGAGCTAATGACAGATTACCCCGATTTTGAAAAAACTTGCGGATATGGCTCCGTAACCGGCATTGGCGGGGCAAACTGTCGATGTACGGCATACGTTTTACCCCTTTATTGAGGGTGTGAGCGAACGTACTTACACCGATGAGCAGCTTGCCCATATTGATGATGATCTCGGCTGCACGTTTGACGGCAAGAAATACACCGCATACGAGGCAACGCAGATGCAGCGCCGAGTAGAGCGCCAGATCATCAAGCAAAAACGGTTTGTAACAGCATATAAGGCAAGCGAGCAGATGAGCGAATACCGCGCCGCAAAAGTGAAGTTGACGCGGCTAAACTCCAAATATAAGGCTTTCAGCGAGGCAGCGAAACTGCCGCTGCAATGGGAACGAACGAGAGTTCTATATGAATAACAGGTAAAAGCCGCGCATGCGGATTTTATACAAATTTGGCTATCTGCAAGCCTAAAAGTGCAGGCGGGATGGTCACGGCAACGACCTAAAAAGCCTATCCCGTAAGGAGATGCAACATGAAGAAAGAAGAGCTGTTGAGTATCGGCCTGACGGAAGAGCAGGCGGACAAGGTTTTTGCCATGAATGGCAAGGACATTGAGAAGCACAAGAAAGCCGCAGAGGACGCAAAAGCGGATAAAGACGCTGTTGAGAAGCAACTTGCCGACCGCGATAAGGACATCGAATCGCTAAAAAAGACCAGCGGTGACGCTGCCGAAATTCAGAAAAAGCTCGATGAGCTGCAAGGTAAGTATGACAAGGAGACAGAGGCGTACAAGTCCCAGCTTGCACAACGCGACTATCAGAGCGCCATTGATAAGGCGATTGCTGATAGCGGTGTGAAGTTTTCCTCTAAGTCTGCGGAAAAGGCTTTCCGCGCGGGCATCAATGACAGCAAGCTCGAAATGAAAGACGGTGCTTTGGATGGGTTCGATAAGTATCTTGAGAAAGCAAAGTCTGAAGACCCGAGCGCATTTGTTAAATTGGGGGCGCGTGTTGACACGCAGGGTTCGCTTGAGGGCGGACAGCATGAAGACAAGCCCACAACCTTAGCCAGTGCGCTTCACGAAAAATACGACAAATAAAGGAGATTTTACACATGGCTATTACTCTTGCTGAGGCAAAAGTCGGTATGGCCGACAAAGTCGACCAGATGATCGTCGACGAGTTCCGTCGCAGTTCCCTTCTGCTGGATCGCCTTGTTTTTGACAACGCGATTTCTCCGGGCACTGGTGGTTCTACTCTCACCTATGGCTATATTCAGCTCAAGACCCCCTCCACTGCTGCGGTCCGTGCCATCAACAGCGAGTACACCGCTAACGAGGCTAAGCGCGTTGAGAAGACCGCAAAAGCCATCATCATGGGCGGTTCTTTCGCGGTTGACCGTGTTCTTCAGAACACTTCTGGTGCGGTGGATGAGCTTGCGTTCCAGGCGGCGGAAAAGATCAAGGCAACTCGAAATACTTTCCATAATGCAGTCATCAACGGTGTTGCAGCATCTTCCGGTTCCGGCTATGTTGTCAACGCCTTTGATGGCCTGCGCAAGCTGCTTGATGGCAGCTCCAACGAGTTTACCACCGATATCGACCTGTCCGACGCTTCTAAGCTGGATAGCAACAGCAACGCTTTTGTCGATCAGCTTGACCAGCTTGTTCACGCCGTGGATGGCAACGTCTCTATGCTCATGATGAACGGCGATATGCTGCTCAAGGTTCGTGCCGCCGCTCGCCGTGCTGGCTATTATGAGCGCGCAAAAAACGACTTCGGACAGACCGTGGAAACCTTTGCTGGCATTCCTCTTATGGACATGGGCAAGTACTACAACGGCTCTACGTCTGTTGACGTTATCGGTACTTCTGCGCCGAGCACGTCTGCTGCTGGCACTTCCAGCATTTACGCGGTAAGCATCGGCCTTGACGGTTTCCACGGCATTTCCCCGACCGGTAACAGCGTCATTTCCAGCTATATGCCCGACATGAACGCGCCCGGTGCGGTCAAGACCGGCGAAGTCGAACTCGTTGCCGGTGTTGTCCTGAAGAATACGCTGAAGGCCGCCGCGCTGAACGGTATTGTCCTCAAGCCGAAAACTGCGTCTTGAGTTGAAAGGAGATCGCCCGCATGGCTTACGCTGACTTTACATACTACTCCGGAACCTATATGGGAACCGTGAGCGAGGAAAATTTTTCGCGGCTTGCTGTGCGGGCAAGCTCTTTCCTCGATTACTACACGCTGAACAAAGCAAAAGACAATGCGGGTCTGGACGCAGTCAAAATGTGCTGCTGCGCGCTTGTGGACAAGTACGCCATTATCGAAGCGGCGCAGACGTTAGCGATGAAAAACCTTGCCAACGCTGCCGCAAACGATACAGAAGTCAAGAGCGAAACGGTAGGGAGCTATTCTCGCACAATGGCGACAGGCGGCGAATCCGCATTGTCTGCGCTTAACGCGACAGATGGTGCAAAGAATCTGCTTGCGGCGACGTGCAATGAGTATCTTGCCCATACTGGGCTGCTTTATCGCGGAGGTGGTTGTGTATGTACACTCCCCACACTGTAACGGTTTACAACATCGTACGCGAGACTGACCCTGCAACGCTGGGTGAGGTCGAGCACGTCTATATCGCCATCCTGCGCGGCGTGATGTTGCAAGCAAGCAAAGCTGCGAATGTGCGTGAGAGCGGCCTTGAGGGCGCTGATGCGGCAAATTTGTACATTCCGTTTGCAGTAGAAGCAGTAGACGGGAAGACGGGCGCGGCAAAGACCTATGCAACGCCGCAAGAGTTTGCCAAAGCCGTAGACCGCAGCGGACTATGGACGCTTTCGTATGACGGTAACGGTGGCGAGACGATGTTTGTCAAGGACGAGTTTATCTCTGATGACTTAAACGTCGTCCGTTATCACGATGACTGCTACAACGTGACGAAGGTCGACGCGATGGACTACGGAAGCGCTGACATGAGACACTGGGAAGTCGGGGGCAAATAATGGGCGTCAAGTTTTCGGTGCACACCGAGGGCATGGATGCGGTCAGAGCCGCCGTTGCAAAGGCTTGTACGCGCGCAGAGCACGTCTTAGCCGAACAGATGGAGAAAGACACGCAGCCTTTTGTGCCAATGCTCACAGGCTCGCTAACGCAGCGCACAAGGGTTGTCGGCAACGACATTATTTACCCCGGCCCTTATGCAAGGTTCTTGTATTACGGCAAAGTCATGGTTGACCCGAATACCGGCAGCACATACGCGCCGAAAGGCGGCACAAAAGTCGTGACTGACCGAAATTTGGTGTTCAATCACACGGCACATCCACAGGCACAAGCCCATTGGTGCGAAGCATCCAAAGCGCAGAACCTTGATAAGTGGTTGCGCGTAGCTGAAAAGGCGGTGAAGAAGTACGGAACAGATTAAAAAAACGGTGTCGGCAGCAGAAGAAGACCAGATTTCGCGCAAGCTGCTTGTCTGGCTCAACAAATTCCCTGACAAGCCGGTTGATCTGATTCGGTTTGAATTTCTTCCTGCCGACACAGAAGCAATGGCGCTGTCTACCATTCAAGCAGCGTACATCGTACAGAAATACATCCTCGGCGGGTATCAGGCGGAGTATCAATTCAAAGTGATTTACCGCCTAAAGCCGGGGAACAGCAATGATAAACGGCTCAAAGCTGATGAGCTGCTTAACGCTTTGGGCGATTGGGCAGCAAGCGAAACCCCGCCTGACATTGGCGATGGTCGCCGCGTCATCCGCATTGAGCCGACCACACGATCTTCGCTTTTCGCTGTGTACGAAAACGGCGACGAAGACCACCAAATCCTTATGAAAATGAATTACGAGGTGATTAAAAATGGCTGATATGACTTTTAACACCACGGCAGGGCAGACTGTAGACCGCGAGCTGCTTATCGCGTATTTGAACACTGGCACCTCTGCGGCATCGCCTACGTGGTCGCCTCTCGGTACGCGCGTCACGGATTCCAGCATGGAATACGACTGGCAGGAAGATTCTGCAAAGGATATTCTCGGCACGACGCGCACGACCATGAAAAAGCCCATTGTCACGCAGACCTTTGACCCGTCCGACCTTGACGCGGGCGATGCTGCTATCGTCAAGATTTGGAATCTTGCGGTCAAAGAACAGAATGCGGCGGCGCTGGCAAATCAGGACATCCTTATTGTCCATGCTTACGCTGGCACGGCAAATACCGCCGTCTTTGCAGAACGCTATTCGTCCTGCATGGTTAAGCCGTCTTCTCTCGGCGGCGAGGGCGGCGGCTTTATCGGTATGCCTATCGACGTGACGCTTGGCGGCACGCGCACGGTCGGCACTGCCGCTATCTCCGGTAAGACGGTTACGTTTTCCGAGGGCGAATAAACCATAGAGGGCTGGCATCTGTCAGCCCTCATTTTGGAGGAATATATGGAACTCAGTTTTGATTCTGGCGTAAAAGAATATACCATTCGCGGCGTGAACGGCATCGTGACGGTGTATTTCAATCCTGCGGATGTTAACTTTGCAAAGAAAGCATATAAAACCTTTGATGATCTGCGCAAAAAGCAGGAGACTCGCGCAAAGACGCTCGAAAAGGATATCCCCAATGACGAGCTTTTCGACATGGTGGATTCGCTCGACAAGGAGATGCGCGGAATCATCAACGGTCTGTTCGGTCAGGATATTGCCGATACGCTTTTCGGCAGCGTCAACGCATATTCAGCGGCGAACGGCGCGCCGGTATGGCAGAACTTTATGACGGCCATCATCGAGCAGTTTGACGAGGCAGTAAAGCGCGAACAGGCTCTTGCCGATGAGAAAATCCGCAAGTATACGCAGAAGTACCGCAAATGATGTACGATCTCCCGACGTCGTTGAACGTCTGCGGCGTTGATTATGAAATTCGCTCAGACTATCGTGCGGCGCTGGACGTGCTGGCGGTGTTCGCTGCGGCTGATTTGACTAACGAACAAAAAGTTCTCGCGGCGCTGGATATCTTTTACCCGGACTTCTTAAAAATGCCGGATGAGCACATTCCAGAAGCCGTGAAGAAAATGACGTGGTTTCTTGACTGCGGCTACGAGGGCGATAATCGTAAGCGGCCTAAGTTAATGGACTGGAAGCAAGATTTCCAGTATATTGTATCGCCCATCAATCGAGTTATCGGGCAAGAGGTGCGCGCAATGCCATACCTCCACTTTTGGACGTTTATTTCGGCATATTACGAGCTGGGCGATTGCCTGTTTGCGAACATCGTCCGTATCCGCAGCCTAAAGGCCAAAGGGAAAACACTTGACAAGGCCGACCGCGAGTTTTACCGCGAGAATCGGCGCATCGTTGATCTAAAGCGGACGCTGACCGAGGAAGAGAACAACACCATTAACGCGTGGCTGGGCAAAAAAGCGCCCGACGCAAAATAGCATCGGGCGAAGATGGTTACTTATTTGCGATGAATGTGATTTCGTTTCCAGACCAAAAGTCGGGAGTGAATCGAATTTCGATTTCTTTCCAGTTTTTGGGGACTTCGTAGCCGACAACGCCGGTCATTTTCTTACCGGCAGCAACAGCGCCGTCTAACTGAGTTTTGTCGGTTGCGATAGTGGCTGAAATGCTTAAATTTGTCGAGTAGTCGTCAACATAGGCGTTGAACGATGCGATGGAACTAATGGCGATGTCTTTATCTGACTGGTTATCAATGGAGAATTCGCAGAGCAAAAACACATTGCCGTCATCCGGTGGGTTGAACTGCGATCCGTTGCTTTCGGTGCAGGAATCAAACTTCACGCTGATTCCGTTTAGCTCGGCTGTTTCTCCAACGCCGAATGTTTGCTTTTCGGTTTCTGCATCATCTCCCATGCCATTTAAGGCGGTGGCAATCATGCAAATGCCGAAAATAGCAATGATGATTCCAAGAATGGGGTGGCGCTTCTTTTGTTTGGCCCCGCACTGCGGGCAAGTGGTAGCGGATTTTGCGATAGATGCACCGCATACCTTGCAAGTAGTCATCTTATCCATTTTTCTTTCCTCCTCGCCATTATTTATGGCTGATTGGATGATATCACGCAAAAAACTAAAAAGCAAGAAGGTGATATTGTGGCTGACGGTGAAGTCGTATTTGAAGCGACTATTAGCGATAAAAAACTCCATCAGGAGTTAAACAAAGTAAAAAGCAACATCGAATCCTTACAAAAGGAATTCAACCGGCTTGGCGACCAGAAGACGCCGATGGAAGACCGACTGCGCAGCATTGGCGCAGAGCTGGACGCGGCAAAACAGGTGCTTGCCGATATGCGTACAGCGCCGAAAGGCACATATGAGAAAATCGACGTGTCCGAACAGGCCGAACGCGTGCGAATGCTGCAAAGCGAGTTTAATAAAACTGCAAGCAGCATTGACAAGCTCAACGAAAAGCTCAACAAGACCGGAGATAAGATTTCCGACGCGAAAACGCAGGCGGTCGAGTTGGCACAGCAGATCGAGGGTAGAGCCAAAGGCGCGGGATTGCGCAATGCAACCGAAGCAGCGGCGCAGTCTATGGAGACTTTTGGCAAGCGCTTGAAGTCTGTTGTTCGCAGCGCCCTTGTGTTCACGGTCATCACTCAGGCGTTATCAAAGGTGCGCGATTGGGTGAAAAACGTCGTGATGGTGAACTCCGAAGCAAGAGAATCCGTTGCGCAGCTCAAAGGCGCACTTTTAACGCTGGCACAGCCGCTTGTAAGTGTAATTGTTCCTGCCTTTACACTACTTGTAAAGGTTATCACGGCGGTTGTCTCGCAGATCACGCGCCTTGTGGCGCTTATCTCCGGCAAGAGCGTCAAGGCAACTGCTAACTCGGCGAAAGCGCTGAATAAAGAAACCAACGCATTAAAGGGGACGGGCAGCGCTGCGAAGAAAGCGGCAAGTCAGCTTGCGGCGTTTGATGAGATCAACCAGATTTCCACCGATACCGCAAATGACGCGGGCGGAGGCGCGTCTGCTGATGCGATCACGCCGGACTTTAGTTACATGGACGACATTAGCGACCGCTTAAAGAAAATTGCCGACGCGGTCATGCTCATTGCGGCGGGATTGGCGCTGTGGAAAATCAGTAGCAGCTTACCGGGCATTCTTGGGACGATCCTGCAAAAGCTCGGCGGCATTCTCATTGCCGTTGGCGGCTTGATTTTTCTTTGGGACGGCTTATCCGACGCATGGAATAACGGCGTCAACTGGAAGAATCTGCTTGAAATGCTCGCAGGTACAGCGGCGCTTGCCGGTGGACTTGCAATCGCATTTGGCAAAGTCGGCGCGGGTATTGGCCTTGTAGTCGCGGGCGCGGCAATGATTATCACGGCGTTCAAGGATATCTGCGATAACGGCGCAAATCTTCAAAATACGCTGCTGTTGATTGCTGGTATTGTGGCAACGGGGCTCGGATTCTTCTTTCTGACCGGCAGCGTCATTCCGCTCGTAATTGCAGGCATTGCTACTGTGGTCACGGCGGTGCTTGGCCTGACCGGCAACCTGACTGAGTTTGCGAGAAACCTTAAAGATAACATCCTCGGCGGCATTATCCAGTTTATCAAGGGCGTGTTCACGGGCGACTGGAACTCTGCGTGGGAGGGCGTCAAAAAGGTATTCAAGGGAATCTGGAACAGCATTGTCATTATCGCAGAAAGCGCGGTCAATGCCATTATCAAGGGCTTAAACTGGCTTATCAGTAAAATTAACACGATTAAGTTTACTGTCCCGAGTTGGGTTCCGGGCGTTGGCGGTAAAAGCATCGGCGGGCATCTTTCCTCGCTCTCCGAAGTGCATCTTCCGCGTCTGGCAACCGGCGCAGTCATCCCGCCCAATAAGGAATTCCTTGCCGTGCTCGGTGACCAGAAGAGCGGGACGAACATTGAAACGCCGCTTGCTACGATGGTTGACGCATTCAAACAGGCGATGGCCGAATCGGGCGGCGGTGCAACTACGGTTGTCATCCAGCTCGACGGCAAAGAGATTGCCCGCAGCACCGTAAAGAATATCAAT
>ERZ808270.1137-NODE-1137-length-12460-cov-2.652318_pt1 | contig 12460 bp, 9 predicted proteins | sample MGYA00521082_ERZ808270 | MGnify/ENA primary metagenome ERZ808270 (study PRJEB31516, sample SAMN03275594) | gut metagenome | biome: mammalia-associated habitat; material: feces | host: Papio cynocephalus | place: Kenya | collected 2012-07-27 ...
CTAAAGATTCTTCCGAAAGAGCATATTTTGGTGTCTACCAATGTGGCTTATGAAGGGTTCGTGCGGGAGCAGTTGCCCGATTTGCCTCAAGAGAATATCCTCTCCGAGCCAATCAACCGCAACACAGCACCCAGTGTGGCGTGGGCTTCCCATCACGTACTGCTCGACAACCCCGATGGCAACATCGTGGTGGCTCCATCCGATCAGGCTGTCTTTGACGAGACGGCTTTTGTGCAGGATGTGGAGCGTGCGCTGGTTTTCGTGACTGAGAATCGGAACGCTTTGGTGCTGGGGGTGAAGCCGACAAGGCCAGAACCAGGCTATGGCTATATTCAGACCGGAGATGAGGAAGAGGCAGAGGATGTCTTCCAGGTGAAGTCGTTCACCGAGAAGCCCGACCGACAGTTTGCCCAGATGTTTATGGACAGCGGGGAATTCTACTGGAACACAGGCGTGTTCATCTCCAATGCCCGTTTTATGCTCGACAATCTGCGCCATCTGTTTTGTGAGATTAGCGACCGCAACGACCTCGCTTTTTCCGGGGCTGCGGTGAGGGATGAGGCGGAATATGTGCGTGACAATTTCGTGGCGTATCCCAATGTCCCTTTAGACTATGCCGTATTGGAGAAGACTGCCGGAGTGAGTGTGATGATCAGTCATTTCGGCTGGGCGGATCTCGGCACATGGCATGGCATTTATGAATCGCTCAACAAAGGGGGCGAGGACAACGTGGCAATAGACTCGGATGTGATGTTTGAGAATTGCAGCAACAACATTGTCAAAGTGCCCAGGGGACGGTTCACTGTTATCAGTGGACTGGACGGCTACATTGTGGCGGAGCAAGACAACGTGTTGCTCATCTGCAAGAAAGAAGACTCGTCGGCCCTGATTAGAAAATATGTCAATGAACTGAAAGTGAAAGAGAAAAACGAGTATATTTAACCCCTGTAATCATTTCAAAAAATAAAAATAGGAGATAAACATCTATGGCAAATAGAGTTTATCTCCTATTGATTTATTGCTTCACGACCGAATTAATAGTTGTCTGCTTTGAGCTCAAAGTAGCTCTGTGGATGATTGCATACAGGGCATACTTCGGGTGCTTCTTTGCCGATGACGATGTGTCCGCAGTTGCGGCACTGCCATACACAGTCGTCCTCGCGTGAGAACACCACCTTGTCCTCGATGTTTTTCAAGAGTTTGCGATAGCGCTCCTCGTGGTGTTTCTCGATGGCAGCTACACCGCGCATTCTTGCCGCAATCTCGTCGAATCCTTCTTCTTCAGCCTCTTTAGCCATGCGCTCATACATGTCTGTCCATTCGAAGTTCTCTCCTTCGGCTGCAGCCTTGAGGTTGGCCATCGTGTCTTGAACGGCTCCTCCCTCCAAGTACTTGAACCAGAGCTTGGCATGCTCTTTCTCGTTTTGTGCAGTCTCTTCGAAGAGTGCGGCAATCTGCTCATATCCTTCTTTCTTGGCTTTTGATGCGAAGAAATTATACTTGTTGCGTGCTTGAGACTCGCCGGCAAAAGCCTCCATGAGGTTTTTCTCGGTCTTTGTACCTTTCAGTTCTTTCATAGTCATAATGTTTTTGGGTTAATAAATCTTTTTGCAAAGATAAATAAAAAAGCAATACCTTCCAAACAAATCTTGTAAAAATTACAAAATAAAGCTGGAGGGTATTGCTTGATTGTTGTTTACTTGATGACAACCAAACTCTTGGCACCCTTTTCCACGGGGCCTTGAATGTCTGTCATGTCCACGTTCTTCACGTCATCGAGGATGACACGGTGGCGATAGTCGGGGCGGATGGTGCTGAAGTGGATGTTGCGCAAGTTGAGTCCGTCCACGTGGCGGGCATAGAGTCCGTAGGCTGGAGTCGGTCCCGCCCAGCGAGGTTCCGGATAGTTGGTGCCCTGTTCACGGTAGGGTTTGTCCTTCAAGTCGCTGGTGCCGCCACCTCGATATTCTATTTGGATGTTCTGTAGCGTAATGTTGTGTAGTGGTGTGTCCTTCATGCCGGTGACGATGATGCCGGCGAGGCTGTCACAGTCTTGGGCGACGATATTGCTGATCATGATGTCACCGCCATAGCTGGGTTGCTTCACATCCTTGGGTCCACGGTTACGGCAGCCGGTGGTGATATAGATGGGGTAGTGGTGCACATGTACCATCGACAGATTGCTCACCACGATATTTTCCATCTTCCCCTGGTCCACCTCTTCCAATGCCAGTCCCGACGAGTACATGAAGTTGCAGTTGGTGATGTTGATGTTTTTGTATCCGCCATTGCTTTCGGTTCCCAGTTTGATGCGTCCGCACACCCAGTTCACCTTTTCCGGCACGTAGGTTCCGTCAAGGAAGGTGCCCACTTTGTAGCCGGTTACCAGACAGTTGTTGATTTGGATATGTTCACAAGCCACTGCCCGTTTCAGCGCATAGCTTGCCTTGAGCACGATGCCGTCGTCGCTTGGCGTGTTCACCTTGCAGTTGGTCACGCTGAAATATTTGCAGCAGTCGATGTCGATTCCGTCGCGGTTGGTGTCGATAGTCACGTTGTCGATGTTTCCCCGTTCACAGCCTGTGGCGATGATGGCGAAGTGTCCGCCTCTGAAGATGGTGATGTCGCGGACGAGCACGTTCTTGCAGCATTTGAGGGCGATAGCCTTGTCACCCGTTCCGATGCTTCCTCCCTGCACGTTGCCGGCTTTTTCGGTGTCTTTCTTGGTCAGTCCATCCCCGTCAATCATGCCGTTGCCGGTGATGCTGACGTTCTGTTGTCCTTCCGCCCAGATGAGGCTGTTGTGGAAATAGGTGTGTCCGCCGTCTTGATATTCGGGGAAGTTGAAAGCCTCGCTCGGGTCATAGGCGTTCTTGTCAGCAGTGGCTTTGATGACGGCTCCAGGCTCCAGATGCAGGTTGATGTTGCTCTTGAGATGGATGGAGCCGCAGAGATAGGTGCCGGCGGGCACAAGGATGGTGCCGCCCCCATGGGCGACAGCCGAGTCGATGGCGGCGTTGATGGCGTAGTGGTCTAGTTGGATGCCGTCACCTTTGGCCCCGAATTGTCGTACATTGTAGTCTGCTGCCAACGCTGAGATGCTGGCGAGCAAAGACAGAACGAGAATAGAAAGTTGTTTCATTGTTTTATAAGTCATTGGTTTCTTCTGCAAAGATAGTGCAATTTAAGAGAAAACCGAAATTAATCAGTTCCTTTCTTCTCCTTAGTTTGACTATCTCTAAATATGGTGAATCCCTTGTAGCGGTTGTCATGTTGCATTGTTGTTCCAGTTGTTTTTATTATATTGTCTCTATTGTCATTTATATAAAGAAATTATGAACAGTTTTGTATTTATCGACTGTAAAAAAACATCAGTACCTCAATTACGGCAAATATTACCGCATTAACAGATTTTGAGGTCAGTTTTCCTTGCTCCATTCAAAATGCGATGTGCGTTTGCTGATAAGCCATCGTCCGTCACGGCGAACATACCTCCATCAGCATGTGCGAATTGCTACGAATGCCCATGTCGGGCAGATGAATCATCCGGGCATGGTCTCCCAACATTTGCCCGTAAGGTGCATGCCGTGAATCAGCACGAAGGAGGCATTGCTCTGTAGGACTTGCGGAACCATGTATCTCACGTACATCTGGTTGACCGTAACGTGGCCCTCTGGACAGATGCCGCCCAACTCCTCTCTCGTCTGCCGCTCGCTCTCGCCTCCCACATAAAAGCTGCCCTGCGACTGCAAGACCAAGGGAGAGGATGCCGGTTGAATGTCTGCGATGTTCTGTGCCTCTATGCTGCAAGAAGCGCACAGAAATAATAACGAAATTAATGTTGCTCGTAACTATTCAGCGATATGAGCATAATGAGTTACAAAAACAAAGGGAAATATGAAATCACCTATAAACACGACATCCTACTATATAACACGGTGGAGAGCCACGAGTTGCCGTCCGACTATCTCGGACGGTACCACATCCATATCCTGTGTCACGCAGGCAAGGCGCAATTCTCGTTTATGGGCAACACTTACGCAATAGAGGCGGGCGACTGGGCCATCTGGCAGATGTCATCGCAGATAAGCGACACCGTGTACTCACCTGATTTCGATGCCGATTTCCTGTTGGTAGACAAGGACTTTCTCCTGGAATACAACCCTGAGAAGGTATGGGCATCGAAGGCGTTTGTGTTCATCAAGAAGAATCCAGTGTTTCATCTTGACGAAAGGAGCAAGGCCATGATTGAATACAACTTCATCCAACTGAAGCGCAGGACTGCAGAGCCACACTTGCTTCAAAGGGAAATTCTCGGCAAGCAGCTTCAGATATTCCTGCTCGACCTTTGGGAGATATACCGCAACGCCATTGACAATATCCATCAGGCAGACAATAGCACCGCCCTGCTCTTCACACGGTTTATGAACATGCTCCCCACCCACTCCAAGACAGAGCGCGAGGTGAATTTCTATGCCGACAAGCTGTGCGTCTCCGCCAAGTATCTCTCCGAAGTGGTGAAGAAGAGCAGCGGCCACCCTGCATCATATTGGATAAACGGCTACGCCATGCAGGAGATTCTCGCCCTGCTGAAACGCCCCGACCTCACCCTTGCCGAGATCTCAGACCAGATGAACTTCTACAATCCGGCTCACTTCGCTCGTTTCGTAAAGAACCAGACCGGATGTTCTCCTTCGGAACTGAAACTGAAACTGTAAAAGCAACGAATTGTTTTTCCTTTCAAGATCAGTCCAAGCACTTGTACCTCCAAGCGAGATAGATCGAATGGGTATGCCGTATTCCTTAATTTTGTCAAATACAGTTCCTACAGCCTTGCCCTTAAATACTAAATTTGTCTCATACAAATGCATGTGTCCATTTCTGTATGACCGATTTCTTTTGCAGATGCGGAAATGCAGAAAATGCTAATGATAAGTGCAAAAAGAATTTTCATGCTGTATGTAAATTGAATGTATCCTCTATATTTTATTTTGTTTGCCAGTCATAGAATTCCTTGGGCAGGCTTGCTGTCTTGTTGAACATAAAGACAAAATGCAAGTGTTTCACACCAAACATGTCCCTCATCATTTCAAGCTTTGTGTCAATGCTCATTCTTTTATTTCTAATGGCGAAAAATCCCATGGCTTCTTCAATGGTCATCTTAGGACCATCTGTGTATATTACAACCATTGCGAATGGTCTTTCTTGAATGATTCGTTTTGTTTTTTCCTCTTTAGGTAAAAAGGATATGGTTATTCGATCTAAATAGCTTTTCCCATCAGGATCAATCCAAGCACTTGTACCTCCAAGCGAGATAGATCGAATGGGTATGCCGTATTCTTTGAATTTGTCAAATACAGTTCCTACAGCCTTGCCTTTAAATACTAAACTGTCACACACAATCTGTCTCATACAAATACATGTGTCCATTTCTGTATGACCGATTTCTTTTGCAGATGCGGAAATGCAGAAAATACTAATGATAAGTGCAAAAAGAATTTTCATGTTATTATAATTTAAAGAATGAGTATTTGTATCCTATTTTGTTGCCATACGCAATTCTTGTAACACCATAGGATGTAATTTTTTCATCTTTGACTTTGAACATACTGATTCCACTATTATTTGAAAGGATGAGTGTGTTGAGATATAACAAATTGCTTGTACCTTTTGTGTAGTCCTGTCCTTCATCTTGACTAAGTTCGTCTAAATGACTATTGTTTTTAATTCCATTCGTTTTCTCATCCAAGTCGTTGTGATACCTGTCATAGAAACTAGCCGCACTCTTTCGATTTGTTATATATAGGATATAATAACTATTATCTTTTTCATTGTAGATGAATGTGGCTTTATACATGGTCAACGTTTCGTCTTTGGCACATTTTGCGGTAAATAGAATGTCTCTGAATGATGGAGGCGTATTGTTGGGGTGGTTGTGTATGTTGGCTACACTATATTTCTTTGTGATGTTGTTCGCCACATATTTTTCACCTTTTACAATACTGTCTATGGCATACTCTCCCCCATAATCGTGTAGGCTTGTAGAATATTCCACATCTGCACCTTTGATTGCTTTCAGATATTCTTCATATTTTTTCGTATTATAGCCTATATTTCCCACGGTCTTGCCTAACAATTCGTACACGGCTTTGACGGAGTCTATGTACTCTTTGTTGGGACACAGACTATCTTGGACGAATGTCAGTGTGTCTTGCTCATCTTGGTTAGTCGTAGAACTACCTGTGGTGCCTCCTGTATAGTTGCCTCCAGAGGAACTGGTGCTGCCTCCACCACCAGAAGGATGGGGCGTTTGTGGCCTGTCGGGGAGCGACATGAGGTATTGAAGGGAGACGGTGAATTGTTTATTGAAAACCTCGTTCTTTATTTTTTTGACGATGGTGTCCATGTAGTAATTATAATTGGCATAAACTTTGTCTTCATTTATGATTCTGAAGGTGACAATCAGTTTTTGGTAGTAATGGTGACTGACTTTGATGACATGCCAGTCTCCTATCTCGTTAAATGCTTTTTCCACTATGCTCATAAAGGTGTTGATGTCAAATCCGTATGCTGTCACCTCGTCATCTGTAAAGTTTGTCCCCCAATATGTTCCCATAATATAGTTTATGCTAACGCTGCCTACGAGGGTGCCTGTGGTGTTGGATCTTGTGAGAACAGATTTTTCGTCAGTTGGAATATAGTCTGTTGACGACAATTTATAAGGTTGAATAGATGCCCTTTCTGCAAAAGATGTCAATGAGTTGTCAACTGAATATCCGTGCGCTTTCATCTCGATGAGAGGAGAGGAATACAGCATGCGATGGGTTACAGGGATGTTTGTATTTAAATATTCGCCATCCACAGAAATAGGGGTACCTAAAAGTCCACTTGCTCGTCTGTCTGCCAAATTTTGTTTGTTCTCGTCTACAGGATATACAACGAACCCTGTGACAACGCCGTTTTTGTCTGTATAAGGGATTTGGTAGTAAACGCCAAAGTCGGTAGTGGCTCCTATTATGACATCTCTAAATTGCGCAATGTTTCCGTTCAGACATTGGCAAAGTCTTTCCGTACTGCCGTCTTGCTGTTTCATCAATTGAAAAAGCTTGCGGGCCGAAGGGTTGCTCATGGCAGATTCTTTTAAGGATTCTGTCAAAAATGAAAGGTCTTCTTGCTGGCATGAAGAAATCAAAAAGACTAATCCGATAAAATAAAAATAAAGCTTCATAGGCTTGATATTGCTGTGAATTGTATGATATAATCTGTCTAACTGATAACAAAAATACGTAAAATACTAATATGTTGTTTTTTTTGTCTGTGTTTTTATAAAATGTTAACGTTGCGTTTGGCTCTGTATCAGTTTACTTTATCAAGGCATGTTGTCACACATAAATTAAGATTGATACACGCCACGAACTTCTGCGCCATTTCCAAACGTACACGCGGCTCCATGAAGGAACACCATCGGATAGGAACGTGCGTTGACGGGTACCTGATAAGACACATAGGCATGGTCGCCATGTAGGGTCTGGCCTTGTGGATTGGTCTGGTATTTGGTGTCGTACACACCATCAGCTTTCACTACTGTTCCACCTGCCATGAAACTTCCCTGCGCCTTGATTACAAGTGGACCATTGTCAGTTTGCTTTTGTGCGGAAACTGCAATGGCTGAAAGCAGCATGAAGGCCGCAACGATTATTCATTTCATCTTTGAGCGATTTGTTTTATTATTACAGATTGTATTTTCTTTCTCGTGTTCATGACGATTGCTCCACAGCTGAGAAGCACAAACACCAGCATTATCCATGCCATCGTGAATGGCGTGCCTGTGGAGAAAGCGGCGAGCAGTAACGACGACACGATGCCGCTGCCATACTGCAAGGCGCCCATCAACGCCGCCGCCGAGCCAACCATATTTGAAGGCATAGCGTTGAGGGCGGCGGCGTTGGTGCAAGAGCCAATGTCGTGCAAGAGCTTATAAAAATGCTTGAAAAAGGGGTCTCACTACAGCACCGTGAGGTGGCGTATTACGCGGCGCGGCTCCACGTCACTCCGAAATACCTCACCGAGACGACAAAGAGAGTGACCGGCAACAGCGTCACCTTTCTCATCGACCGTTACACAGTGCTGATACTGAAGAAACTTCTTGACAATCCCGACCTGTCCATATCCCAAATAACCGGGCAGATGTGTTTTTCTTCGCTGTCATATTTCAGCCGATATGTCACGAAACATCTCGGCATTTCACCGACAAAATACCGGGAGACACAGGCTGTGCAGGATAATAAAATAACGGATACGATGCCACGGAAAGTCCAACTTTAACGATAGCCCGACGATGTGACATTGCTTTACAAAACAACGCACGCACTACAGATTTTTTACATAGCTATCTCACTACAATCTTTCCTTTTTCCTTGACTATGTTGAAATGTCCCAAGGCGTTGAGATTTTTGAGGGCTTCGGTGATGCTGGCATTTCGGTCTGCCACGAAATGCAGTTTGGTGGTGAGAGCAGTCTTGTTCTTCACGTCAATGTCTACTATACCATCTGCCCATTTCACACAGTATGTCGCGGAGGGTGATGTCGTCGAAATAGAAGACACCGTTTTTCCATTCCGTGTATTGATAAGTGTCTGTGTCGGTGGTTGAGAGTGTGCCGTCGGCATTGAGCGAAGTTTGTTGGTTGGGGCGGATAAGCACGGGATTCTGCTTGTCGTTTCCTACCAGAAGTTTGCCCTCCACGAGGGTCACACTTGCCTGGGCGGCATCATAGGATCGGACATCGAATGATGTGCCAATAGCCTTTGCTTCGAAATAGTCGGTTTTCACCACGAATGGATGTGACGGGTCGTGGTGTACGTCAAAATAGGCCTCGCCTTTGAGATACACCTCGCGGCGGTTGGCGGCAAACTGACTCGGGAAGCGGAAGGTGCTTCGGGCATTGAGTTTTACGATGGTTCCGTCGGGCAGAAGAAGGGTGAAAAACTTGCCGCTGGGCGTCTTGATGGTGTTCATTTCGGTGCCGGAAGTTTTTCTCACGCTGATATGCTCACCTTTTATATTAATAGGCGAAGCGGCATTGCTTTTGTCGCTTGAAGTGATGGAGAGCCGATTGTCGGCAGAGGCGGTGAAGATTTGAAAATCGGTATGCTTGGGTGTCGTTTCCTGCTTGTCGGGCAGGAGAAAGATGAACGCCAGCACTGTCGCTGCTACGGCAAGGGTGGCATAGAGTGAGCGGAACACCATCTTGCGCTGCCGCTTTTCATGCTGCCGCTCCCAGAATTGAGACAACTCGTCCTCCACATCGGGGCACAGATGGTGTTCCGATGCAAACGCCCGCTTGATGTCGCTCACCTCGCAAGCGTCTTTCATGTCCAAATCGTCTAATTCCATATATTCTGTTTTTTTCTTGGTTTCTAATAATACTGATTGCAGTGCCGTTAGGGTACCTCCATTATTGTTTATTAACTATTTATCCACCCTCTTGCTTGCTTCGGCATCGTTCCCGGAGCAGCCCCAGAGCCTTGACGATGTGTTTCTTGATGGCATTGGTCGACACCTTGAGTGTTTCCGCCACCTCGCGATACTTCTTGTTGTTGAAATAGCACTCCTCCAACACGAGCCGGGTCTTGGGGGGCAATTCCTCAATAGTGGCCTTCACCACTTGCAGCCGTTCCTCGATTATATCTGGCTCTGTGACAGCATCTGTGGCTGCGGACTCTTTGACAAATGACTCGTATTGCCGGTCGAGTTGCTGGCGTCGCACATGATCAATGCACTCATTGCGGACACATTGGTAGAGATAGCTGTGGGCGGTGTCGGTGGAGATGCGCTTGCGGTTGGTCCACAAACGCTCAAACACGTCAGAAAGGATGTCACGGCAGATCTCTGCATCCTCGGTGAAACCGTATGCATAATAGAACAGCTGTTCGTAGTATTTGCGATACAGGCTGTTGAATAGGTCTGTCGTCAAGTGATTCATGGGTGCAAAGTTAGTGAAAAATCCATCCAAAGGGATGATTTTCTTGGCAAAAAGTAACTTTTTTGCAAGAAAGAGGTACCCGATTGATGCAGTTCTTCGTATTATACACGATTTTTAACAACAAAAATTATAGAAAGAGATGAGAAAAGAAGAAATGACACTGGAGCCATCGTCAGTTGTTAGACGATTGTTGCTCTTGGTGAGCATCGTGATGATGTCGGCATGGACAGTCGCAGCCGACGCACAGTCGAACAAGCTGCTCACCCTCAATTTCAAGAACGAATCGCTTCCCAATGTACTGAAAACCATTGAGAAGAATTCCGATTACAACGTGATTTTCAGCTATGACGACTTGCGGAACTACCGTGTCACGGCGACCATCCGCAAGAAGACAGCTCCCAAGGCTGTGGCGATAGTCCTTGCCGGCCATCAGTTGGGCAGCAGCGTACAGGGAAAGTTTATTCGCGTGTTTCGCAAGGACGCATTCGATGCAACCATCTCGGGCAAGGTGGCAGACGAACAGGGGGAAGCAATTATCGGCGCCGTAGTACGCTACAAGAACAACCGATCAATCCAGACAGTGACCGATGCCAACGGCCATTTCTCCATTCCATCTGTCAAGGGTTCAGAGGCAGAACTCGTTTTCTCCTATATAGGTATGGAGACCACGACTGCCACCTTCAGTGAAGGTTCGGAGAATTACTTGCGTATGCTCTCCAACACCAACAACATCAATGAGGTGGTAGTGAATGGTTACCAGAAGATGGACAAGCGACTAATGTCCTCCGCCGTGACCACTGTCAAGGCGGAGGATATCAAGATTCCCAATGTCAACACCATAGACAAGATGCTTCAGGGGGCTGTGCCAGGACTGATGCTGGTCAACACGTCAGGCTCGGTCAACGCCACACCGAAAATCCGTATGCGTGGCAACTCCACCATCTTTGGCAATGCCTCACCACTGTGGGTGGTCGACGGCATTATCCATGAAGACCCAGTGAACTTCTCCAATGATGAGTTGAACGACATTATTTCAGGTACGGGCATGACCGACCAGATGAACCTGGATGCACAACGCAGTCTGATAGGAAGCGCCATTTCCGGAGTCAATCCTAACGATATTGAGAGCATTACCTTTTTGAAAGATGCTTCAGCCACAGCCATCTATGGTACACGTGCAGCCAATGGTGTCATCGTGGTGACAACCAAGCGCGGACGTGAAGGCAAGCCGTCTGTCAACTTCTCGGCTTCACTCGGCTTCACAGGTCGTCCTTGCTATGGACAATATAACTTGATGAATTCCAAAGAGCGTGTTGGAGTGTCGAAAGGCGTGGCAAAGTATGGATACCTCTATTCCGACATGCCATACCGCACGGGATATGAGGGCGCACTCCAGGACCTTTACGAGAACAAAATTACGCAGGAAGAATTCAACCAGCAAGTAGCACATTACGAGACGGTGAACACAGACTGGTTCAAGTTGCTCTGTCAGAATGCCTTCAACCAAGACTACAGCGTGAGCTTGTCGGGAGGTTCTGAAGCGGTGAACTATTATACGTCTGTCGGTTACAACAATAGCAAGGGTACCACCAAGGGCGACAACTCCACCCGCTATACTCTGATGAGTAACATTGACGCAAGGTTGAGTGACAAGTTGCGGGTGAATACACGCTTGTCTTTTGCTGAGAACACCAATGAAGGCTTCTATACCACCAATCCTTACAGCTATGCGATGGAGACATCAAGAGCATTGGATTCAGACACATACTATACGACCAATTTGAGCACTTTCCCCGGTCTGGGGCAGAACTATCAGTTGAGCTATAACATTTTCAATGAGTTGCAGCACACGGGAGCTGACGCCAAGGTGAGGAACTTCAGTGGTAACGTCAACATCATCTACGATATTCTGAAGAATCTCAAATTTGACACCACCTTTGGTGTGAACTACAGCAATACCACGAACTATCAGTGGGCTGACGAACGTTCTTATTACATTGCGCAGATTCGTGGCTATGACTATGGCGCAGTGGCTCCCAACAGTGATGCGGAGAAGCAGAGCCGGTTGCCTCATGGCGGCATCTTGAACTATTCATCCATGAACAATGTGAGCTACACTGGCCGTGCACAGTTGACTTACAACTTGATGTTCGGCTCTGAGCGTCAGCATGTGGTCAACGCCATGGCTGGTTACGAGGTCCGTTCCAACCAATACGATGGCTTGACCGATGTGGAATGGGGCTATTTCCCCGAGCGCGGTATGGGCATTAGTTATGAATACGACACTACCACATCTGGTAGCTCAGCCGTTAACGGCCAGAATTCTTCGCTGGAGAAGCATACGGTGAGTCGTTCCAAAACCAAGAACAATACGGTGTCGGAGTATCTGACACTCACCTATGGCTACAAGAACCGCTATGTGCTCAACTTCAATGCCCGTATGGATGCCAGTAACCGCTTTGGTCAATACACCAAA
>ERZ808270.1138-NODE-1138-length-12447-cov-5.837395_pt1 | contig 12447 bp, 16 predicted proteins | sample MGYA00521082_ERZ808270 | MGnify/ENA primary metagenome ERZ808270 (study PRJEB31516, sample SAMN03275594) | gut metagenome | biome: mammalia-associated habitat; material: feces | host: Papio cynocephalus | place: Kenya | collected 2012-07-27 ...
GGCAACGCCCTGGGTAAAGATTACATCAAGGAAGTCGCCCTGAAAGGGCAAAAGCTCCAAGCCCAGGGCAACGCCCTGGGTAAAGATTACATCAAGGAAGTCGCCCTGAAAGGGCAAAAGCTCCAAGCCCAGGGCAACGCCCTGGGTAAAGATTACACCAAGGAAGTCGCCCTGAAAGGGCAAAAGCAACTTGTTATCAATGCTTTTGCCTTTTCAGGGCGACTTCTATTAATGACCGAAGACCCAGGGCTTTTGCCCTGGGCCTGGAGCAGATAGTACTGCAAATCTCTTACATACAACTCGTTACACCCAATGCTGTGCCGAGAGCGGTGAGAACAGTGATAACGATTTGCAAGATTTGCTTCCAAGTTTCTTTCTTCATAATGGTAAGTTTTTTAGTGGTTAATATTCGAGTAATAATTTACTAAGCTGCGAAATGAAGTAATGATTTACTAAGCTGCGAAATGAAGCAATAAAATTAATTGCTTAAAAAAACTGTCACAACTGTAATGCAACGCCTATCTGTAACAACTTTTCACTCTACAACTCGGTAGGACCGTCTCCAGAATCGCTTCCGCCTGGAGTGCTAGAGCCGCCGCCGTCCGATGCTCCGCCCTGCGAAGGGTTACTGCCGCCGCCCGATGTGCTGCCGCTACCGCCGTCTCCCTTGCTTTGAGAGCCGCCGCCATCGCCGCCGTTACCATCGCCGCCATCAGTGTCAGAATCTTCAGTGACGACAGAACCACCGAGGAGTTCGATGCGACAGCGTTTCTTGAGTTCGGCGTTACTCCAGTTCTTGGTGTTTCGGAGGATGAGGTGAACACCCTCGATGCTCTGTGCGGTGACCTTGGCAGGAGAATCCTCGCCTCGGGAAGTCATGCCGATGGAGAAGAGACCGAGGTCGCCGAGTCTCACGCTCTTGCCGTCGAGGATGAGTTCCTGGAGATGGTCGAGCGCATCCATCATCACGCCGTGGATGCAGCCTCGGGAGTAAGGAGAGCCGTGGTCGGAGATGTGGGAGACGAAGTCCTCGAAATCCATCGTGCGGTCCTGTACTGCGGTGGCATAGTACTTCTTCTTGCCAGCGTCCTTGCCTACCTGTGGAGTGCGCTCCACCTTACGATACTTCAATGTTCCTTTTGTTGCCATAATTTTTCTAGTTTTTTTAGTGGTTAATACTTATGTTGAATGGTGAGTGTAGAGTGGTGAATTCTTCACTTCCATTGCTCTTCATTCTTCACTTATTACAGGTGCAAAGGTACTGCTTTTTTCGCCAAGTACCAAATTTCGGGGTGCAGCAAGTTGTAAAAATCTGTTAATAAATCGGGCGATTTTCGTTAATTTTCCCAACTCGTAATTTTCTCTTTAGAGAAGCTATGAGATAGGAGCAGAAAAGCATACTGCTGCATGAGAGGATGTACCGCAGCGTAGCACGACGATGTACCGCAGCGTAGCACGAACATTTTTGCAAGATTAGGCGTTGCATTACAGTTGTGACAGTTTTTAAAAACGATTTTCCAAATCTCTTTCTAGAATCTATCTTATTATTATATATATAAATATATATAATATATAAGATAAAATATTTACTTACAAATCATAACCATCCAAAATGCGTATTTTCTTACAAAAACTGTCACAACTGTAACGCAACGCCTACAGTCACATCAACACCATTTGTACAGTCTTAAATATCTTAACATGATGATGAGCAATGATATCTCTGCACTCATGGCAATCGTTTCGGCTGTCGGTTTATTACAGTAGATGCGTATCAGTACTTCTGCTTTGAGAACAGCAAAATCCCTTGTCATTTAAGAAAGCCATAATTCTAAATTTTGAATATAATCATCGTTTTTCTCTATGTTGGAATCCAAAACACTCACCAAATCATGGAGAGAACAATGGATGATCCTGCCATCGTCAAACGTAATCTGATAGCCGAGATTATCACATCCGATACGAATACCTCCCTTGTAAACAAATCCATCAACATGAAAATAAATGGACGTTCCTGTGATAGAGATGTCGGAAAGCCCCCATGAGGAAACAAGAAACTCCTCGTTCAAGAGTATGAGAAGAACCTTTTTTATATTTACATCCATACGCAATATATATATTTAATAATTATGATAGTACAAAATTACTAAATAAAATAATCACAACAAAATATTTTGCTAAAAAAGTATATATTTAATCAAATAATAGCCATATTTAACAATATAATTATTAAATTTGCAATTAAATTATAGTAAAATATGGATTTACGTTTGAAAGAAATCCTCGCACAACGAGGAATCACATTGAAGGATTTTTCTCAAATGTCTGGTATCAGCCAGTCGAATTTGAGCAACTATTTGAATGGCAACATATCTCCTACCTTAGACACACTCAAGAGAATAGCTTCCCATCTTGGCATCGAGGTGGTGGAGCTATTTAGGGAAAAGGACAATTTGGAGTTATACGCCAAACATGACGGCATACTCTACCCGATAAGCAAAGAGGACATACTATCAATCATAGAAAAGAAAAGAAACGTATGAACATAGACACCTTACAGCGACTGCTCCATGGTCACAACATCTTTGTGAGCCAGTTTATCGAGAACAATAAGGCGAGCGAGATGTATGTCAGGACCATTTTTGTCCAAGATGATGGATTCAAGTGGGAGACAGTTGTACCATATAGGGATCGAAGAGCAAGACTTGACATCAAGACCGACGAAGAACTTGCAGAGTACCTGATTTCATTGAAGCCTTATTTTGAAAAGGACGCAATGAAGAAATGGAAACTACAAGAACAGAAGAGAGGCTTAGTAGGAGGTCCTGTTACCTCTCTGTTTTTCAAAGTCTTGCTGTCTTTCAAGGAGGAGTTCGAGCGTTTTCCCACCAACCCGAACTCTGCCCGAAGAATACAAGACATCAAAGATGCAGGATATACCCTAGCATCAGTCCCAAGACCTCATGGGTTAAAAGGCTATAGCCGAATTTTGTTGCCTATACCACTGCATTCCAAAACGGGCTATGAGACTTTTACACCTCAATTCAGAGCAAGAGTCATACGACTGCTCCACGAGCGAAATGCCTTTGAGGCTCGGAAGACGAACAAAAAAGCACTTATTCCAGATCACAAGTTCTCGGAGGTTCGCTGGGATGCAGAAACCAAGGCTGAGAACTCCCTGGAAATGACTGACGAGGAGATTGTCAAGAAGTTCCAACTCTTGGACTATCAGAGAAACCTGCAAAAGAGAGAAATATGCAGACGCTGCTTCCAAGAAGGAAAACGTGGTACGATTTATGGTATCGAATACTTCTATGAAGGCGATGAAAATTGGGACACCCATATTCCTCGGGTCGGAAGAGACGCCGAGAAGGGATGCATAGGTTGTCCTTGGTATGATATTGATGCATGGAGAATCATGCTGAACAAACACATACAATCAAACACACATCATGCAGAATAAGTGCTGATAATCAAGTAAAATAGAATAAAACAAGACAACAACACATGCCTATATATAATTTTGGAAGTGTATGCTCGGGGATTGAAGCTGCAAGCTACACGCTCTTGCCTTTGGGGGTGAATGCGGTGTGGCTCTCCGAGATTGCAGACTATCCGTCCAGGTTTCTTGCGGAAAAATATCCCGACCGTCCTAACTTGGGAGACATGAACGAAATCCCCGAGATGATAGCTAGAGGACAAATACAAATTCCCGATTTGCTCGTGGGTGGAACACCGTGCCAGGCGTTCTCTCTTGCTGGATGGAGGAATGGAGTAAACGACGAAAGGGGGCAACTCACGCTCAAATACATCGACATCATAGACGCCATAGATGCCAAGCGAGCGGAAAATCACCAAGACAGAGCTGTCTTCTTCTGGGAAAATGTAGAAGGTGCCTTGACCGACAAGACCAATGCCTTTGGCTGTTTTCTTGCCGGTTTGGCTGGACTCGAAAATCCTGTCCAAGTGGGGAAATTCAAGTCGGCTGGTGTCTTGTATGGTCCCAACAGAAACATTGCGTGGCGAGTTCTCGATGCCAAATACTTCGGGGTTCCTCAACAAAGAAAAAGGGTTTACGTACTCGGGGGTGGCAAGGATTTTCATCCTGAAAACATTCTCTTTGAGATGGGGGATAGATTCCAGGACCCATACAAATTGCGTGAAGAATCACCCCAATTAAACTTGGAACTTTTTGCCTCACAGCAACCTATGGTAAACCAAGATGTCATCAAGCCATTGCGAAGAGTCATCAATGGACATGACATTGAAGTCTTCCGTTGCTATTCAGACTGCCTATATGCCGCTTATGGCACCAAATGGAATGGAAACGCAGCAGCTTTCAATGGGTCTCTGTTCGTGTCTCAGGATGGACGATTGAGGAGATTGACACCTATCGAATGCGAAAGACTGATGGGATTCCCAGACAATTACACGGCCATCGCAAACCCTCGCCTGACGAATAGATACCAGGCTACGGGCAACTCGTGGGCTGTCCCCGTGGTGCGTTGGATCATGACCCGATTGCTAGAGACGACGAACCATGGCAACAATCATCAAATCGTGTTGCCACAACCGTCAGTTGCCAAAGCCGACTATTCCCTGTATCTGCTGAATGATTTCACTTCTGTCGGGGATAGTTTTTTGAACGCATCGAATTGTTGCTACGATTTTGCCTTGACGAATATGCTTGACATCGTTGATACCAACCCCAATGAGAAACTCTATATCTCCAAGGCTGGATGTGCGGGAATTCTTAGGAGAAAGCGCGAACACAACGCTGGAATGAACGCAAGACTGGAGAGCGTGTTGGAAAATTGCGCCCTATAGTATATGACATAGCCAAGTTGCTATCGCCAGAAAAATGTTTTGAAATGTTATAAATGATATATTCTGCTGCAAAGATAGTGCAAGGCGAACGCAGAAAGTCAAGCTTGCTTGAACTTTATGCAGAGCCGCAGCCTATCTTATGCAAAGATACTAAAAATAATATTCTTGACAATAAAAGTCTTGAAAATATTGGCTCAAAAAGGTATGACGCTGAAAGATTTTGCTAAATATTCGCCGAAATCCTTGCGATTGTGAGAAATAAGTTGTATCTTTGCATCCGTGTGATAATCATATCGCACAAAAGCATTATTAATCAATCCAATAAATTATTTATCAATTAAAATCAAAGAAAGGATACAAAGTATGGGGAAACTCGATTCAAAAAACGTGTTGGTTCATGGCGAGAGTGCCGAGTGCAGCAATAACGCAGGCGCAGAAGGCAATGCCGCCGAGAACAATGGTAATGGAGGAAGAAACATGATATTGACTTTAGCCAATCCGATTTACGACAGCGTGTTCAAGTTCCTGATGGAGGACGAGCGTGTCGCCCGAACCGTACTCACGGCCTTGCTCAAGAAGGAGGTGGTGAGCGTGGAGATGCGTCGCCACGAGCATCCCAACGTCACACGCAACGAGATTTCCATGTTCCGCATCGACTTCGCCGCCCATGTGAGGGAGGAGGACGGCTCCGTGAAGTTGATACTCATCGAACTCCAGAAGACCTGGCTCGACACCGAGACGCTCCGCTTCCGCCAATACCTCGCCGCACAATACAATGCGGAGGAGAACATCGTCAAGGAGGAAGGCAAGCGCAGCCACGCCCTCCCGATGGTTGCGGTCTATCTGCTGGGGCATCGCGTGGGGAGCGTGGAGGAGCCCGTGGTGTATGTGAACCACGTGGCGCGCAACTACGACGGCGAGGAGGTGAAGGAAGGCATGAACGACCCCTTCATCGGCAGCCTCGTACACGACAGCATCATCGTGCAGCTCCCCTTGCTCCGTGGCAAGATCAACAACCGCCTGTACCGGGTGCTGAGCGTCTTCGACCAGCAGAACCGTGACCGAGGCGACCGCCATTACGTGAAGCTCGACGAGCGCAACTACGAGGGCGACCAGGACATGATGTACCTCCTGCACCGCCTGACGCAAGCCACGGTGGATGCCGAATTGCGTGAGGAGATGAAGGAGGAGGACTTGTATTTCTCGGAGATTGAGGAGCGTGACACGCTCATCATGCAGGCCAACAAGAACTTGGCTGAGAAAGACAGCCAGTTGAAAGAGAAAGACAGCCAGTTGGCTGAGAAAGACAATCAGTTGGCAGCAAAAGATGACCAGTTGGCGGTGAAAGAAGCCCAGCTCCTTTCGATGGCAAAGGCGATGCAACAAAGCGGCATGAGATTGGAGACCATAGCGACAGCGATGCAACTGCCGTTGGAGGAAGTAACCAAGCTTTTAGAAATGTAAAAGACAAAGCCCATCTATCTGATTTGAAGGCACATTCACAGGACGGCGATGGCAGGGCATATATCTTTTTATTCGAGAACGACAAGAAAAATGAGTGGAAAACAATAAAAGTCGGGGGTGTTTCAGAAAAACATGCCGAAATCCTTGCGATTGCGAGAAATAAGTTGTATCTTTGCATCCGTGTGATGATCATATCGCACTTTAGAATCATAAACGTTAAAATCAAGAAAGGAAACAAGTATGGGGAAACCTTTAAAACCAGCATGGCGTGAAACGCCAATCCTTTACGGTGAGGATGCTCGCAGATTCTTGAAGAGAATGAAGAATCCGCCAAAAATGAGCAAGGAACAGAAAGAGGAGTTTGAAAAAAAATGTGCAATGTTTGAAGCCACATTTGTACAGTCTTAAATATCTTAACATGATGATGAGCAATGAAAAGTTTCAAGACGATTACGAATGGAGAATCTTGAAACCTACAGAATGTGTAGAAAACTTTAGTTGCGGAGATGAAGATTTAGATAATTTTGTCACAGTAGAGGCTGCAAATTTTAGTAAAGCTTTATTGTCCGTAACATATGTCGTTGTTAGTAAGCAAACCCAACAAGTGATGGCTTACTTCAGTTTGGCGACAGATAAGTTGTCGTTAAGCGACTTCAACAGCAACAGCGAGTTCAACCGATTTAGGAAGCATCGTTTTGTACATGAGAAAAGATTAAGGAGCTATCCTTGCGTCAAACTTTGTCGCTTGGGCGTGGATAAAAATGCAAGAAGCCTGGGATTAGGTTCTATGCTGATATCTTTGATAGCATATCTCTGCACTCATGGCAATCGTTTCGGCTGTCGGTTTATTACAGTAGATGCGTATCAATCAGCAGTACTATTTTATGAAAAAAATGGATTCTTGCCATTGACCAACAAGGATGAGGATTCTTACACTCGGATGATGTATATGGATTTGGCTCAGACTTTATGACAAAAGTACATGTCATGGTTTCAATGCCAACTTATACGTCCACATCAGGATGTGGTACCTCTGCTTTGAGAATAGAAAAATCCCTTGTCGAATATGCGCCAATACTGGCTGCACATCGACAAGGAATTCTTTTTTGTAGAAGTAGGACAAGGGAGTTTTTGTAGAAGTAGAAGTAGATGTAGAAGTTATCGCCTCAGAAGAAACGACTACTACTTCTTCGGTCTTCCGCCGCCGTACTCCTCGTACTTGCTCCCCTTGGAGAAAGGATACGGCATGACGCTCGCCACATACCGCAAGGTCTCGTCATCATCCTCGCTGAGGTGCTCCTTGGCAAGGTTTCTTACTACCTCGGCAGCCTCCATCAGTTTGCCTTTCTCAAACTCGCTGAAGGCGCAGACCTCCTTCGTCTCGTCCATCTTGCCCTCGACGAACCTATACATTTTTCCTTCCGTCTCTCCTACCTCCTTGTGATACTTCTCGTAATCACTCTCGGAGAACTCCCTGAAGTCCTCCTCCTTTGGGATGAAACCTAACTTGAAAATCACCATGATGGCTTCACCACCCTCAAAAAACAAATCCATTGGGTTCATAATCGTAAATGTTTTGAAATGTTAGTAATGTTATTATTTTAGCGTCGCATTTACAAATATAATTGTATATAATTGACTTTGCAAAAATAAGAAAATTTCCCTTTCTGCTCAATTATTTTAAGCAATATAAAGTAATATTGATCTTTTTTGATCAAAAAGGTAAAAAAAAGATCTAATGTGGTTTCTTTCCTTATTTTTTTGTTACTTTGCACTTGATAATATTTTCATGCACAAATGTAATGTTATTCATACCTGTACAAGATATAATACCTGACAATGTATTTGTACATGTATGCACTATTAAAATAAAATGCAAGAATAAAATATAAATGAGAAAAGCAAAACCATTCATCAAGTGGGCTGGAGGAAAAGGCCAGCTCATCGAACAACTCGAAGATTTACTTCCAGCTGACTTTGATAATTGGGATGATGTTACTTACATTGAGCCTTTCGTAGGAGGAGGTGCCATGCTCTTCTATATGTTGCAAGCTCATCCTAACATTACCCATGCTGTAATTAACGACATCAACCCGAAGTTGACGGCATGCTATGAGATTATAAGAGATTTTCCGCAGCAACTGATAGATTCTCTCTCAAATATACAAGAAGAATATTATGCCTTGGAAGACGAAGAAACCAAGAAAGATTTTTTCCTGCGATGTCGGACGGAATTTAATGGAGACATTGATAGACTACGAATGTCCACCTTGTTCATTTTCCTAAACAGGACTTGCTTCAATGGCTTATACCGAGAGAATAAAAAGGGTGATTTTAATGTTCCCTTCGGCAAATATCTATTTCCTACCATTTGCGATGCTGATACGATTTTGGCTGATAGCGAATTATTGCAGAACGTGGAAATAATGACAGGAGACTACCAACAGACTAGGTTACGAGCCTATGGGAATACATTCTTCTATTTCGATCCTCCATATCGCCCCCTGAGCAATACTTCTAGTTTCAATGATTATACCAAGCAGCCATTCAATGACGAGGCACAAGTGAGGCTAAAAGAGTTTTGTGACATGATAAATCAAGATGGGCATACATTTATGTTAAGCAATTCCGATTGCCTTGGCAAAGATGGGAAAGACAGATTCTTTGATGATTTGTACGCAGAATACAGAATCGACCGTGTTTGGGCTAAGAGAAATGTAAATTCGATAGCTAGCAAGCGTGGAAAGTTGACTGAAATTTTAGTACATAATTACCTGAAAACTAAGAAGAAAGGCTTATTTGGAGATGCTGCTTTTGCTGCAGAAGAAAGAACAAGGCTAATCGTTTAATCAAAAAGTAAAATCATGAGTGCACATACAGAACAAGAGTTTGAGATTTTCATGTCTCAACTAAAAGAAACCAACCAAACGCTTGATTTCTTCTGTGACTTTGAGAAAATAAGCCACAATGTAGAGAACATCAAGCTAAGTTTGTGTATTCTCAATAGCATGATAGGTTCTGCGGATTTACGTAAGTCCGTGGAGACTATTTGGCAGAGAGACAAGACTGCATTCTCTGTAATGGATATTCTCATTGCAGTTAGAACTAAAGACAAGAAAAAAGTCATCAATTCCATGGGAGCATGTGTACCTGTAGAGTCGATGTTTACCTCTGTAGATAACGTCATGGATTTTCTTGAAGGAACTGGGCTTGCCGATTTGTTTACTTCAAAAAAAGTAAAAGACTTGGTTGACTATGTCTTTGGTATAGAGACCGGCCTTGACACCAATGCTCGTAAAAACAGAAGCGGGCACATCATGGAAGGTACTGTGCACAAGATTCTTGCAGATGCAAGCATAGAGCACCGTCAAGAAGTATATTCAAGCGAATGGCAAGAAATTACAGCGGTTCTCGGAGATGATGAAAAGCGATTTGATTTCGTTATTGAAACACCTTCCAAGACTTATCTGATGGAGGTGAACTTCTATAGCGGAGGCGGTTCAAAGCTTAATGAGGTCGCTCGCTCATATTCAGATATTGCACCTAAGATTAATTCTGTGCCAGGCTTTGAATTCATTTGGATTACAGATGGTATAGGTTGGAAGTCTGCTAAGAACAAATTGCAAGAGGCTTTCAACATCATACCTGGAGTATATAATTTGACTTCAATTCAAGAATTCATAGATTCAATAAAATAATGTTTAATTTTTTTTTCGATGCTATGGATGAGTTGTCTAAATTTAGCCAATACATAAAGTCACAAATTCCTGATGGTAGGAATTTGGATATTAATGATGCAAGAACTATAGTAAAGGCTATTAATGAATTCCTTTACACTAACTATGAAGGAATAGGGCATACTATTGCTTTAGGAAGTACTCATGAATATTTGTCAGACTTTCATAAATATTGGGAAAAGCATCATGAGGAAATACTAAATTGTCAAATTGATAACAATCAATGTGAGCTAGTGGCTGATGCACTCCATGCAATATATCTAAATACAAAAGGTAAGGCTTTTAAAGACATCTTTGATACTTGTGGTCTCTCTCCACAAGATATTTGTCGTGTTAGATTTTTAACCGCTAATCAAGATTTTAGAGGTTCTCGTGATTTTTCAAAACTAGCAGAAATCTTCAATAGTGATAATTCTATTTTTGAAGAAGAACTTATAAAGCAAGAACCGGAAATTTTTCTTAGAGATATAAAAGTTTCTGGGCTATCGCAAACAGATAAGCGTATTCAGTATGCTAAAAACATAGCAAACTTTCTGATTCAACACAATTGTACTCCTTATGAACTTATAACTAAATATGATAATGATATCTATAAACTCCGTATGGACTTAATCAATTGTGATGGTGCTGGTTACGGAAATAAAAAAGCAGATATGTTCTTAAGGGACATGGTGGTTTTAAATGTCTGGAATAATGTAAGGGGCTTTGAAAAAATTGATGTTGCTAGTGACATCAACACAATAAAAGTTGCTTTACGAACAGGTATAATAAGGACATCGATACCTTTGGTTTCTAGCTTTTTGGATATATTTTGCTATCAATATAGTTATATTGACAAAATGAATGCATTAGCATGGAGACGTGTTTGGGAAATTTGGCAGTCCAAATACCCCAAGGAATCTATTGGTAGTCCATGTTTGATGGATTACTTTGTATATGGCGTTATAGGAAGACAATTTTGTAAACCATCCCTTGCTATATTTGAATGTGATTCGAGACATCACCTTTTTAGATGGCATTCTAGCCAAAATAAAACTTGTCAAATTTGTTACCAGCAAAACAAAAAAATAAGGTTAGTGCCCATTTGATAAAAAAAGTTATGCCATGTAGCGACCCTGAGGGCTCAATCGCAATTTTAAAGACTAAATTTGTACAATCTCTTCCACAAGAACAAATAATTACACAATGTCCATTTATTAACATTTGTGGTGCTAATAGACAACTAATGCCCCCAAAATCAATAAGTATACTTGGACAAACAGGCTGGACTTCTGCTTACACAAGAAGTACTCAAGGTGGAGGAGGATTAATGGCTTAACATATGATACATCCCTTCTACAAATCCCCCAACCATGACTTCACCCTCCTAGAGGGCGACTGCATCCGCCTGCTGCGAGAGTTCGACTTCAAGTTTGACATGATTTTCGCCGACCCACCCTACTTCCTCTCCAACGGCGGCATCAGCGTGCAGAGCGGAAAGGTGGTGTGCGTCGATAAAGGCGACTGGGACAAGGGCGGAACGCCCGAGCACATCGACCAGTTCAACGAGGAATGGCTGTCGGCTTGCAGAGACCATCTCAAGGAACACGGCACCATCTGGGTGTCGGGCACTTACCACAACATCTTCTCCGTAGCCAACAAACTCACACAGCTCGGCTTCAAAATCCTCAACGTCATCACCTGGGCGAAGACCAATCCACCGCCCAACATCTCGTGCCGATACTTCACCTACTCCACCGAGTTCGTCATCTGGGCTCGCAAGGAGAAGAAGGTGCCGCATTTCTACAACTACGAGTTGATGAAGCTCCTCAACGAGGGCAAGCAGATGACCGACGTGTGGCGACTTCCTGCCATCGCCCGATGGGAGAAGTCGCAGGGCAAGCACCCCACGCAGAAACCTCTCGCCCTGCTGACCCGCATCATCCTCGCCTCGACAAAGCCCGGGGCTTGGATTCTCGACCCCTTCACCGGGAGCAGCACCACGGGCATCGCCGCCAACCTCCTGGGCAGGCGTTTCCTCGGCATAGACCGGGAGAGGCAATTTCTCAATCTGAGTAAGGCTCGAAGGGAGGAACTGGAGTCGCTGACCGTCTTCGCCGACTACCGTGCCCGCATCAAGGACATCAGGCTGCTCGATGGCTTCGGAGCCTTGGGAAGCGTCGAAGAGGAACCGCCTGCCATCGACCTTCCGTTCTGAAAAAATCACTGGTGACAAAACTTCCGATATACATATAGAAGTCTCGTAAAATCGGAGGGTGTGTCATAAATCACATCCAATGCGCCCTGAAAGGGCAAAAGCATTGATAACAAGTTGCTTTTGCCCTTTCAGGGCGACTTCCTTGATGTAATCTTTACCCAGGGCGATGCCCTGGGCTTGGTGCTTTTGGGCTTTCAGCCCGATTTATGACACACCCTCTTT
>ERZ808270.1139-NODE-1139-length-12430-cov-4.424889_pt1 | contig 12430 bp, 9 predicted proteins | sample MGYA00521082_ERZ808270 | MGnify/ENA primary metagenome ERZ808270 (study PRJEB31516, sample SAMN03275594) | gut metagenome | biome: mammalia-associated habitat; material: feces | host: Papio cynocephalus | place: Kenya | collected 2012-07-27 ...
ATGGACTTTGCAAATTTCTTTTCATCAAATTCTGTTAACAGCATATGGCGCACCTCGCTTCGATTCTTGAGCAAAACATCCTTTAAAATGTCATGCCGGATACAATACGATATGGATTCATCAATTGCCTGCTCAATCGGCATTCCCCTGTCAATGTTCTGCCGTATCCTTGCAATAAACAAAGAATAATGCATCAGCCGTCTGCACTTATTCATCAGTTCGGCATTGTGTCCACTGTTTACATTAAGTATCCGGGCTTTGCATTCTAACGCCGGTTCCATATCTTTTGCAGACGGATCACTCTCAAAAGCATCCGACAACAGAAGCGTATAATCATCCGGAATTTTCTCTGTACCATTGTAAAATACAATATACTGCGGCATCGGCAGCTTTACCAGTTTATGACCATACATATTCAGATCATGCAATTTGATGTATTCATCATACAACTGCGCAAAATGAAGCAGCCCGCGGACCGGCATATTCGGGTTTACAGTTGACTGATGCTCGTACAAGTTCATGGTCGATGAAATCATAAACGATTTATCATTTTTCATGGACATAAATATCACATCTTCCAACGTGGTAATCTCAAGTTCCTCCGGATTCTGATGATCTGTTCCGTTGATCGCGTTATACAGTTCGAGCAGATCCTCCTTATCCTGAAACACTCTCTGGAATAAGCGGTCCTTATACTTCCTGTTATGAAACCGGAACCTGCGTACAAACTTTAACCAGCTTTTTGTTCTTTTGTAATATATGTCCCAACTATATAAAAAAGAGGGATATAACCAAGAACTTTTTCTGTATATGTCCTTCAACCTCTCCCACTTGCCCCCATTTTACCTGACCGTCAGTTGCCTTACCACCTCATCAAACCGTTTCGTACGCTGCCTGATATCCTCCTGCGAAACTCCGTAATACCGGTACACCTTCCGGAAATCCGCCCCATATCTGCGCATTGCCCGCGTCGAGCCGGATGCGGAACCACTGAAACTTTCATATGTTTTTTCTATTGATATGCTCATCTGAAAATCTCTGCCGGTTTTCCGGTACAGATGAAAATCAATATCAAACTCTGTCTTTGGAACTGCCCGCGCTGCCTCGGTTCTCTGTTTGATCTGTTCCATAAACTCCATTGCACTTTTTTCATCCCACTGTTGCGGTCTTTGAGGCTCCGCAATGTCTCCAAGCAGCTCCGGATGATATTGCATCAGAAACGATGCACGCAGATCGGAATATTCTGTCTGATATTCCTCATCCTCCGGACTTACTTCGGTATATCCCAGTTCCCTGACCAGATAATCCGCCACCTCATCCACCGTGTGCGGATCTGCCCTGAGGGATTTGATCACACGCGTTCTCCGGAAGTCATACATGCTCTTTTCTATCTTCTGTCTTAACGTTTTCTTTTCACCTTTTCCCGCAATAAAAACGGAGGTCGGACCATCGGATTTTCCTATTATATTAATGTTGTCTGCTGTTTTTTTCATATCAGTTAATCCTTAAACCTTTCCTTATCCAGATACCGGATCACCTTCGCCGGATTTCCTACTGCAACCGCATAGTCCGGTACATCTTTTGTGACAACGGATGCCGCACCTACTACGGCATGTTCTCCCACGCATACGCCCGGAAGAATCGTGGCTCCGGCCCCGATCCATGCCTCTTTTTTGATCAGTACCGGCTTACAGGTTAATACCGGAAGGTCATAAGGATCGTGGTTGTTTGAAATCAACTGCACATTTGCGGCGATCTGAACCCCATCTTCTATTGTGATTCCACCGCGCGCCATCGCAAGCAGATTGGAATTGATAAAAACGCCCTTTCCTATCTTCATCGTGTTGACGCATGCGCCGCTGATCGGAGCGGCAACGTAACTTCCTTCTCCCAGATTGTCCCCAAACAGTTCCTGTAACAAATGATTATATTCTTCCGTAAAAGGCATGGTATGATTCAGTTGAAACATCACCTGTGCGGCTTTCTGGTTCTTTGCGGAACGTTCCGGATCTGGTATTCTGATATCTACTCTTGTCTCTTCACAATTCATACTGCTATACTCTCCTTTGTGGTTTTATTATACACAAAAATAGCGGTACTGCACAACTTTTTGTGTATGCAATACCGCTACAATTTCTTTCCTACTTTTTAAGCTGCCAGCCTTCTGCCCGTTCCCTGACTTTGATAAAGTCCAGATACTTTCCTTCCTGTGCAATCAATTCTTTGTGTGTGCCCTTCTGCACGATGGTTCCATTATCCACAACCAGTATCTGGTCGGCCTGTTCGATCGTGGCAAGCCGGTGGGCTATCGTAATGATCGTCTTTCCTTTTGTCAACTGCGTGATTGCCTCCTGAATCAAATGCTCATTTTCCGGATCAACGCTTGCGGTTGCCTCATCCAATATGATAATCTGTGCATCTTTGAGCATCGCTCTCGCAATCGAAATCCGTTGTTTCTGGCCTCCGGAAAGTGTTCCACCACCTTCCCCGATCACCGTATCATAACCATCCGGAAATTCCATGATGAAATCGTGACAGCATGCTTTTTTTGCTGCCGCAATCATTTCTTCTTCCGTTGCATCCGGCTTTCCAAAACAGATATTGTTGCGGATCGTATCCTGAAACAGATACACATTCTGGAACACCATGGAAATATTCGAAAGAAGACTGTCGCAGGTAAATTCCCTGACATCATGACCACCTACCCGGATACTTCCACTGCTGACATCGTAAAAACGGGCAAGCAGATTACAGATCGTACTCTTACCGCTTCCGGATGGCCCCACAATTGCGGTCGTCGTTTTCTCCGGAATCTGAAACGTTACGTCATGCAATATCTGACGGCCTTTTTCATAGGAAAAATCCACATGGTCAAACGCAATATCATAATGGTCGATATCTATACTTTTTCCATCTATGTCTATAAAATTATCCTCTTTTAACGCTTCCACCTGATCCATGGCAGCATCTATGATTGCAAGGACATGGGCACTGTCGCTGATCGGCTCAAGCGATGCAAAAATGCTGAAAGAGAAAAATACAAACATCAGCATAACCGGAAATTCCATAGCTCCTGTGTATCCCAGATAACACGAAGCCCCTGCCATGGCAGCCGATGCAAGTTTCAGCATCAGAAGATGGCCGCAGTTTGCCGGTGTGAATCCATACTCAATCTTCAGACGGATTTCCCTGTTTTCTTTTGCTGCATCCTTCATTGCCTGCATGGATGCACCGCCTTTTCCAAAAGATTTAACGGTCGGCAGACCGTGTGCATACTCAAGTACTGCCTCCTGCAGATTTTTCGTTGCCTTTTTTTCCTGTGGCGCATTTTTTGCAGCATAATGTGAAATAACAAGTAAAAATACAAACGATCCCGCAGCACCCGCCAGTGCGATCAAAGCGGTTACCGGCGAAAAGCAGAACAAGCAGATCAGCACTACGAGAAAATTTAAGTATCCTCCGACAAAATTGTCGATCATGCGGATTCCCATATTTTCGAGCAGATTCAGTCCCGTCGTAATGGAGTTTAGGATATTACCGGTACTGTTCTGCTGAAAATAACCAAGCGATACTCTTTTTAAGGCATCACCGACCGCGAGCCGGTCCTTTGCCACAAGTTCATAGCTGATTCCCTCCTGAAACCGTGACCGCATATAGTCAAAAAAGAAACGCAGTATGACAAGCGCTGCAATCATTTCAAAGCTGTACCATACCCATCTGGTATCAAAAGTCCTTCCTGCCTGTTTATCCGTAAGCAGAAGCCCAATCGTGTATGCTGCTACCATAACTGGCATTGCGGCAAAAAGATGGGAAAAGAACGAAAATACAAAGCCGATATACAGATCTTTTTTCCAGTCCCCGCACCAGTGAATCATTCTTTTAATTTGTCGAAACATACGATACCATCTCCTTTCCAACAGACCAGTTTTTCGCTCCGATATGTGCTTCCCACATGTTCCGGTATAAAGAACAGTTCCCTAAAAGTTCTTCCTGCGTTCCCTGCGCCTCAATACTTCCGTCTTTTAAAACAACAATGTTATCCGCATTTTTTATGGTGGAAAGTCTGTGTGCAATTACAAGCAGCGTTTTTCCTTTTGCCAGTTCATAAATACTCTTCTGGATCTTATCCTCATTTTCCGGATCGGTAAAAGCCGTTGCCTCATCTAATATAATGACCGGCGCATTTTTCAACATCATTCTTGCAATTGCAATCCTCTGCTTTTCTCCTCCGGAAAGTCTTTTTCCCGCATCTCCTGCCGGAGTATCATATCCCAACGGCAGCTTTTGTATGAATTCCTCACACTGTGCCGCTCTCGCCGCAGCATAGACTTCTTCATCTGTTGCCTGTGGATTGCCCATCCGGATATTTTCTTTTAACGAACAGCGGAACAGAAAATTGTCCTGCGCCACAAAACTGATGGTGTCCGAAAGCTGTGAAAGCGGCATATCCTTAATATTCACACCGCCGATCGTGATACTGCCCTCCGTAACATCATAAAATCGGGATATCAGCTTTGCCACGGTAGATTTGCCTCCGCCGGATGGTCCTACCAGTGCCGTAAAACTGCCCTGATTCAGCTTTAAATCAATTCCATGTAATACTTCACTTTTCTCATAGGAAAAATGAACATCATGCAGATCAATATTGTAATTTTCCAGTCGGACCGGAGCTGTTTTCTCCGGAAGTTCCGGCATTTCGAGATATTCCTGCAATTCTTCTACGGTAAGCTGCACCTTTTTCATCTCATTTCCCATGACCTCAAGCTTTGCAAGCGATCCCACCATAGACATGGATAACATAACGGCAAGCGCTGCCTGGGCTGCCGTAATGGTTCCGTCTGCCCCAAGCCAAAGTGCCACCGGAAGTACCCCAAGCAAGGTAGAAGGAAACAATGCAAATGCCAGTTTCATGGTCACCCATGTAGAAGAAAGCCACTTCAATACAAATGTCTTATAATTTATGATCGCATTTGCATACTTTTCGTATGACTGTCCCTCCCGTCCAAATGCTTTGATTACTTCAATACCATCCACATACTCGACAATATTACTGTTCATCTGCGCAATGGAGTCATTGTATTTATCAAAGTTTTTTCCACTGATTTTAAACATGAGTCCCATACAGATGAGTGAAAGCGGAAATGTGATCAAAGATGCCAGAAACAGCCGCCAGTCAATTACGATCAGTGCAATCATGCTCACGACCGGCAATACAATATGTCCGCTTCCTTCCGGTATCATATGTGCAAGCGGTGGCTCTATATCCTCGATTTTATCCACCATAATTCCCTTGATCTGTCCTATGCTGTGCTTTGTCACCTCTCCCAAAGGTGCCTTCAGAAATCTTTCCGTCAGGCGGTTGCGCAATCCCTCAAGTATGTGATATGCCGCATAGTGACTGGATGCTGTGGACAGTCCGAAACAAACAATTTTCACAAGATAGGCTGCCAGTGCACACAGACTCCAGAACAGAATTTTCTGCGTACATACCCCATTTCCCACAAACAGGTTAATTACCCGGTAAAAGCAGTAAAATGGCACAAGTCCGGATGTAATACTGATGACCGACAATATAACCGAAAGCATCATTTTGGATTTACTTTCGGTCGCGTATGACAGCAGACATGCCAGAAAATTCTGCTTTTTGTTTTGTTCTTTCATTTCGCTTGCTCCTTTCAACTTTACTTTTTCGGCATTTGTGAGCCCTGAATCGTACCTATTCTCTCAAAAGAAAAAGGACAGTTAGCTGTCGCTAACTATCCTTATTCTATCATTTCGTATTTATTTGTCTGCCCCATATGGTCCGTTTGGTCCCATTTGGTCAAAAACCGACCGGTTCTGTTTCCGGTATTCCGTCGGAGACATTCCCATCACTTTGCGGAATGCCAGTGCAAACTTACTCTGACTGTCATATCCTGTCTCCCCGGCTAACTTTGCAATACTGATACCGGCATCGGCAATCAATCGTTCCGCCGCATAATTCATACGATAGTTAAGAATCCAGTTCCCTATCGGCATGCCATATATGGACTTAAAGCACTGCTTCATCGCAGTAAGCGGCAGATCAAACTTTTTTGCAAGCATTGTCTGCGTAAAATTTTCCTGAAAATGCATTTCCAGAAAATGTTTCATCGCTTTCGTTTTTTCCACCTGTGTTTTATAAAAATATGGTTTTTCTTTTGATGTATCTGAAATTTCCAATGCATACAGATACAAAAGGAGTTCCAGAACTTTTACTTTCAGGTACGGTATCCTTATCTTTTCGGGTACACGATACATTTCCTCAAAAATGTGCTCTACATGTACCGGATCATGTATGACATTCGGATAAATATCCGGACAGAATTTGTACTGCAGTTTTTTTACATCCACCGGAAAATCTTTTATTTCATCTCCCAGGGATTTTTCCGCAATTTTTAAGTCCAGCGCGACCATTATGCCATGATAATGGGAAAGCGGCATTTCAAATCTTTCCACATGCGTCAGCCTCTTATCCAGCTTCAGATCTCCAGCCTCCACGTATGAAAATGCATCCTTTCCGGAAGGATATTCCAGCCGGCCTTCCCTGCAAAAATCAATGCAAAACACATCCTCATCCGGTATAAATGCAGAATCATAATAACTCATGTGAAAATCATTATAGGCAACGATCACACCGGGAAAAATATCGTACGCTGTGATGGTTCCCTGTCCGGTTTCATTTTCAAAATGAAACACTCTGCAATTCGTTTCATTCATTTTTTAGAAGAACTTAAGGATATCCTCCGGTGCCTTTCTCTTCGGCTTCGCCGGCGCATCCGCACCATATCCTACTGCAATCACTGCCACTACAATCTCCGTCTCCGGGATCTGCAGCATCTGCCGGATCTTCTCCCCGTCGCGGATACCCATTACAAGAGTATCAAGCCCCAGTTCCTTTGCTTTTAAGAGCACATTCTCATTGTGCAGTCCGAGATCATAATAACCCCAGCCATTGCCACCCTCGTTGTCCGGATTGCCGCTGCGGTCAAAACCGGAACGATTTGCAACGAATGTTGTGACAAGGAGAGCGCCTGCCCCTTTACTGCTGTTTGCATTAAACTCCGGAAGACATTCCGCTGCAAACTTCTCTTTGACGGCCTCATCCATCAAACAATAGTAGCGGGCGGTCTGTGAATTTTTCCAGGATGGTGCCTGAATTCCAGCCTCCACCAGTGCCCTGATCTGCTCCTTTGTCACTTTCTTATCCGCATCGTAAGAACGCACACTTCTTCTGCTCTCCAATAATGTTTCAAATTCCATCGTTTTTCCTCCATAAGTGCATTGTTAGTCTATGCTAACTTCATCTTATCTTATAATCAGAAACTTGTCAATTCTCATCCAGATGAAACTGTGCGACAAACTCTTTGATCACATTTACTGACTTATTGCATTCCTGCAGTTTATCATATCCTTCCATAACCAGATTCTGTGTATTTCCTGATTTTTCAGCAATTCCACTAATTCCATCAGAAGACTGTTCGACCATGGAATTAATATCCTCAACGGTACTGCTGATCTGTTCAATATGTTTTTCCAGGTCTGCCACAGCATCCTTAGTTTCCTGCATGATATGCTGGAACGTATCTGCATCTGTGTGATACTGTTCTCCCACTTTTGCGAAATTCTCATAATCGCCAAGAACTGTATTTTCAAGGAATTCCATAATTGTTGTCAGGCACTCTGTCATATTGGTAACTGATCCGTTTACTTCTCCGACAATTTCATCAATTGTAGAAACGGTATCCAGTGTCTGCGAAGCAAGTGTTCCAATTTCCGAAGCAACCACTGCAAAACCTTTGCCAGCCTCACCAGCTCTGGCCGCTTCAATATTTGCATTCAATGCAAGCAAATTGGTCTGCGAGGAAATCTGTTTGATATTTTCTGTCAGTGCATTGATCTTTTCTACCGACTTTGACTGTTCCACAGCAGCTTCACTTTTCTGCTTCATGACAGCATACATTTCGTCTGTCTTATTACGGGATTCTGTACTAATCCGTTCCATCTCTCCGGCTCTTTCCTGGATTTGTACGGAATTTTTCTCCCCATCCTCTGCCATCTGCTGAATATTTTTGGAACTATCTTTCATGACTCCTACGTTTTCCACAATGCTTGATGCATTTGCCCTCGTTTCTTCCATTCCTGCGGCAAGTTCCTGTGTCGCTGCGGAATTATCCTCTGCAAAGTCACTGTTTTGCTTCATAAGGCTGTTTAAATCATCCGTATTTGCTTCCAGCACCTGCTGTGTCTGCTGCAATTCCTCCATCAGACTGCGTAATCTTTTTCGCATGTCATGAATCTTGGTTGCCATAACACCAATTTCATCTTTCTGCTTTCGTAATTTTTCTCCCTCTTTGGTTGGACGGAAATCCAGTTGTGCAGTCTGATCAATAACTGAGGTCAGCTGCCGGATCGGCTTTGACATTCCCGTTCCTATAACAATTCCTATTACAGCAGAAAGTACAAATGCAACAATCATTGCTGCAACAATCATTTTTGATAATCCGTAGGCTTCCCCATAAATTTCGGACTTTGGAGCTGTAAGAACCAGTTTCATTCCGTTATCCAGATTATAGTATAAAAGTTCTTTCGAGACTCCTTTATAGGAGTATTCCATCGGTACTCCCTGCTTATCCTTATTTTTCAAAAATGCCGTGACATTGGAAAGAGACTTGTCCATATCTGCAAGCTTGGTTCCCTCTTTCGCTTTTTTATGGTACACAATCGCCCCGGTATCATCCGTCAGAAATGCATATCCTGATTGATATATTTTTGTCTCATCCACCAGATCTGTAATCTGTGAAAAATCAATATCCATACCGATAACACCAATCGAAGTTCCATTTTTTGCAAACAGCGGAACCACATAAGAAATCATATAAATATTGACATTTTCGTTCATATAAGGAGACATCCAGATGGCTTTACCTGCCTGTACCGGAAGGTAATACCAGCCTACATGTTCCACATCTCCCTCATCATACATGGAAAAGTCCGTCGGGGTAAGGCACTGCAAATCACTGTCCAATGACTGACGCTGTGCAAATACACCAGATGTCGGATTCGAATACTTGGGATTATACCGAAAATAAACCGTTACTGCACCATTCGTATGATTTGCAAAATCCAATACCGACTTTTGCACCGTCTGCGTATATGTATCTGCATATTCTTTACTTTGCACAAACGCATCATAGTCAAAATTACTCATTGCCACTTCACTCAACGTATCCACGGATTGCTGGATTTTTTGAATGACAGAATTAATTTGTTCCACCTTTTTTTGTTCTGTCAGCTGCATCTTTGCCTCCGCATCTGTTCCCGCGGTACGCGCAGAATTCCATATTGCGAGAATTCCGATTAAGACAGATGTGAAAAGCGAGCAGATCAAAATGGATGCGATCAGCTTCTTTCGTATAGTATTCATAAGATCCCCTTTCTGACATAGAAGTATGTCAAAACCAAGCCATTCTGTTTCTCTTCAGAATGTAAAATAAAAATTTAAATCCGATTTATTATATCACAATATATGAAATTCTCATAGAATATTTTAAATTATTCTTTATAACTTCAAAAATAGTCATTCTATTTTAAATATAATCGGAAATATACGGAATCTTATGAAACAGTACATCATCCAGGCGGTCCACCGCCTCCTGCTTTCCTTCGATACGTTCAAGGGCATACAGACGCTCCGCCGTTTTGTATCCCAGTAAAAGGGTTGTCAGCGTACCTATCTCCATTTTTAACTTATATTCCGCCGGTTCATCGGTCAGAGTACATTTTCCATCGGAAAAACAAAGTCGAAAACTGCGGTTGTTCCACGGAAGCAGGTGATCCTCAATTTCAAGTTCGATATACAGTGTTCCGCCATCCGGATCACAGGGATAATCCTGTAAAAAGCTCTCGATATCAATAATCCGTCCCATGGCATACGGCCGGATCGTTTCCTTGATATCTCCATCATCCATCTCAAACGCAATCGGTTCGCTGAAATAAGTATAACCATGCACTTCGTCAATCATGGAATCGTGCGCGTGGATATACTCCCACAGCCCTTTTTTCGCCTCACGGTTTAAGTAAATCATTTCCTTGATATGCATGATATCGTTTTTGATCAGATAGACCATAAATCCGCATGGCTTGTCCTTGGTGTTATAGTAAACTGCCACATTTGTATCGTCCTCATCCCAGCGCCAGTATTCCTCCCACGCGAGCGCATTCCGGAACAGACAGCCGTGCGTGATCGACGCAAAATGCGAATGCAGCTCATGAAAATCGCTATTGTCCCAGTCCACACGCCGCACATATCCGGGTGCTTTTACTTTCGTCGGAATCTGCCGGTCCTTGATGTTGAAGGAGATCTTATTGGATATGATCTCCCAGCCGAGATGATGGTACAGCGGTATGGAGTACGGGTATAAAAGTGCAAATGATCTTCCCTGCTTTTTCATATGCTCAAGACTCTGATACATCAGTTTTTTCATAATGCCCTGCCCGGTATATTCCGGATAGGTACAAACACTCGTGACAAATCCAACGGGAAATACCTCCCCGTATATATTCATTTTCAATGGATATACGGCAAACTGGGAAATCAGGGTATCCCCGTCAAAACATCCCAGCACATCCGCACGCTCCAGTACCGGAAACTTCGACTGTTTAATCTCTTCATCTTTCCATCCGGTTGCCGTCAGCTCATCCTCCGTTACCTGAAAGGTATAGCGCAGCAGCGCGTTATACTGATCCAGATCCTTCACATCCTTGGGTTCTAAGTAGCGTATGGTGTAATTTTCCACCGAATTCATTTTTCATATCCTCCTCAAACGTTTCCTGTGGGAAACGATGCTCTTTTGTAATGTTCTTCTCCTATTATAATCGGTGTTATTTTGGAAGACAACTGTGCTTTTTTGTCCTATTTTTGTTTTCGCCGATTGTCCCTTGGGTTATGATCCGCAGATTGTCTGTCATGCAGACCATAATTCGGTTCTGCTTCCTGTAGTATTATTTTTCTTTGACAGTTACTGTCATGCGTACCTTCGTGCCATCTTCTTTCGCATAAATATATGCACGTCCCCTGCCGATGGCGGTGATCATACCGGTCTCATTTACCGTGGCAACATTTGTGTTTGAACTGTAGTACTCCGGTTGGTTGCCGGAGGATACCGTTACCTTCGGCTGACATGTTTCACCGGCCGTTAACGAAATCTGTTCCTGTCCGACGGTAATCTTTGGCTTCTTTACCGTGACCTCACAGGTTTTGCTGACACCGTCGACTGTGACCGTGATGATGGCTGTTCCGTTTTTTACAGCGGTAACTCTGCCCTCATTGTCCACCGTGGCTACGCTTTTTTTATTTGTTTTCCACCTGGGAATACTTTTGGATGTGGAAGAAACGGATAACCGGAGCGTCCCCTTCCGGTAAAGGGATGCGGATGTCCGGTCCAGCCGGACCGTTGGCTGCTTTACCGTCACTTTACAGGTCTGGGAGGTTTTATCTGCCGTGACCGTGATGGTAGTTTCACCCGGTTTTTTCGCTGTGATCACGCCGTTTTCATCCACCGAGGCGATGCTCGATCGGGCGGATTTGTACGTGACCGGATGCCCGGTTGATGTCTCAGCTTTCAGCCGGGCCGTATATCCGTTCTCCAAGGATATGGATTTCTGACTTAATGTAATGACCGTTTTTTCAACTGTAACCCTGCAGCTTGCCTCCCCATTGGCAATTTTTGCAGTGATCGTAGCATTACCGGCCTTTTTCGCCGTGATCTTTCCATAAGTGTTCACGGACGCGACTGCGGAATCACTCGAAGAAAACTTTGGTTTCTTTCCGGTAGAAGTAATCGCAGTCAGATAATACTCGTCTCCAATTTTCATGGTCTTACTGTATTTTGTCAGCAGAACGTATTCGTATCCGCTGGCAGCATATACTGTTGTGATTCCGTTGTAACTGGAGAATAAAAGCATGGAAACCATGCAGAAGACAGCCAGTGCTGACTTTAAGAATTTCTTTTTTGTATATATCATATGCCCCCATTTCCGGTTGCAGAAACATGCGGGACAATCAGCTTGTATAAAAATCTAGCATATCTTCTGTGTTTTGTAAAGCAATTTTTATAGTATTTTACCATGTTTATTCAGATTTCTCGGACAATGGATGCCCGGATCAGCAGCAAGCATGCAACAACCGATCAGCTCCGAAAGAGCCTGCGCATCTACAATAGTATCATTGTCCAGACACCAGATATACGTATGGTTCTGGGATTCTGTCCTATTCTCCAATCACAACCTTACAATCCTTCTTGAAACATGCAATTCCGTACTTGATAAAGTTTCTCATTCCATCCTGTCTCAGCCTATCCACATAGTCTTTTTCCTCTATCTGCTCCAGCGCTTTGGCACATGCCGCATC
>ERZ808270.1144-NODE-1144-length-12379-cov-11.233772_pt1 | contig 12379 bp, 22 predicted proteins | sample MGYA00521082_ERZ808270 | MGnify/ENA primary metagenome ERZ808270 (study PRJEB31516, sample SAMN03275594) | gut metagenome | biome: mammalia-associated habitat; material: feces | host: Papio cynocephalus | place: Kenya | collected 2012-07-27 ...
GAGTGCTTTTACAAACAAATAAAGTAAATTTGCACTTGCTTGTTGAATTCACGGTGCAACAGAGGAGCGCCACAATCATAAAGAATCGTGACAGAAAATGTTTTACCATAGTTGTAAAAGAGTAGATTTACTATAATTTATAAAGTTTGTTGTTTTAGTTGTTTCACATTTACATTAATGAAAGACAGAGAGTTAAGTCTTGTCTTCATTAGAGCAGCAGATAGTTGCGAAGGTTTCGCCTCCGCTAAACGGGTGCAAAATTATAGATAATAATTTGATTTTGATACAAGTCAAGGACAATTATTTAATTGTTTTAACTTATTTTAAAATGTTAGAAAACAAAAGTAACTCAAGCTTAGAATTTTGGGAAACTTGGGAATAAAGAAGGGGCGTGTCAAAAGAAATGATTCAATTGCCTTTGACACACCCCGTACAGCACATTATAAATAATCGCTCTTGCTAAAGGCGCAAGCCGAATGTGAAGTTTACATTATGCACGTAGAGTTTCTCGTTAAGGAAGCCTTCGTATCTATTATAGCTGCGATCGTCTTCCTCTCCACGAGTCAACTGATACTGCAGTGCCACTTCAAAACGTCCAAACGTGTAGCCCAAGGACGGGGACACGAAGGTACGATGCTTGGCGCTGTGGAATCCAGGATGACGGAACGTGCTGCCCACCTTGAGGTCGACAAAAGGTGCACGGTTGGAACTGCTCATGTAATAGCGACCCTGAACAAACCATGGCACGTAAACATCGTCAATGTCGCCACCATTGTACGTGGCACCCGCACCGACACCTAAGAAGAAGCGTGGATTGAATTGCCAACCGACGCTGAGCTGCACGCCAGCATTAAATGTCTGCGACTCCCCAATGTCAGCTTCAGAGCTTTCATCATAGCAATACCACTGATGAAGTTGGCTGAAACCTGCCGAGACGTTGAAAATACCCGTCAAGCCTCTTCGGCGTGACACGTATTCTGATTGTTCCTTAGGAGCGATGCCTGCAGCAACACTGCGTCTCTGCTTGGCAGCCACGAGCTTGCGACCAACACATCCACGGAACGTTGGATTTGTCCACACCGTGTCGCTGAAATTGCGGAAATTGCTATAGAAAGCCGGACGACCGCTGACTGCTATCTTCGTAACCTTTGAACTGAAAAGACCTCGATGCTTCTCCACTACATACTGCGGCTCAAGCAGAACGTCGGCATTGCCTGCCTTCGCAAGTGCTTCTGCCTCTACGGCATGGCGGATGCTCGCCATGCCTCCACGGCGAAGACTCTTGTCCACATTAAGCTCTGCCGTCACGCGGTCGCCAACCTTGAGATCGGCAACAGTGGCGCTGAGTATGGACGACTCAACATTAGCCGTCTTTCCCGTCTGCGTCATCGTGGAGCAGGAGGAAAGGGCTGCGAGCGCCAAAGCCATTAAACAATATTTCTTCATAAGCAAGGAAGTTTATTTGCCAAAAAGTTTAGAAAGTCCACTGCGCGACTTCACAACGCTGGAATTGTAGGTGCCACGGAACGTGGGATTGCACCACACGCTGTCGTTGAGTGAGTGGAAGTTCTTGTAACGAGCGGGACGACCGCTCACCTTGACCTTCGTTATCTTCGAACCGAAAATCAAATAGCTAACCTTCTCGGTTGTGTACTCAGGCTCAACAATGAGATCGTAACCGGGAGCCTTCTCGGCAAGGAGCTTCTGCTCGGCTGCATGGAGAACGTTTGAAGTGCCGCCACGACGCACTTCGGCTGTAGTGATGTACTCGGTAGACACACGTTCGGGCGAAACCTCAAGGTCGGCTACTGTAGAAGTCATGAGTTGTGAGGGAACATTGGCTGTGGTTGCAGTCTTCTTGATAGTTGTGCAAGAGGCCATCGAGAGGGCGACACCGAGAAGGAAGAATAACTTTTTCATAAATTTTGGTTTTTTGACGTTACGACTCTGTATAAAATATTAAAGCACACTCCCGAGTCTTACGGAATATGCTCCTAAATTCTTGCACAAAAGTATTTAATATTTTTCAACTGAACAACCGCAGAAAATGGCTATCCGGCATAACCTGCGGGGGGGGGAATAAGTGGTTGAAAAACATGAATAAGTTGTAGAAAGAATTATTGCTTCACTAAAACAATTCCGCTGAATAACACGCATTGCGCTCGGATTCGCAAAATACATAAGCAAGAAAGCAATATTCCCTTGTTTACTCATATGTTGTATACTGTTGAGCAAGTTGCAAACTTACGAAACTTGAGTTAAATATCAACCAAACAAATCAGTATATACAATCATCTCCGTATAGCAATTAAAAAACAAAAAAAAGGCTGTCACCCTTACGGATGACAGCCTTAATATTAAGATAAAGTCGATAAATCGAATTATTCAGCCTTCGGCTCCTCTGTTGCTGTAGCCTCTGTGGCAGGAGCCTCAGTAGCAGCAGCTTCAGCGTTAGACTTGCGGCTACGGCGTGTCTTCTTGGCAGCCTTAGCAGTCTTGGCCATGTTCTCGTCGAAGTCAACGAGCTCGATGAAAGCCACCTGAGCAGCGTCGCCCTTACGGGTACCAAGCTTGATGACGCGAGTGTAGCCACCGGGACGGTCGCCTACCTTCTCAGCAACAACTGAGAAGAGCTCCTTCAGAGCGTACTTGTTCTGCAGGTAGCTGAACACTACACGACGAGAGTTTGTGCTGTCGTCCTTGCAGCGTGTGATCAGCGGCTCTACATACATCTTCAAAGCCTTAGCCTTGGCGAGGGTCGTAGTGATTCTTTTGTGCATGATCAGAGAGATAGCCATGTTAGCGAGCATGGCGCTACGGTGAGATGCAGTACGACCTAAGTGGTTGAATTTCTTATTGTGTCTCATTTTGTTTTATTCTTTATCTAATTTGTACTGTGATATATCAGTTCCAAACGACAGATTCAGACTCTCGAGCAAATCATCAAGCTCTGAAAGCGATTTCTTACCGAAGTTGCGGAACTTCAAGAGGTCAGTCTTGTTATACTGAACCAAGTCACCAAGCGTCTCGACATCAGCTGCCTTCAAGCAGTTGAGGGCACGAACACTAAGGTTCATGTCTACGAGACGAGTTTTAAGCAACTGGCGCATGTGGAGAACCTCCTCATCAAACTCCTGGTTACTCTCTTGATCTTGTGTCTCAAGAGTAATCTTCTCATCAGAGAAGAGCATGAAGTGATAAATAAGAATCTTCGCAGCCTCTTTCAGTGCATCCTTAGGACTAATGGAACCATCTGTTGTAACTTCAAGCACGAGCTTGTCATAATCGGTCTTTTGCTCAACACGATAAGGCTCAACTGCGTACTTTACGTTACGGATAGGGGTGTAGATGGAATCGATTGGGAGAACGTTAACGTCTGTGCAGAATTGACGATTCTCATCAGCAGGAACATAACCACGTCCCTTATTAATTGTCAAATCAATCTGCATCGAAGCTTTGGCATCTAAATGACAAATCACCAAATCAGGGTTTAACACTTCAAATCCAGTCAGATACTTGCCTATATCACCAGCCTTGAACTCAGTTGAATTCTCAACGGTGATACTAACTTTTTCGTTCTCGAATTCTTCTACTACTTGCTTGAATCTTACTTGTTTCAAATTCAAGATAATGTTAGTTACATCCTCCTTGACGCCAGGAACTGAAGAAAACTCGTGCTCAACACCAGCGATACGGATGGTGTTGATGGCATAGCCCTCCAGCGACGAAAGAAGAATGCGGCGCAGGGAGTTACCGATGGTAACACCGAATCCTGGCTCCAAGGGACGGAATTCGAACTTGCCGAACTTGTCGTTGGAATCCAACATTACAACTTTGTCAGGTTTTTGAAATGCTAATATCGCCATTAATTTAATGATTATTTAGAGTACAACTCAACGATTAACTGTTCCTTAATGTTCTCCGGGATGTCAGCACGCTCCGGCTTGTGGAGGAACTTGCCGCTCTTTGTGGCCTGATCCCACTCGAGCCAAGGATACTTGCTGTGGTTGAAGCCAGCGAGAGCAGCCTCGATAACCTCGAGAGACTTTGACTTCTCGCGAACGCCAATCACCTGACCCGGCTTAACTGAATAAGAAGGAATGTTCACAACCTGACCGTCAACGACGATGTGCTTGTGGCCAACGAGCTGGCGTGCAGCTGCGCGAGTCGGGGCGATACCCATACGGAACACAACGTTGTCGAGACGGCTCTCAAGATTCTGAAGCAAAACCTCACCGGTGATGCCGTCAGCCTTAGCTGCCTTCTCGAACATGTTGCGGAACTGACGCTCGAGAACACCATAGGTGTACTTTGCTTTCTGCTTCTCTGCCAACATGACAGCGTACTCAGACTGCTTTCTGCGACGGTTGTTGCCATGCTGTCCAGGAGGGAAGTTTCTCTTGGACAAAACTTTGTCAGCGCCGAAGATGGGTTCACCAAAACGGCGTGCAATTTTAGATTTCGGACCTATATATCTTGCCATAATAAAATATGCTTAATTGTGATTGTATCTTTATGTTATGCGGCGCAAAAAGAGATGAACGCCGCAAAGGGATTATTAAACCTTACGTCTCTTCGGAGGACGGCATCCGTTGTGCGGAAGCGGAGTAACGTCAACGATCTCCGTAACCTCGATACCACAGCTGTGTACGCCACGGATAGCTGACTCACGACCGTTACCCGGACCCTTAACGTAAGCCTTAACCTTACGCAAGCCAAGGTCAAATGCTACCTTGCCGCAATCCTCTGCTGCCATCTGGGCTGCGTACGGTGTGTTCTTCTTAGAACCACGGAAGCCCATCTTACCTGCAGATGACCATGAAATTACCTGTCCCTCGCTATTTGCTAAAGATACAATGATGTTGTTGAACGAGCTATGAACGTGAAGCTGTCCGATAGCGTCTATCTTAACATTTCTTTTCTTAGATGTTGCTGTTTTCTTTGCCATAATTTTGTTTAGTTAAAAGTTAAAAGTTAGAAGTCTGCCTGCCATCACTGACGGGCCCCGACCAGCTTTCAACTAAATTTTACTTAGTAGCCTTCTTCTTGTTAGCAACAGTCTTCTTCTTTCCCTTACGAGTACGGGCATTGTTCTTTGTGCTCTGACCGCGAACAGGAAGACCGTTACGATGACGAACTCCACGATAGCAACCAATATCCATCAGTCGCTTGATATTCATCTGGATCTCTGAGCGGAGATCACCTTCTACTTTGAATTCAGCGCCGATAATTTCACGGATCTTGGAAGCCTGGTCGTCTGTCCAATCGCAAACCTTCAGGTCGCGGCTAACACCGGCTTTGTCCAATATCTTTGCTGAACTACTTCGACCGATACCATAGATATAGGTCAATGCGATTTCGCCACGCTTATTCTGGGGCAAATCTACTCCAACAATTCTTATTGCCATTTTGTAATTAAATAAAATAAAAAAATTTGTTTTGTTTCAATACGTCTTTTTTGACTTCTCAATCAATAGGACGCAGAATTAACCCTGACGTAACTTGTACTTAGGATTTTTTTTGTTGATAACGAACAGACGACCCTTACGACGAACGATCTTGCAGTCGGGTGTACGTTTCTTTAATGATGCTCTTGTTTTCATATCTGTTAATTGTTACTTGTATCTGAAAACGATTCTGCCCTTCGTAAGGTCATACGGGCTCATTTCGACCTTCACCTTGTCGCCGGGCAGGATTTTGATGTAATGCATTCGCATCTTGCCTGATATGTGCGCAATAATCTGTACGCCGTTCTCAAGCTCGACTCTGAACATTGCGTTAGACAATGACTCGACGATTGTGCCGTCTTGCTCTATAGCGGATTGCTTAGCCATAAATATTTGTATATACTATTTTTTAAAATGTGACGTTTCCCCGACTATTGAGGATTTTCTATCAAATCAAACGTAGACAGTATTTCTGCTTTTCCACGCCTTATGGCTATGGTGTGCTCAAAATGGGCAGCAGGCTTTCCGTCGCGTGTACATATGCCCCAGCGGTCGGGCATTAGCCATATTTTACGGTCGCCCATTGTTATCATGGGCTCTATGGCTATGCACATGCCTTCCTTAAGCATGACGCCATTACCTTTGCTCCCGTAATTGGGCACGGGCGGATCCTCGTGCATCTTGCGTCCTATGCCATGACCCGTGAGTTCCCTCACTACGCCGTAGCCGTGCTGTTCGCAAAAAGTTTGAACAGCGTCGCCAATATCTCCGACATGATTGCCGGCGACTGCCACTTCAATGCCTTTATACAAAGATTGTCGTGTCACTGTCAGTAAATCTCTGACATCTTGGCGCACTTCACCGACACAAAAGGTGTAAGCACTGTCTCCATTGTATCCTGCAAGAAGTGTGCCACAATCAATAGAAATAATATCACCGTCGCGTAAAACCGTCTTTTCATCAGGAATTCCATGAACAACGACATCATTGACAGATGTACAGATACTTGCGGGAAACGGCCCTCCAAATGGATTGGGAAAGTTTTTGAACGTCGGAACAGCACCGTTGTCACGGATGAATTCCTCAGCTACCCTATCCAATTGAAGGGTCGTCACGCCTGGTTTGATATGTTTGGCCAATTCTGCAAGGGTTGCACCAACGAGGCGGTTAGCCTTGCGCATCAGCTCGATTTCATCTTCAGTCTTCAGAAATATCTTCATTTCTCAAGCTAAAATCAATATGCAGAGACTGCACTGTTACGTGTGCGTCCTGAATTCAACAAGCCATCGTAGTGGCGCATGAGCATGTGGCTCTCGATCTGCTGGAGTGTGTCGATGACAACACCAACGAGGATGAGGAGCGATGTTCCGCCGAAGAACTGCGAGAACGCCTGCTGAACATTGAGGAGTCCGGCGAGAGCCGGCATGATAGCGATGAACGCGATGAAGAACGATCCGGGAAATGTGAGTCGCGACATGATTGTCTCGATGTAATCCGCGGTGTCCTTACCCGGCTTGATGCCAGGGATGAATCCGTTGTTGCGTTTCATATCCTCAGCCATCTGAGTTGGGTTCAGAGTGATTGCCGTATAGAAATAAGTGAAAGCGACAATCAAGGCAACATAGATGACATTATAGAGCAAACTATGGTTGTCCATGAGGGCATTTGCCCAAGAGGAGGCACCGTCGCTCTGGTAACGCACGAAAGCCAGAGGGATGAACATCAATGCCTGTGCAAAGATGATAGGCATCACATTGGCTGCGAACAATTTCAGAGGTATGTACTGGCGAGCGCCGCCATACTGCTTGTTACCCACGAGACGTTTGGCGTACTGTACGGGTATTTTGCGGGTACCCTGAACCAGCATGATTGAAGCACAGATTACTGCATACAGAACCAAGATCTCGATGATGAACATCACAAGTCCGCCACTTGAGATAGCAGTGAACCGTGAGCCCAGTTCCTGCACGAAAGCCTGCGGCAGACGTGCGATAATACCAATCATGATGATCATTGAGATACCATTGCCAACTCCTTTGTCGGTGATACGTTCACCGAGCCACAGAATGAACATACTGCCGGCGGCAAGTATGATTGTGGCGGGTATCATGAACATTGTCCATGAAATACCCGACGACAATGCTGCGGCTGCCTGCGCTTTAAGGTTGAGCAGGTAAGAAGGAGCCTGGAACAGCAAGATGCCTACAGTGAGGATACGAGTGTACCAGGTAATCTTCTTGCGTCCGCTCTCGCCTTCGCGCTGCATCTTCTGGAAGTAAGGCACTGCCACTGCCAGAAGCTGCATGACAATAGAAGCTGAGATGTATGGCATAATTCCAAGCGCAAAGATAGACGCATTGGAAAATGCACCACCAGAGAACATGTCGAGCAGCGACATAAGTCCGCCCGATGTTTGCGACTGAAGTTGGTCCAACTTGCTCGGATTGATGCCCGGAAGCACCACAAACGAGCCGAAACGGTAGATAGCCGTAAACAGTAGAGTAATGAGGAGTCGCTGGCGCAAATCCTCAATTCTCCAACAGTTCTTTAGTGTCTCAATAAACTTTTTCATCTACTTTATTAGATAATAGTTGTGTTACCTCCGACTGCCTTGATGGCCTCTTCAGCTGCCTTAGAGAAAGCGTTAGCCTTAACCTCAAGCTTAGCTGTGAGCTCACCGTTGGCAAGAACCTTAACGAGTTCCTTGCCGTTGGTCAGGCCAGCTGCCTTGAGCTCCTCGATTCCGATAACGGTGAGGTTCTTCTCTTCAGCGAGCTTCTGAAGTGTGGAGAGGTTAACTGCGAAGTACTCCTTGTGGTTGATATTCTTGAAACCAGCCTTCGGAACACGGCGCTGCAGAGGCATCTGACCACCTTCGAAACCAATCTTTCTCTTGTAGCCTGAACGTGCCTTGGCACCCTTGTGACCACGGGTAGAAGTACCACCGAGTCCTGAACCAGGACCGCGACCGATACGACGACGTGAGTGGGTAGAACCTGCAGCAGGCTTTAAGTTATTTAATTTCATAATCTGTTTCTTTTAAGATTTAAATTATTCAACTACAGTTACGAGGTGGTGCACCTTGCGGATCATGCCACGTGTGCTCGGAGTATCCTCAACCTCAACAACCTGAGATATCTTGCGGAGTCCAAGAGCCTGAAGAGTAGCCTTCTGATCCTTCGGATAACCGATTTTGCTCTTAATCTGCTGTACTTTAATTGTTGCCATTGTATGAATCTCCTATTAACCGTTAAACACTTTGTCCATGGTGATACCGCGCTGGCCTGCTATAGTGTAAGCATCGCGGAGCTGTGAAAGACCCTCGATAGTAGCCTTCACGAGGTTGTGAGGGTTGGAAGAGCCCTTCGACTTAGCGAGGATATCCTTAACGCCCACGCTGTCGAGCACGGCACGCATAGCGCCACCAGCCACAAGACCGGTACCGGCAGCTGCCGGACGCATGAACACCTGAGCGCCGCCGAAGCGAGCTTCTACCTCATGAGGGATAGTGCCCTTGAGCACCGGAACCTTAACGAGGTTCTTCTTAGCTGCCTCCACGCCCTTGGCAATAGCTGCTGTAACCTCACCAGCCTTGCCGAGTCCGTAACCGATAACGCCCTTGCCGTCACCTACAACGACGATAGCAGCGAATGTGAATGTACGACCACCCTTTGTAACCTTCGTTACACGGTTGATAGCCACGAGGCGGTCCTTCAAATCAACGTCATTATAATTTTTTACCTTATTCATTGCCATAATCGTTTAGAATTTGAGACCGCCATTACGAGCTGCGTCAGCAAGCTCCTTAACACGTCCGTGGTAAAGATAACCGTTACGGTCGAACACTACTGCCGAAACACCTGCTGCGATAGCGTTGGCTGCAACAAGCTCACCAACCTTAGCAGCCTGCTCCTTCTTAGGCATCTTCTCGAGACCGAGAGATGAAGCTGAAGCGAGGGTAGTTCCAGTCAAGTCGTTGATAACCTGTGCGTAAATCTGCTTGTTGCTGCGGAAAACGCTCAGACGAGGACGCTCAGCAGTACCGCTGATGCGCTTGCGAACTCTGAATTTTATCTTGATTCGTCTTTCTACTTTCTTTGTTGTCATAATCCTAAAAAAATTAAGAATGTTACTTAGCTGCAGCAGTCTTACCAGACTTTCTGCGGATGACTTCGCCTTGGAACAAGATACCCTTGCCCTTGTAAGGCTCAGGCTTGCGGAAAGAACGAATTTTTGCACAAATGAGTCCGAGCAACTGCTTGTCACAAGACTCCAAAGTGAGGATAGGGTTCTGGTTTCTCTCGCTCTTGGTCTCAACCTTCACTTCTGCGGGAAGCTCAAGGAAGATAGGGTGAGTGTAACCGAGAGCGAACTCGATGAGGTTGCCCTGGTTGGAAACACGATAACCGACTCCGACAAGCTCGAGAACCTTCTTGTAGCCCTCGCTAACGCCTACAACCATGTTGTGAACGAGCGAGCGGTAGAGACCGTGGAAAGCAGACTTCTGCTTGTAGTTCACGGGGCTATTCTCGTCTACTTCAAATGTTACATGGCCATCCTCAACCTTCACGATGATAGAAGGGTCAACCTTCTGTGAAAGCTCGCCCTTGGGGCCCTTAACGCTAACTACTCCATTGTTGAGTGTCACTGTGACACCTGCTGGGATACTAATTGGTAATTTACCTATTCTTGACATATTCAATCCTCCAATTAATAAACATAGCAAAGAACCTCGCCACCGATCTTCTGGGCGGAAGCTTCCTTATCGGTCATAACGCCCTTGGATGTTGAGAGGATTGCGATACCCAATCCGTTGATAACTCTCGGCATATCCTTGTATCCGACATACTTACGGAGACCAGGAGTAGACACACGCTTCAGAGAAGTGATAGCGTTAGTTTTTGTAGCGGGATCGTACTTCAGAGCTACCTTGATTGAACCCTGAGGACCATCCTCTACGAACTTGTAATTGAGGATGTAGCCCTTCTCGAAGAGGATCTTGGTGATCTCTTTCTTCAAGTTAGAAGCAGGAACCTCTACGACACGGTGATGAGCCATGATTGCGTTTCTGAGTCTTGTCAGAAAATCTGCTATTGGATCTGTCATTTTATATAAAAGTTTAATTAATCGGGACTGCCCCGACAATATTAAAGAAAAATATTTACCAGCTTGCTTTCTTTACGCCAGGAATGAGACCCTGAGAAGCCATCTCGCGGAACTGGATACGAGAGAGACCGAACTGACGGATGTAGCCCTTCGGACGGCCTGTGATCTTGCAACGGTTGTGCAGACGGATCGGGTTTGCATTCTTAGGGATAGCCTGCAACTTGCGGGCAGCTTCGTAAGCCTCAGAAGGATCCTCGGAAGTAGCGATTACCTTCTTCAGAGCGGCACGCTTCTCAGCATAGCGAGCAACGAGTTTGGCACGCTTTACCTCACGAGCCTTCATTGATTCTTTTGCCATATTGCTTTAATCGTTTTTAGCGTTTTTAAATGGAAGACCGAATGCCTTGAGGAGAGCGTAGCCCTCTTCGTCGGTGTTGGCAGATGTCACGAAAGTGATGTTCATACCCTGGATGCGGTCGATCTGGTCGATGTTGATTTCAGGGAAGATAATCTGCTCCTGAATACCAAGGGTATAGTTGCCACGGCCGTCGAACTTGCTTTCGATGCCCTTGAAGTCGCGGATACGCGGGAGAGCGATGCGAACGAGCTTCTCGAGGAACTCGTACATGCGCTCGCGGCGGAGAGTAACCATAACGCCGATAGGCATCTTCTTACGGAGCTTGAAGTTGGCGATATCCTTCTTGGAGTATGTCGCAACTGCCTTCTGGCCGGCGATGGTAGAAATCTCATTGATAGCTACGTCGATGATCTTCTTGTCCTGGGTAGCGTCGCCGAGACCCTGGTTGATGACGATCTTCTTCAGCGCGGGAATCTGCATTGAGGAAGAGTAGTTGAACTGCTCCTTCAGTGCGGGAGCGATGCTCTCGTTGTAGAATTTCTTTAACTGTGCTGTATCCATTATTTGATTTCCTCCCCTGATTTTTTAGCGATGCGTACTTTCTTGCCATCCTCTGTAACCTTGATGCCTACGCGAGTGGCCTTGCCGCTCTTCGGATCGATAAGGCTCAGGTTAGAGATGTGAATCGGAGCTTCCTGCTTAACGATGCCACCCTGAGGGTTCTTTGCAGAAGGCTTGGTGCTCTTAGAAACCATGTTCACACCTTCAACGAGTGCGCGGTTCTTCTCAACCAGCACTTTGAGCACCTTACCAGTCTTGCCCTTATCCTCACCGGCAAGGACAACGACTGTGTCATTTTTCTTGATATGTAACTTACTCATTACTTGTTTGCGTTTTTAAACATTAAAGAACCTCAGGTGCCAAAGAAACGACCTTCATATTCACTGCACGCAGCTCACGTGCCACGGGGCCGAAGATACGGCTGCCGCGGAGCTCGCCTGCGTTGTTGAGCAGTACGCATGCGTTGTCGTCAAAGCGGATGTAAGATCCGTCAGCGCGACGGATTTCCTTCTTTGTGCGAACGATCAAAGCCTTAGATACCGCACCTTTCTTCAAATCACTTGATGGGATAACGTTCTTGACAGCAACGACAATAACGTCTCCTACGCTTGCGTAACGGCGGCCAGTACCTCCGAGGACGCGAATGCAGAGAGCCTCGCGAGCGCCGCTGTTATCACATACTGTAAGTCTTGATTCTGCTTGTATCATATTTTACTTAGCTTTTTCTACGATTTGTACTAATCTCCATCTCTTTGTCTTGCTCAAAGGACGAGTCTCCATGATAAGCACTGTATCGCCTACGTTAGCCTCGTTCTTCTCGTCGTGAGCGTGGTATTTCTTTGTCTTCTGGACGAACTTACCATAAATAGGGTGCATCTCCTTGAACTTAGCTGCAATAACAATGGTT
>ERZ808270.1146-NODE-1146-length-12360-cov-4.065258_pt1 | contig 12360 bp, 14 predicted proteins | sample MGYA00521082_ERZ808270 | MGnify/ENA primary metagenome ERZ808270 (study PRJEB31516, sample SAMN03275594) | gut metagenome | biome: mammalia-associated habitat; material: feces | host: Papio cynocephalus | place: Kenya | collected 2012-07-27 ...
TTCGAACCCCCGACCCACGGCTTAGAAGGCCGTTGCTCTATCCAGCTGAGCTACGAACACTCATCAATATCGCTTTCGCAATATCAAAGCGGGTGATGGGAATCGAACCCACGTATCCAGCTTGGAAGGCTGGTGTTCTACCATTGAACTACACCCGCATGTAGTCGGGGTGACAGGATTCGAACCTGCGACCTCCTGGTCCCAAACCAGGCGCTCTAGCCAAGCTGAGCCACACCCCGAAGGTTATGTCGTTGCGTCCGTGTTGTTTGTGTCTCATCCGTGACGCAAGATAGATTATAGTATAGCCTGGCAATAAAGTCAACAACTTTTTTGAATTTTTCAAATATTTTTTTCAATTTCCTCAATAATCCCCAGAACATCCGCTTTTTTCAAGGCTTTCGCCATACTTAAAGAATAAGAATATGTGCCATCTGACCATGTAGCCAGTAAAATTTTATCTTCCGCTTCTCCTTTTAAAGTGACAGAATTGTTTCCCATTGAAATAATTTTCTCCGTTGCATAGGAATTATAATCACCAGAATTATCCTCCTGTCCCTGCGACTGCCGGAAACAGATATTTTGTGAATCCCAGCGATATGTGATCTCTGCCTGTCCATCCCCATATGTCATATAGGAACGATCCGTTGCTTTTTCTTTCAGGGAAGCAATGTCCTTGACCGGAAAGCCCACTGCCTCCGATAGTTTTTCGGCCGATGCCACCTCCTGCGGTGCATACAAGCCCTCTACCGTCGGGTTTTCCTCTCCCGGCTTTTGTGGGCTTTTCTGCCGGATCTGTGGAACCGCAAACACCGCCACAACAATCGCCGCACATGCAGCAAATGGAAGAATACGACGGGCCAGCCGCATCGGAACAATGGTATTTTCCCGTGGGGAAATATCCACACGTTCCATTTGCGATAAAATGCGGTTTTTCATTTCATCGGTCACTTCGATTTTTTCCATAATTTCATCATACTTCCCCAAAATCGTACTCCTCCTTTAAAATTTCTTTTAACTGCTGCCGTCCCCGCCGCAGATTGGTGCGCACGGTTGCTTCCTTATATCCCAGAATTTTTGCGATCTGAGCCGTAGAATAGCCCTCATGGTGGTACAGATGAATTACCTCCCTGTACTTTTCCGGAAGCGCACGTACTGCCTCCCACACAAAACGCAGATCTTCTCTTTTTTCTGCAACGAGCGTTTCCTCCAGCTCATCTGTCTGCCGGATACGATTATAATCAATCCGGTTTTTGCTCAGGTTAGCAGTCACTTTCAGAAGCCATGCTTTCTCATGGGCGGGATTCTCCAGAACAGGCGCTGTCTGCAGATATTTTATCAGAGTCTCCTGCAAGATGTCCTCTGCATCGCTCATATTATGTAAATAAGCATATGCCATCCGCAAAATGCTGTTTCCGTAGTCTTTCAGAAGCTTTTCCGCTTTCTGGTTGACCGCTGCTCTCTCGTCCTGTTCTTTCTGTTTTACAGTCATCTGCAGCAGATGCTGTATGCATATCCGCCAGCAGTCAGCGGCTGCCGCATGCAGCCGCTCCTGCCAGGAAATTGTCCGTTCCAGACAAATTACCATATCTCTACTCCTATTGTACCTGTTTTACGAGTCTGATCAGTGCTTTTTGGCTCATTCCTGCACTTGTATACAAAGAATAGGAATAGGTTCCGTCACTCCATACCGCAAGATTTTTCTTCTTTTCCGTTCCTTTGATCGTAACCTTTCCTTTTTTCCCTTTGACAGTCACTTTCTTTGTCACATCATAGACATTGTAATCCCCACTGATATCTTTGCCCTGCGATACCAATGCCTTGCGGATTAAAATCTCCTTATTCCCGTTTTTATAAAATACCTGCAGAAATGATCCGTCGATGGCCTGAATCATATCTTTTGTATAACCACTGATCTTTTTCGGAAGCTTTACGGAAAATCCCACTGCATTTTCTGCATCTTTTACAGAAGTGTATTCCTTCCACGGATTCGGAATCTGCTCTCCCTCCTTCTGCGTGGCAATTACAGGTGCTTCTCCATTATCTGCCGCAAATACATTACAGCCCATACCACAAGTAATCGCCGACATGGCCATCATCCCGCATAATGTACATACAACCAGTTTCTTTTTCATAATAAATTACCATCCTTTCCGTATGTTTGTCACAGCTTTTTTGCTGTTCTACTTACTATACAGATCAGATGGTAAAAATGTTTCATTCTTTTTAAATTTCTTTTTTCAGCAATTCTTTCATTGCACGCAGTGCCTTGCCTCTGTGACTGATCGCATTCTTCTGTTCCGGAGAAAGTGCTGCCGATGAGCATCCGTATTCATCCAGATAAAAAATCGGATCATACCCAAAGCCGTTTTCCCCTTCCGGTTCCCAACCGATATATCCTTCCATCGTCTGGCGGGTCACCAGTTCCCTTCCATCCGGAAGAACAGCCGCAATCGCACAGACAAAGCGTGCGGTACGTTTTTCTTTCGGTACGCCATCCAGACGGTCAATCAAATTTTTGTTTTTTATATCGTAAGAAGTATCCTCTCCCATATAGCGGGCAGAATATACGCCCGGCTCTTTATTCAGCGCATCGATTTCCAGACCGGAATCATCGGCCAGAACAATTGCATCCGTATGTGCAGCCACTGCCCGCGCTTTGATCTTTGCGTTTTCCTCGAAAGTGGTTCCATCTTCCACAATATCCACCTTAATACCAGCTTCTTTCATGGATACAATATGTACATCACAATCCGCCATAATCTCACGGATCTCACGCATTTTATCCTTGTTTCCAGTTGCAAAAATAATCTCTGTCAATTTAATATCCCTCCTGAAATGCTTCATTGATTGCGTTATAAATACCTTCAGCTGCCTTTTTCTGATAACTTGTACTATTCAGCAGATCCAGTTCCTTATAATTTGTCATAAACCCGACCTCAATCAAGGCCACCGGCACCTTGCTCGTGCGGATAATATAGATACTGTCTCCCTTTAACAGTCCCCTGTTCTCACTGCCCGTCGTATCCACGACATTTTTCAGACAGATCTCTGCCAGCTTCTTACTCGACAGCTTTGCGTCATCTGACTCACTGTACATTACCTGGGTTCCCTTCACTTTGGTAAAGTTTCCGGTTGCATCTGAATTGTTATGTACGCTGATGAACAGGTCGGCCTTTGCCTTATTTGCCAGCTGAACTCTCTGATCAAGCGTCGGATTTGTATCCGATGTACGTGTATAGTACACTCTGATCTTGCGTGTATCCTCGTCAAACAGTTTTTTTAACTGCTGCACAATCGCCAGATTAAGGCCTTTTTCAGAAATTCCAAGTTTTACGGCACCTGCTGCATGGCTTCCATGTCCGGCATCAATCACAATAACTTTATCATAGATATCATGCGGATCAATAAAATCAAGGTACAGACTACCATTTTTAAACCGGTTTTTCAGTTCATATACCTGATCCAGCTGAAGCGCGATCACGCCCTCTTCCTTATCCTTATAGTAAGCCATCGACGCAATATGATCACTGCTTCCCTTGATGGCATACTGCTCAAAATAATCATCCACACCGCCCGCAAATTTGATATAAATGGTCTGCGTCACATAATCATTTTCGATCTCCACATCTTCTTTGGAAGTCCCCTCCGGCAAAGCAATTTTAAGCTGTGCATTCAAATCTTTCGATTGTTCCACCACCGCTTTCGGATTCGCCGTTGTCGCAATCAGATTCCCACCGCCGATTTCCTTCTGCTGTTCGGCCGCCAGAACCGCCCGCTCATGTATATCTGGGAAAAAAAAGACCGAAACACAGACAATTACCGTAAGGATTCCTGACAGTACCGTCACCCATTTTAAAACGATTTCATCCATCTTAATCCCTCGTAAATGCTTTAATACAAAGATTACAATCCTTTTTTTCTTTCACGTTTACAAATTTTTTTCCATTTAAACTGATATATCCCTCTCCATCATCCAGATCGACTCCCTGTAAAATTTTCTCTCCGGTATCATATTCAATTGCCATCGGATGTTTGGTTCCTGGTGTTTTCAAGAATACCAGCACGGCATAACGCTCTCCTTTTTTCAGAGAAACCTGCGTATCGAAATCAATGGTATAATACCCTGCTTTCTGCAACGTTCCGGATGCCAGCGGTTCTCTCTGTGCAAAAGACTTCTCGTTTTCAAAATCGTGTACCACATAAACTTCATATTCTGTGTTTGCGCCGGTTGCATAAAAGGAAGCGGCAGACAGTTTTTCCTCCCCCTTCGCCTGAAATACGTTAGCTCCATAAATCTGATCACTGTCATAGCCCAGTTTTCCAACCCAGCCACACAAATCGCTCTGATAAATATGATCATAATTATGTACACCATCTACCCGTGTATATGCCACATTATGTGTGCCAATATTGGTATCGTAATAGGACACATAGAAAATTCCGTTTTGTCCGAATCCATCTCCCCAGCTGTTCTGACAGATGAAAGCACCATCCCCTTCCAGCGGTGTGTTGAAATTGGACCTCGGGTAGTTGTCATCCCAACCGATAATCACCACGTCATGATTTGGTTTTTCCGTACCTATATAACAGTAGGCGCTTGTATTCTGATTATAATACGCAGAGCTCCCCTGTGAGCTTCTTATTGTGCTGTAAAGGGAAGATTCCACGCCCCCATACTTAAATACCGCTTCTTTAATTCCCTCATAATCTTTACCGTCAATGACCTGCATTTCCTGCACATGGCGTACAGCTTTCAGCGAATCATCCGTCACACCGTCACCGTACGGATCGTCTTTTTCGTAGACCGGTCCCTGCCATGCTGCCAGATAAGCCATTCCCATGGTATATTCTCCACCATCATACTGATTGGCATGAAAAGAATTGCTCATGCTCATATGATCCACGGAAAAATTAACTTTTTCTTCCGGACGCAGAGAAGACTCCAGGGCACTGGTCGCAGCAAACGCCCAGCACGTACCATAAGACCCCTGATTGTATATCGTCGATACCCGGTCACGCTCCCTTAAATCATAAGAGGTCGGAACAATCGCGGAAGTATCTTTATCCGAAGCTGTAATCGTATTGCTTGCGATATCAAAACTACAGCTGTAACCTAACAAATCTGACAAATCTTCCAGACTGACATACAGCTGATCTCCAACTTTCTTTAAAGCAGACGATATATCCACCTCATCTCCGTTTAAATATGCCTTTTTCTGTCCCACATTCATAGACACCGACTGGCTGTGTTTTTCCACCAGCAAACGGTCCTTATCATATACATGTGCACTGCAGTTTAATGCATCCCGCAACATGCTGACCGGAACCATGATATTACGGTTTTTGTCCATATAAAATTTCGATTTACTGCTGCTGTAAGTTTGATTGTCGATTACCGCATGGATGGTTTCTTTATTTACTTCATCTGCCACCATGGGATTCCACACCTGTGTATCCAGTTCTCCTCCGCGAAACTGTCCCACCTGCGCATGATCCACACCCAAAATCTGAAATTTTAATATAAAAACCAGTGCAAGCACAACTGTAAACGCGATGTACCGTTTCGAGTATTTCATAAATTACCGCTGTTCCTTTCCTTCCGATGATTCTCTGCGTCTTGGCGGTTTCGGCCCCATAAACTGATAAAAATAGGTTTTGATCATACCATTATAAATCTTTCTGTTTTTATCCGCTTTTCTTCCTATATAACGCTCCGCATCCTCGTAGCTTGTAATCATATACATTGACCAGCTGTCAAGTCCTGCATACGCCTGTCCGATCTGCGTATACAGTTCCGGAAGATCCTCTTTTTCCTCCAGACGCTCTCCGTATGGAGGATTTGTAATGATAAACCCATATTTTTTGGGATGATGCAGATCTTCAACGGCTCTCTGTTGAAAATGAATCAGGTGATCCACACCTGCCCGCTTTGCATTCTCGCGGGCTGCCTTTACCACTTCCGCATCAATATCATATCCCTGAATGTCTACCTGAATATCTGCATCGATAAGATCCTGTGCCTCTTCTACCGTATCATACCATAACTGTTTCGGTATCAGATTTTTCCACTGCTCTGCGGTAAACTGCCGGTTCATTCCCGGTGCAATATTCGCTGCAATCATTGCTGCTTCTATCGGAAACGTTCCGCTTCCGCAAAACGGATCTACCAGAATACGGTCCTTTTTCCAAGGTGTCAGCATGATCAGTGCCGCAGCCAGCGTCTCCGTAAGCGGTGCTTTGCTGGTCATCAGACGATACCCTCTCTTGTGCAGGGAATCCCCTGAGGTATCCAGTGTAACCATTACTTCATCCTTCAACAGAAAAATGCGTACCGGATAAGGTGCTCCGTCCTCCGGAAACCAGTTCAGACGATAGACATTCTTCAGACGTTCCACCATCGCTTTTTTCGCAATCGACTGAATATCCGAAGGACTGAACAGTTTGCTTTTAATAGAAGAAGCCTTTTTTACCCAGAATTTACCATCCTTTGGAATATAGTCTTCCCATGGCAGAGCTTTGATTCCCTCAAACAGCTCATCAAATGTTGTTGCCTTAAATCGTCCTACCTGTAACAGCACTCTCTCTGCACTGCGAAGGAATATATTTGCACGGCATATGGCTTCCGCATCTCCCGCAAATGTCACCCTGCCATCTTCTACTCTTGTAATCTCATATCCTAAATCATAAATTTCTCTTTTTGTTACCGCCTCGAGTCCAAAATGACACGGTACAACCAATTCATATGTATCCATACATGCTCTCTTTTCTACTAAAATGTATTGCATAATGTCTGCAGTTCTATTGTTACATATTCTCACGATTTTTAAAATAGTTTTTCGAAATTTTTTTCATTGCCTCATAGCCACCAACTACGCTTGCCACATAATATCCCTGTTCCCCAAGCATCCTCGCCATCTGCATACTTCCGCCCCCATGGTCACAGTACAGAATCAGTTTGCGGTTTTTCGGCAGACGGGCAGTTCCTCGTTCCAGCTGATCATACGGATAGCTGACGGCCCCCGGCCAGTGTTCCCTCTCATACGCTTTCCGATCGCGGATATCAATCACCAGTGCCCTGCTTTCCCTTTGCTTTTCTCTCAACTGCGATGCGTAAATCAGTTCAAAATCTTTCACAATATCCTCCAGAATATGCCGTTTTCATTAAAAAACAGATTACACGCTATCCCCCGTGTAATCTGTTTTTTATTATATTATGCAATTTTATGCATTTTGTTCCTGCCTAGCGCATATTATCAGATGCGGAATCAGACACATCTTCTGTCTTATCTGACACTCTGTCTTCTGTCTTGTTTGATGTCTTATTCACAGATTTGTTTGATGTTCTGTTTTCAGACTGGTCGGAATAACGATCAGAGACACGATTACTTCCGCTGCGGTTTGTTGCACTGTTTGTTCCTGTACTGTTTTTTGACATACTTTTTCCTCCTTTAACGTTTCCCCGAAAACTGCACGGTTCAACGACTACAATTATTTAGTACAGGAATAGTTTCTCAACTTTTTGAAAAAATATGCATTATTTGATTGCAATCCATAAAGCAATCAATTATAATAATTTGTGAAAAGAAGTTTTTTCTTCTTTTCAATGTTATACCTCTTATTAATTATTTATACTCCCCTCAAAAGAGCCGGTCAGACGACCGGCTCTTTTATTTTTCTCAATATTCTTTCGTTTATATTTATGCATTCATTTCCCGTCTGATCGCCGCACCAAAGGCTGCTTTCGACAATGGATACTTATAAAACAGCCGCATAAGTCCATATTGAATCACGCCTCCGATTAAAATCAGTGCAATATCTTCCACAATAGCCACCAATGGATGAATGAATCCCTTTGGGATAAAAAAATGCAGTCCGATTTCCAAAAGCATTCCGGCTCCAAATATAAAAATGTACATAACAATCATCGATACCACAAAAAATTTATAACATATCCCGGTAAAAAGTAAAATCACAAATGCCCACATACCGGTCATAAGAAGTTTTACTCCCTGATCTGCAAAATTTTTTCCGGAAATCATGCAGGAAATTACTTGCAGAAACATGCTCCAGCCAAACATAATCAGAATCCCTACCGTAGTCATCTTTGCCGGAATCGAAGTCTGAAGTTTTTTCTTATACGGAGAAGCCTGCACCATCTGCGACATATCCAGTGACATTACCATCTGTGCCGGAAACATTGCCGAACAGAACAAAAAGACAGCTCCAACATCAATTGCCATATACTCCGTTTCCAACGGAAACAGTTTCAAAAGTGTACCTGCGATCAAAAATATAATACAAAATGCTCTCTGGGTTTTTACTCCCAGTCCGTACCCTCTCAGTTTCCAACCTTTACTTAACTGTTCTTTCATAATAACTTCCCCTCATACATTTTACTACATGATTTACAGCGCATATATTTACCAGAAGCATCAAAACTCCACTTACAGGCCACAAGACACTTTCTGCCGGAAATACTGTCGTCAGACTTTTTATTCCCAGGCAAAGCAGTCCATAAACAATCCCAGCCATCCCTCCTATCGCCAGCTGCATCATAACGGCATAGTTCAAATGACGCGTAATGATCAGGGTGATCACGATCACCGTATCTGCCAAAAATCCTGTGGTCATATACCAGAGTTCTCCTGTCTGCATTGCTATGACAGTAAATAAAATTCCAAGATAAACAATTCTACGTATACAATCACCGATGAGTGCACGCTGCAATATATGGCATCCTTTTAAAGATGTCTTCATATATTCCATGCTGCGGGTATCCTTTTCACATATTCCTCCGAAAACCCAATAATCTATCAACACTTCATATGCCACGACATAACCCATAAAAACAGGGATCGAAATTCCTGCCCCCAGACGATTGGCGTAAATAAACAGCTCTGTGATTCCCAGTATCACCATTGGAAAAACGATCATTCCCCATATTTTACATGATGTAGATAAAAATACGAAATAACTCTTCCACGTTGTTTTCATCGAGTTTCCTCCTGCCGTTTATGATGTTTCATAACCGCAACGCTAATCTGGGACAATGTTGGTGTCTCCATACTGATATCACAACCTGCCATCTGATCAATATTTTCCGCCAGACAGATTCCTTCATATCCATATTGATTGGAATGTATCGAATATAATATTTCCTCTGCACAGGCAAGATCCTTGCTTTCCCCTTTGACCATCACGTATTTTTCTTTCAGATCCTCCACAAATCCCTCTTCTGCAATTTTTCCATCCGCCATGATAATGGCATAATCTGTCACATTTTCCATATCTGCAATATTGTGTGTGGAAAAGAATACGCTCCGGTTTCCTTCATCCTCCAGCAGATACTCCCGGATCAGATCACACAACTTATCCCGCATCAGAGGGTCCAGCGGAGAAGCCGGTTCATCCATCAGAAGCATTCTGGTGTCTCTAGCAAGCACGCCGGCAATCATCAGCTTCATTCTGTTTCCATCGGAAAGAGAACTTACTTTCTTTCCCAGATCTTTTGCATCGGCTCCCACTTCCAGTTCCTTCAGCCAGTTCTCAAATCTGTCTTTGTGAAAATTGGAAAACAACAGCTCACTGACCTGTTCCACCTGTTTTACTTTCCATTGTGGAAGATAATAGGCTCCCGGTCCGGTGTAGCCGATCGCTTCTTTGACTTGTGGATTATCTTCTCTGTCCTGATCATTGTAGACATTGAAATATCGGATATCTCCTTTATAATCCAGACGAATTCCTGCAAGAATATTCATCAACGTCGTTTTTCCAGCACCGTTTTCTCCGATCAACGCAGTAGCAAATCCCTGTGGAATCTGCAGCCTCGGAACATCCAATTCAAATCCCCGGAATTTTTTTGTAATATTTCTCCCCTCAATAACATATTTCAAATCCATTTCAATCTCCTTTTTTATCTACACATCTTCTACAGCAAGAAGTGTCTGCAGCATATGCACCAGTTCTTCCTGCCCCATGCCTGCGACCTTTGCCGCCTGAATTGCATCCGTCAGGGATTCTTCCACTTTCCTTAAATGCTGTTCCTGCAACATCTCACTGTCTTGTGCATTCACATAAAATCCCTTTCCCTGGACCGCTGTGACCAGTCCCTCCTCCGCCAGTTCCTCATATGCTTTCATCGTTGTAATGACACTGATCTTCAAATCCTTTGCCAGTCTTCGGATGGATGGAAGATACTCCCCTTGTGCATATTTACCGGCCAGGATATCTGTCCGAAACTGATTGGCAATCTGCATATAAATCGGTTCACCCGAGTTTTGCAAAATTTTCATCTTTTCACCTGTCCTTACTGCCTCAGCTGTTTATATGTTATATATACAGTATATACGCTCATTTGTCAACACTATACTTCCATTTTATGATTTTGTTTTCTTCGCACCCGGCTCAGATGCTGTTCAAAATATCCTTTATTAATGAATTCTGCCAGTGCATACTGTTCCAATACCGGTACGGTACAGGAAAATCCGCCGGAAGTTTTTTTGTAACGTTCCATCAGTCTCTCCGGCAAAATCATATATCCCATACGAATGGACGGTGACAGACTTTTGGAAAATGTATTGATATAAATGACCGAACTGCTGTCATCCAGCATAAACAATGTCTCCACCGGCTTACCTGGCATAAAAAACTCGCTGTCAAAATCATCTTCCACAATATAATGATGTTTTTCTCTTGCCCATTCGAGATATTCGTACCGCTTTCCGATTGTTGCAGTAACACCGGATGGAAAACTGTGAAACGGTGTCACATGCAGCACATCCGCCCTTGTCTGTGCCAGCACATCACTTCTGATTCCATCCTCCCCCATAGACAGCATTTCACAGGCTGCTCCTGTTCCTTCATATACCTTCCGGATCTGATGATAAGACGGATTTTCAATTCCATAAATCTTATCTGTTCCAAGAATTCTTACAACTGTACCATATAAATGTTCTGCTCCTGATCCGATAATGATCTGTTCCGGCTGCGCAAATAATCCCCGATAACGCAACAGATACGATGCAATACTGTTCCGCAGAATCGCACAGCCCTCATTTGGTGAGCGATACAGCAATTCTTCTCCATATTCTGTAATAACACTTCGCACAGTCTTAAAATACAGGGAATATGGAAAACTGGAAAGTGCCGCATTCTGCAGACGTCCATCTTCGATTTCTTCCGGTATCTCTGGAAGCATGTGCAATTCCTCATTCTGTTCTTTCATTTCTCCGATTACATGTATTTCACACACATAATACCCACTGCGTTCTCTCGGTTCTATATACCCTTCATCTTTTAACATCTGATACGCATTCTCTACCGTGATCAGACTGATTCCGAGGTGTTCCGCCAGACTTCTCTTGGATGGAAGTTTTTCTCCCTTTTTCAGTTTTCCACGCTCAATATCCTTTCGGATCATCTTATATATATAATAGTATTTCGGTTCATCATTTCTCTGTTCCAGATTGTAAGTAAGCATATTCTTCTCCTGTCATTTTCTTTTATATTTAGACTTTTACGTGCTGGAATACTAAAAAAGGAGTAAGACTTGCGTCTTGCTCCTTTTTTATACGTGCGCGAGAGGATTCGAACCCCCGACACCTTGGTCCGTAGCCAAGTGCTCTATCCAGCTGAGCTACGCACACATATTTACTTAACACTACATAACATAGTGTAATGCCGGCGACCGGAATCGAACCGGTACTGTGTCACCACAACAGGATTTTAAGTCCTGCGCGTCTGCCAGTTCCGCCACGCCGGCATGAATGGGACCTACAGGGCTCGAACCTGTGACCCTCTGCTTGTAAGGCAGATGCTCTCCCAGCTGAGCTAAGATCCCATACCGTAATTGAAACCAATTACTAAAACGACCCAGACGGGACTCGAACCCGTGACCTCCGCCGTGACAGGGCGGCGCTCTAACCAACTGAGCCACTAGGCCAGATCGTTAAATATTATAACATACATTCTCGAGTATTTCAAGTAAAATAAGTGGACCATCGGGGACTCGAACCCAGGACCGACCGGTTATGAGCCGGTTGCTCTAACCAACTGAGCTAATGGTCCAAAAAAGAAAAAGCCGATGATCGGACTCGAACCGATAACCTGCTGATTACAAATCAGCTGCTCTGCCAATTGAGCCACATCGGCGAATAAGCTCTTTTGATGCTCAGCTAAGTATCAGCTTTACAGTCAGTGACTCCAACGGGAATCGAACCCGTGTTACCGCCGTGAAAGGGCGATGTCTTAACCGCTTGACCATGGAGCCTTATTAATCTCTTACATAAGAACATCTTACATAAAATAACTCCCCGAGTAGGGCTCGAACCTACAACAACTCGGTTAACAGCCGAGTGCTCT
>ERZ808270.1148-NODE-1148-length-12343-cov-3.747965_pt1 | contig 12343 bp, 10 predicted proteins | sample MGYA00521082_ERZ808270 | MGnify/ENA primary metagenome ERZ808270 (study PRJEB31516, sample SAMN03275594) | gut metagenome | biome: mammalia-associated habitat; material: feces | host: Papio cynocephalus | place: Kenya | collected 2012-07-27 ...
ACGTTGATGATACGCTTTACATCCAGACCTGCAATCTTTCCGGCATCCTTTGTTGCCTGACGCTGTGCGTCATTGAAGTATGCTGGTACTGTAATAACTGCTTCGGAAACCTTCTCACCAAGGTATCCCTCTGCATCTGCTTTCAGTTTCTGCAGAATCATTGCTGAAATCTGCTGTGGGCTGTACTGCTTGTCATCAATTGTCACCTTATAGTCAGTACCCATATGTCTCTTAATAGAAGAAATCGTCTTCTCAGCGTTTGTAACGGCCTGACGTTTTGCCGGCTCACCGATGAGACGCTCTCCTGTCTTTGTAAATGCTACAACGGATGGTGTTGTTCTTGCACCTTCCTGGTTTGCAATAACGGTAGGTTTTCCACCTTCCATAACAGCTACACAGCTGTTGGTTGTTCCTAAGTCAATACCAATAATCTTGCCCATTTTCTTTTCCTCCTGCTAAAATATGATCAAATAAAATTGTTTTGCTAATTTATAATTTACTACTCCATATGGAATAGGAAATACCTTTATTCGCTGACCACAGCAACCATGCTGTGACGAACCACATTGTCCTTGTAGGTGTAACCTTTTTGTAATTCCTGAGCAACCGTTCCCGGTTCATACTCTTCGCTTTCCACCTGCATGACTGCATTATGAAGATCCGGATTAAATTCCTTTCCCAGAGCTTCAATCGGTTTTACACCAATGGCATCTAATTCTGTCAGCATCTGCTTATATACTTTATCCATACCGGTAACAAAGGCATCATCTTTTTGTTCCTCTGGTACAGCTGCAAGCCCACGCTCGAAATTGTCGACAACCGGGAGAATCTTTTCAATGATTGTTCTTGCTCCCATGTCAAACATCTGCGCTTTTTCTTTTTCCGTACGTTTGCGGAAATTATCAAACTCTGCCATCTGACGTTTCAGACGGTCGTTTAAATCTTCAATCTGTTCGTCTTTTTTATCTTTCTTCTTCTTTCCAAAGGCACCCTTTTTCTCGGATTTTTCTTCTTTCTTTGTATCCTTTTCTTCGGCTGCAGTTTCTTTTGTTTCCTCTGCCGCCGTCTCCTTTGTGTCTTTTGTTTCTTCTGTCTGATCGGCCTTGGTTTCTTTTGTATCTACTGCCTCTTCTTCCATGACTTTTTTGTTCTCTGCCATGTTTACCACCTTTCTAGGATTGCCCTTTTTCTTTATCAAAAATACCGTCTAACTGGGACTTTAAGTTCTTGAGGTTGTCAACCACGTTTTCGTAATCCATCCGTTTCGGACCAACAATTCCGATCGTTCCTTTGACGCCCTCCCCCAGATCATAAGTTGCGGTAACGACACTGCAATCTTTCATGGTCTGTACCGGAGCTTCATTTCCGATATAAACCTGTATTTCATTTCCTTTGCTCTCCCCCTCAGAAAGGGATTCCGTTACCAGATTTACCAGCTCATCTTTTTCCTCAAATGTGGAAAGAAGACCTGCCGCACTCTCTGAATCAGAAAGTTCCGGATATTTCAAAATATTGGTTGCACCGCTTGTGTAAATCTGCAGATCCTCATTCTCACTCAGTGTCTGTCCCAGTGCATCCAGCACATGGGAAACAATCTCACTGTGCACACCTGCCTGCTCTTTCAGTTTGGAAATCGTTCCAAGATTGATCTCCTGCAGTGACAACCCATTCAATGCTGTATTCAGCAGAATGTTCAGTTTCAGTAAAGTTTCGTTGTCGAGCGGTTCTTCCACATCGATCATCTGATTCTTTACCATGTTGCTGTTCATTACAATAACTGCCAGTATATGTTCCTCATCTACATTTGACAGCTGTATAAACTTTACTTTGTTTCCGCTGTAAGCTGGTGCGGAAACAAGTGTCGCATAATTGGTGTTGTTTGCCAGCATCTTTGCGACCTTTTTTAACACCTCATCCATCTTCTGGGTTTTTTCTATTACGAAGTCCTTCATCTCTTTGACTTCCCGGTCTTTTTCCTGCATCAGATGATCCACATAAAACCGATAGCCTTTGTCCGAAGGAATTCTTCCTGCTGATGTATGCGGCTGCACGATATAGCCAAGTTCTTCAAGATCTGCCATCTCATTACGGATGGTTGCAGAACTTAAATTCAGATCCGTATATTTTGAAATGGTTCGCGATCCCACCGGTTCGCCGGTTGCAAGATAGTTACGGATAACTGCATCCAGAATTTTTACTTTTCTTTCATCCAATTCCATATTCTCGTCTGCCATCTTCCCGTCTCCTGTTCCTGAACCTTCACCGGTTATTTTTGGTTTGTTAGCACTCATTTACTTAGAGTGCTAATATCGTTCTGCTATTAAAATAGCACCAAGGTGTTTTTTTGTCAACACCCTGATGCTATTTTATTTTTATTTTATAATTATATTTTATAAAAGGAACTTTGCCATCGCATAATTTGACAAATCCATTCCTTTATCTGTAAGGAAAATCCGACCGGCTATCATCTGCAAAAGCCCCTCTTCTTTCAGCTTATGAAGGGGCTCTAAATACACAGCCTCAATCGGTACTCCAAAACATCGTTCAAAATCTGCTCTGGTTACTCCCTCATTCATCCGCAGCCCCAGAAACATAAATTCCTCCATCTGCTCTTTTCTTGTCAGAATCTGTGCCTGTTCCTGCACACAGCTGCCAATCCAGAGCCCCTCCGGAACGGCATGCTCCCCATCTTTTAAAAACTCTGCCGGAGACTTTTCCTGCAGATGATCACAAAATTCTCCATACGCATACAGCTGCCGGGTATTGGTATACCGGACGTTTTCCACCAGGGAAGATGCCCCAAGCCCCAGCCCCAGATAATTTTCTCTGGTCCAGTAGCCGATGTTATGCCTGCAGGCATATCCCGGCTGGGCAAAATTGGAGATCTCATACTGCCGGTAACCAGCCTGTTTCAATACATCCTGCGTGGCCTTATAAATGCGGTATACCTCATCCTCCTCCGGAAGAATCTCTGTATGAAGCCCGGCTTCCTGCTTTACTGCATCAAACTTATACCGTTCATAAAATGGCGTTCCCTTTTCTATGATCAGGGAATATGCCGAAATATGTTCCGGTTTCAGACGGATCACCGTCTGCAAGGAATTTAAAAACCTGTCCAGCGTCTGGTAAGGCAGACCACTCATCAGATCAATATTGATGTTTTCAAACCCTGCATTTCTCGCCAACTCATACGTTTTTAAAAACTGCTCATACGTGTGAATTCTTCCAAGCGCTTTCAGCTCTTCATTGTTTGTCGACTGCAGTCCGATCGAAAGACGATTGATCCCCGCACTCTGATAGACATTCAGTTTCTTTGCCGTCACAGTTCCCGGATTGCACTCGATGCTGATCTCCGCATCTGCCTCCACATGAAAACTCGAAGCAACCTGCTGCAGCACGGTGTAAATCAGATTTTCCTCCAGCCAGCTCGGCGTGCCCCCTCCGATATAAATCGTCGGAACATGATAATCTCCAAGCAGATTTCCGTAATAACGGATTTCCTGCAGCAGGGCATGCACATATCTGATCTGTGTATTGCTGTCTGCCGGGAATGACAGGAAATCACAGTAATCACACTTTTTCACGCAAAAAGGAATATGAATATATAATTCCAGTTTCTTTTCATTCATAGAATCAGTCTTCATCCAGTTTCAATACACTCATGAATGCCTCCTGCGGCACTTCTACGCTGCCGACCTGACGCATTCTCTTCTTTCCTTCCTTCTGTTTCTCCAGAAGCTTTTTCTTACGGGAAATATCACCGCCGTAACATTTTGCCAGTACGTCCTTGCGCATGGCCTTAACCGTTTCACGCGCAATGACTTTTCCGTTTACGGCTGCCTGAATCGGGATTTCAAACAGATGTCTCGGAATCTCTTCTTTCAGACGCTCACACATTTTACGGCCTCTATCGTATGCACTGTCTTTGAATACAATAAAGGATAAGGCGTCCACCATCTCCTTATTAATAAGAATATCCAGTTTGACAAGGTCGGAACGGACATATCCTTTCATTTCATAATCAAAAGAGGCATATCCACGGGACCGTGACTTTAAAGCATCAAAGAAATCGTAAATAATCTCATTCAGTGGCATATCATATTTGATTACGGCACGGGTTGCTTCAATATAATCCATGCTGATATAAATACCGCGGCGCTCCTGACAAAGTTTCATAATGGCCCCGACATACTCGCTGGTTACCATGATCTCTGCTGATACAAACGGTTCCTCCATGTATTCAATCTCCGAAGGGTCCGGCAGATTGGACGGATTGGTCAGATCAAACACTTCTCCGTTGGTCTTGTGCACCTTATAAATAACACCAGGTGCCGTAGTCACAAGATCCAGATTAAACTCACGCTCCAAACGCTCCTGCACAATCTCAAGATGCAGTAATCCAAGAAATCCGCAGCGGAATCCAAATCCCAGGGCAAGAGACGTCTCCGGTTCATACTGTAACGATGCATCATTGACCTGCAGCTTTTCAAGCGCATCCCGCAGATCCGGATACTTGGCAGAGTCTGCAGGATATAATCCGCAGTACACCATCGGATTGACCTTTTTATATCCTGGAAGCGGTTCTGCACACGGGCGGTCGAGCTCTGTCACAGTATCTCCGACACGTGTATCGCGCACATTTTTAATGCTCGCTGCAATATATCCAACCATACCTGCAGAAAGTTCGTCGCACGGAATAAACTGCCCGGCACCGAAATATCCCACTTCAGTCACCAGATCTTCGGCTCCCGTGGCCATCATTTTGATTTTGGTTCCCACCTTGACCGTGCCTTCCTTGATCCGGCAGAAAACAATTACACCCTTATAGGAATCATACAGCGCATCAAAGATCAACGCCTTAAGCGGTGCCTTCGGATCTCCGGTAGGTGCCGGAATCTTCGTCACGATCTGTTCAAGCACTTCCTCAATATTCAGTCCGGTCTTTGCGGAAATGCGCGGAGCATCCATCGCCTCAATACCGATCACATCCTCGATTTCCTGTGCGACCTCTTCCGGGCGTGCACTCGGCAGATCAATCTTGTTGATGACCGGAAGCACATCCAGATCATGATCCAGTGCCAGATAGACATTGGCAAGTGTCTGGGCTTCCACGCCCTGTGCAGCATCCACGACAAGGATGGCACCGTCACACGCTGCAAGACTTCGGGATACTTCATAATTAAAATCCACATGTCCCGGAGTATCAATCAGGTTAAAAATATATTCCTCTCCATCCTTTGCCTGATAGATGATGCGCACTGCCTGGGATTTGATCGTGATTCCCCTCTCGCGCTCCAGATCCATATTGTCGAGAACCTGTGCCTGCATCTCACGGCTGGTCAGCGTTCCTGTTTTTTCTATGATTCGATCCGCAAGTGTAGACTTACCGTGATCAATATGGGCAATAATACAAAAATTACGAATTTTGCTCTGATCGATTGACATCTTATTCCTCTTTTTCTTTCTACTATAATTTATCGTTTGATAAGTACGGTCCATCAGCTGCTGATAGAACCTACGCAATGTTACATTATACCGAAAACAGGTCTATAAATCAAACATTGACATCCACTTTTTCCATAATACCTGTTTGGTATCATCGTCCGCAAATGCCGCGTGCAGCGAAGCCATATAAATTTTCTCACACATCGGCTCTTTAAACATCCCGGCTTCTGCCAGACGCATATATTCATCCGTACAGCTGGTATCGCTGACGGTACGGTTGTCCGTATTGATGGAAAGCGGAATTCCGGCATCGTAAAATTCCCGGAACGGATAGTTTGCAAAATCCGTGACCGCCTTTGTCTGCAGATTACTCGTCGGACACAATTCCACGCCGATCTTTTTTTCTGCAACTTCCTTCTTTAGCTCCTCGTCCCCGCTCATGGCAATTCCGTGACCGATCCGCGATGCTCCCATTTCAATGGCCGTGCGGATTTCTTCCCTGCTTCCACATTCTCCTGCATGGATGGTATATGGCATGCCATATTTTTTTGCAGTAGCAAATACGTCCGCAAACGCCGCTGTCGGATACGCCTTTTCATCCCCTGCCAGATCACAGGCAACAACACCGTTTCCGAGAAATTCCCGCGCTTCTTTTAACATGGCAATATTTTTTTCGGTTTCCAGATTGCGCATGGTGCAGACAATCATTCCGGTCAGGATGTCCGCTTTTTCTTCTGCTTTTTTCAGTCCATCCCGGACGCTCTCTAAGATTTCCCGGACCGAAAGCCCCTGCTCCATGGAAAATGCAGGTGCAAAACGCACTTCCAAATACTTGACCTGTTCTTTTGCTGCAGAAAGTGCCAGATCCTGTGCTGCTGCCGAAAGTCCTTCCTTCGTCTGCAGGCAGCTAAGCGGCAGTTCAAACTTCTCCAGATACTCTGCCAGTGAACTGCAATCCATCGGTGCCACCAGTTTTTCCCGCAGTTCTTCCAGTCCCAGCGGCTCTTTCCCCTCCTGCTGCATCAGTTTCTGGATCAGGGGCAGGCTCACCGAACCGTCCAGATGACAGTGCAGCTCTATTTTTGGCATATTGTGTGCAATAAATCGATTCATCATCGGCTTTTCCCTCTCTTCTGCAAACTATAACAACGGAAGAAGTGATGTGCCGATCGTATTTGCCGGCATCTGCACTCCAAAATTATCCGCAATGGTGGCCCCGATCACCGCAAATGTATCCTGTGTCGGAAGCGGGCCGCTTCCCTGATCGGATGGCGAATACAAAAGCAGCGGCACCTGCTCTCTTGTGTGATCCGTCCCTTTGTACGTCGGATCGTTCCCATGGTCCGCCGTGATCATCAGCAGATCCTCTTTTTTAAGCAGTGGCATAAGTTCTCCGAACTTTTTGTCAAACCGCTCAATTTCCTCTCCGTATCCAATCGGATTTCTCCGGTGTCCCCACAGGGCATCAAAATCGACCAGATTGGTAAAACACAAACCGCAGAAATCGGATTGAGCCAGCGCAATGGTCTGGTCCATCCCATGGACACTGCTGGTCGAATGCAGACTTTTTGTAATTCCATATCCGTCAAAAATATCATGGATCTTTCCGACTGCCAGCACGTCATATCCGGCTTCCTGAAGCGCATTTAATACCGTTGGCCCGGTCGGTTTCAACGCATAATCCCTGCGGTTGCTGGTTCTGACAAACTCGCCTTTTTTCTTTCCCACATACGGGCGGGCGATCCCGCGTCCCACCCGCCACTCATCACGCATCGTCAGTTCCCTGGCAATCTCACAGTAATGATACAGGGTCTCTAATCCCATCGTCTCCTCGTTCCCGCAGATCTGCAGAACCGAATCTGCCGATGTGTACACGATCAGCTTTCCTTCCCTGATTTCCTGCTCGCCGAGTTCCTCTAAAATCTTTGTTCCGCTTTCCGCCCGGTTTCCTATAATTTTTCTGCCGCATCTTTTTTCCAGTTCTGCAATCAGCTCCGGCGGAAATCCATGTTCGGTAAAGGTTATGAAAGGCTTTTTTGTTTCAATCCCCATCATCTCCCAGTGTCCGGTCATGGTGTCTTTTCCGTTGCTTTTTTCATTCAGTGCCGCATAATATCCAAGCGGATGTTCCTGCGGCTGTACCTGTTTTAAGGATTTCAGGTTTGCCAGCCCTAAGGATGCCAGGTTTGGAATATAAAAATGTTCCACGGTCTGTGAAATATGCCCTAATGTATCGGCACCTTCATCTCCGAAGCGTGCGGCATCTGCCATCGCTCCTATTCCCATCGAATCGAGTACTATTACAAAAACACGTTTAAATCGTCTGTCCATGATTTACTCCCCTCCCTGTTTCTTAAGATTTTCCGGTCCAAAACTAAGAGGCAGCAGTTCCTCCAGCGTGTATACTTCATAGTCCTCCGGGGACCTTGCAAGTACAATCTCAAAATCTCCCGGACAGAATTCCCGCATCACCTGCCTGCAGATTCCACACGGACTGCAAAGATCCGCACATTGGTTTTCCTCTGCCGTTTTGGGGTACGGAACACTTCCGCCAACAATCGCAATCGCCTGAAATTCCCGCACACCCTCACTGACCGCCTTGTAAAATGCCGTGCGTTCGGCACAGTTTGTTGCAGGATAGGAGGCATTTTCTATATTGCATCCCTGATACACAGTTCCGTTTTTTGCCAGAAGAGCCGCACCCACCTGAAAACGGGAATACGGTGTATACGCCCGCTTTCTCGCCTGAAACGCACTCCGGATCAGTTCTTTATAATCTGTCTGCATCTTGATCCTCCTGTATCAGCAACCGGATGGCATCCACAGTTGTAGCGATTGCCTGTGTTGTATCATGCACCTGCACGTTCGGCAGCCCCTTTTTTTCCCGCTCCTGATTGGCAAGGACAAGAAAGCAGGCGCCCACACGCACGTGTAAAAAACTTCCGGCAATAAAAAGCGCCGCCGATTCCATCTCCGATGCCAGACATCCCATCCGGAGCCATGCCTGCCATTTCTGCGTGAGCTCATAACTTACCGGCATAACCTGCGGCTCATGCTGTCCGAAAAAGGAATCCTTGCTCTGTACAACGCCGACATGATGACGTATCCCGCGTTTTTTTGCTGCCTGTACCAGTGCAGTAGTCACTGTAAAATCCGGGACAGCCGGATATTCGACCGGTGCATACTCGCGGCTTGTCCCCTCCATCCGGATCGCTCCGTCTGCAATCACCAGATCTCCGCCAAGTATATTTTGCTGCATTCCGCCGCAGGTGCCTACACGCAAAAACGTGTGTGCACCGCATTTGGAAAGCTCCTCGATGGCAATCGCAGCCGACGGTCCGCCGATTCCGGTGGAAGTCACACTCACCCTGACGCCATCTAACGTTCCGGTGTAAGTCGTAAATTCCCGATTATCTGCCACCTGTTCTGCATCCGTTAAAAATTCCGCAATCTTTGCACATCGTTTGGGATCTCCCGGCAGGATCACATACTTACCTATGTCCTGCGGTCCCACGCCTGTGTGATACTGTCTGCCTGAGCCTTCTGTATAATCAACCATAAAAAATGCCCTCCTCATATAAGTACATTGTAACATTTACAGCCGTTATTTCAACACTTTTGCAAACAGATCTGCAAGTGGTTCCATCGCATTTTTTGCTTCCTCAAACGTATTCGTCTGTGCGCCCACTTCCACCAGCATACTCTTCGGGCAGAAATGCATATTAAAACGGTATCCCTTCAGATAAATCCGCCTTGTAAAATCCGGATAATATTCCGCAGCGGCAAGCTGCATCTGAAACGAAAACGCCAGATTATCGGAAATATACGGATTTTTTAAATACGGAATATCCCCGGAAGCCGTCGTTCTGCTCAGTCCGTTAAAAAACATGATTTTTGCCATCTTTTTTCCGTTTTGCGTTGTCACCAGACGCGTGTTTTCTCCCACGCCGTCTCTATGTAAATCGATCACTACCTGAATCGATGGATGATCATTTATGATTTTCTGAATCGACGGGGCTGCCTTCGAATACGCATGATCCCGGTCGCCCACATCATACTCTCCTTTATGATGCATGACTCGAAATCCTTCCTCTTCCAACAATTCCGTCAGATAATCTCCCACTCCGACAACACCCGTTTTTTCATCTTTTGAATCGGCATACCGTTCCTGGGAATGGGTATGATAAATTAAAATCTGCGGGCCGTCCACGGATTGGTCAATCTTTAGATCCGGTTTCATCAGCTTATCCACGTCCAGCTGATTTTTCCCGATGGTCGTCGTATTATCGACCTGATAAAAGGTCTGTCGCAGATAATCAAAATCCTGCAGTTTTTTGCGGTTGACAGAAACTTTTTTCCCGGAAGTTTCTGTTTTTTTCTCCAGCTTTTTGGACTCTTTTTGTGTCGGAGTCTCGTCCACATTCTGACTTTCCTGCTGCACTGGCTGTTCCGCTACCGCCTTTTCATTTTCCGCAATGATCTGCTTTGCCTGTTCGTTTTCCTCTGCTGCCTGATTCTCATAATACGCCAGGTTTTCCTCCTGTGATTCATACCACAGCTGCTGCTCGTTCTGTGCAATTGCCGGATACATGGAAGCTGTCACATCCCGGTATATATTCGGGATTCCTTCCTCCTGCGCCCCCAGTACCCCCGGCACATAAAGATTAAGCACTCCGTTATAAAATTTCAGGGACAGATTCTGCCCCAGAAACTGCACCAGTCCGCCACCCCAGCAATACGCAAAGGCGCAGACCAGCACAAAATCTATCGTCACCAGAAAAAGAAGCAATCGTCTCCTCACCCTATCACCACCTTGAGAGAATTATATGCCTTTTCTTTCGTCCCTATTCCTCTTTATCTCCCAGGAGTGCAATATTGAGTCCCTCCGAAATCAGAAAACTTAAACTTTTGATCGAGTCATCAATGTTTTTCGGTGTGACAAAAAGACCATTCAGCTGTGGCGAGAGCAGTTCCCTTGCCAGTTCCTGCCGCTCCCTCTCATCCAGCTTCTGCAGATCCGAAAGCGATAATGCGGAAATAAATTCCGTCATGGCATCCGAGACAATCGTTGCCGCATCCACGACCGTCGGCACACCGAGGGAAATCACGGGAACGCCCACACTTTTGCGGTTGATGGCATTGCGGTGATTGCCGATTCCGCTTCCCGGCGTGATTCCCGTATCCGTCAGCTGGATCGTCCGTCCCAGCCGCCGGATGCTTCTTGCCGCCAGCGCATCGACCGTGATCAGAAAATCCGGTTTCGTCTCTTTTACCACACCCTTTAAAATCTCCACACATTCCATGCCGGTCTGGGCCATAACCCCCGGCACGATTCCGCTGACTTTTCCCACATCTTCTCTCTGGAATGCGTACTTTCCGAATTCATTCAGGATGTGGCGAGTGATAAATAAATTGTCCACCACTCTCGGTCCCAGCGCATCGGGCGTCACTTCCCGGTTGCCCAGTCCGACAACCAGCGCCGCGACTTCCAGCCCCTTTTTTAAATTTTTTTCAATCTCTTTTCCCGGCAAAAGATTCCGCATGATCTTTGCCAGTTCCAAAGAAATATCCCTGTGATATCCGGCATCTTCCTCGATCATCTCCGGCGCCTCAATCGTAATGTATGTCCCCTTTGGCCTTCCCATCGCAACGGATGCATTCTCGGTCTCGATGATCACCGTACTGACAATCACTCCATTTTCCCGCCGTTCTTCCAGAACACGGATGCCACGCATATCTGCCTGGTCTTCCTGCAGCCGCTCCTGTGATTCGAGTGCCAGATCCGTGCGGATCGGATAACTATTTTCCAACATGCCTCTTCCTCCCCTTTTACCATATGCATTTTTGCAAAAATGGTTTCTGGCGATAGTATGTACGGCATGGATTTTTTTATGCCCGCGATTGTTTTTTATGTCTGCACGAAGAGCCCGGCTTTTTAAAGCCAGGCCCTTCATTTTCTAAAATAATTTATTTTATTACTTATTTTACGGTAACTTTGATCTTCTTATATACACTATTGTTTGCCAGTACATAAATGGTACAGCTTCCTGCACCCTTTGCAGTGATCACGCCGTCACTGTTGACCTTTGCCACCCTGGCATCGGTTGTGTAATAGCGGAACTCTGCGGTATGCAGCAACGGTTTCTTTTTGCCATTCTCCAGCCTGATCTTCGCCTGGATGGTAAAGGTCTGTTTCTTTGTCAAGACAACATCTGTCTTATTTACAGAAACGGATTTTGCGTTGGTCTGCTTATTGTCAAGCATTGCCACATGTAAATAGTTGGATTTTGCAATGTAAACTTTCTTTCCGTCTACCATCTTGTAGGCAACGACAAAGTATTTGTACTTCTCACTGTTTTTCAGCTTCTTCTGTGTTACGGTGATCTTTCCGTTCTTTACGGTCGCAAACTTCTTGTAATTCCTTCCGCCGTCACAGTAAGACCAGTATGCCTCATAGCCGTCGGCATCCTTTACTTTCAGCCAGCTTAACGTGATCTGCTTCTTTCCACCCTTGCCCTTTGCAAGAAGGATCGGAAGTTTCAGCTTCGATACCTGATTTCCATTTAACTTTGACTGGTCGGTGACGTCGCTCTTGTTGTCATCCGGCTTCTGTGCATTCTTCTTTACAAATACTGCAGAAATCGTATGCTTTTCTGTCACGTTGGTAAAGGTATAGCTTGTAACTGCACCGACACTCTTTCCGTCTACCAGAACATCTTTGATTTCATAGCCGTCTGCCGGAGTGATCGTGTAGGTTACGGTATCGCCCTTTGTGATATCGCCCTTGTGGCTTGCAGTAATGCGTCCTCCTTCACTGGATGATGTTGTAATTTTAAATGCAGGGTTTGCCGGTGTCGTGCTTCCACTGCTTTCGGAACCGCCTCCCGAAGGCTGGTTT